>Ga0209367_1009735_pt1 | contig 12980 bp, 6 predicted proteins | sample WorMetLIZISLAND2_FD_187412 | JGI IMG/M metagenome (GOLD analysis project Ga0209367, IMG submission 187412) | Marine gutless worms symbiont microbial communities from Max Planck institute for Marine Microbiology, Germany - Olavius geniculatus... ... | reverse complement strand
CTGCCCTAGATAGGCAGCGGTGGGCAGCGATAGTAAGAATGGCGTCAGACACCAACGGGCATTGAGCCCACGGTTGTCGATGATGATGATGATGAGTACGTATAGACAGAGTGGTCAGCGGCATACAACTAATTAAATGTCGAATAAAAGTGGAAAGGGGAAAGGCACCGGCAGCGCCTTCATTAAATTTCAGCTTGTTGGCATTTTTTTCGGGATTTTTTTAAAAAAAATTAGTCTTTATGATTAAAAATTTTGGCGGAATATTTAAAGCAAAATTAAACTTTTAAATGCTATTCGGTTTTTTATCATTTGGAAAATTGTCATTTTTTCTACCCCATTTTTACCCACGACGCCGATGTAGGCCTGTTTATTTTGTGTTATTTAGATGCTGGTGTGAAATCGTTCGGTATTCTGCATCTAATAAAACAACAAAACTTAACGGCATTCGTTTTCTTACTCACTGTTGTGGCTTGGTAGCTCATTAGTTAGGAGATCCGACTCGCGATCAAGAGGTCGCGGGTTCGACTCCCACTCGGTTCGCTGCCAGGTAACGATTGTGGGCAAGTTATTCACATGGACGTGCCTCCGTCACCGAGCCTCTGAAGTTACGACCTAACGGAGATACATATCGATTATTACGAGTGAACGACATAATGACGTGATTGACGTCATAACTCAAAAATCAACTCAAATAAAATAAAAAATAAATTATGATATGTAATAAACTTCGGAACAAACGGAAAAACGTAAAAAACTAAAAAATAAACTTTTGAAGTTTTTAAAGATTTTTTAAAAAACACTCGAACATATAGGTTTATCGGACTAATTTTTCAGCTCTGATAATGACGTCATTGCATTGTCGCCCACGGTCACGACAGTTGAGTTGAGTTGAGTTTCGTCGTAGGTGCGAATTGGTCATAACCAGGTACCGAAGTGTGGGACTAAATTGACACCTTACTTATTAACTGTTTCTGTGAAACGTTGATGTAGGAGTAAAGACGGAAATGCGACGCAGGTATAGGGGAGACGCGATGGCTTTTTGGCTGCACCTGGTGCCGAAACTGAACCGGCGCGCCGACGACGACGATTTTGCGCCAGTCTTACACGCTCTTGATGACAATTCAACAACTAACTCCGCAGCCGTGCACGATGACGTAACAGCTACGTCATGCGCTTCCATGAAAACTGCTCCCTCAACAACGAAACCGCCAGTTGGTTTCCATCCACCGGAAGACAGATCCGTACGGATAAGCTCGGGGTTTGATGGATTGGAAACAAGTGAAGATGGATTACCAGTGGAAACAGCCGCATCAGTTTCAAAGACTAAACTAGGAAGCAGGCTGTTACTGGTGACCCTGTGTGTCGGTGGAACACTACTGCTAATTAACAGTTTTGTCTTCATTGCTATGCTCTATCAACGATCACGTCGTTTCAACCAACTCGTGACCTCTAAACCGGCCAAGCAAACCACGTACGTTATCAAAAACATTTTCCAGGGACGCCGAGAGCCACAGCAGGGCCCGGGGGGAAACATTCTCGGGGCCCCTCTGGGGAGAACATTTTTGAGCGACGGCGGGAGCCCTCAAACGTCGCGGAGCCCGGAGTGTCCCCTCTCTCGACGGGCCTGAAATTATAATTTTCAGAGCCCCGGGTATAGTAGAAAATCATTGTCAGTGGCGCAGCAACAGAAGATAACGGTTAAGGCAATCGCCCCCACCTAAATTTTGGGCTGTCGAAAAAATGTCGAAAAATTATCTGGTCGTAAACCTGTTATTCATTGGAGCTAAAAAAGCTTACATTAAAATAATTTTGAGGCAAAGTTAAAATTTTGAGCAACCATAATCTCTTCTGTCGAAAATTTGCATCTGTCTATCGGAAAATGGCAACTTCCTGCACCTCCTGTTTTTTTAACCCGCGACGCCGCTGCTACATTTTTGCATTCTTATTGTCCCTTAGCAAATCTACATCAGTCAGATGTAAAAAAAGTCATAGAAATTGTTAACGCTGGCGTTTTGACACTACACGGTATATAACAGAAGATGATCTCGGCCTGGTGCCGATATAATTTGCGGCCGTCTCTTAGCCACACGTAGGCCTTTGTAGGCTACCTACTGCACTGTGCAGTTCTAACACTAGGCCTTATCTTTGACTTGTGAGTTTTTGAAGTAAAAATTGACACTTTGAGTGATCCATGGCCTGGGAAACGTTTAGATTAATTTTGGATTTTGCGCCTTTTTGTTTTGAAATAACTATCTTGCACAGGACGTACAGACCACTTGGTTATAATATATAACCAACCACCCAGATCAACTCAGCCTAGCCATCCCTCCGTGGGTAAGCGTGAGTACCAGCGATAGCTGGGACGTAAACAGACACACTGCGCGATGCACTAGCGCCGTCCGTATTTATTTTGCAGTGTAAACTGGTGTCTGGCTGAGGACTAAGAAAACAGAGATCAACGCCAACCCATAAGCCTTAGGAGACGAAATTTAAGATACTTACGTTAGGTTATGTATTAACAGAGTGTTTTTGATGTGCTTGCAGTGCAAAGACGAAGACGACCAAGTCAGTTGCTGGACGAAAACAACAGTGTGTCAGATCCTCTTTACGTGTAGAAGTAATTGTAGTAGTAATTGTAGTGATAATACTACTACAGACAAAGTGTCAGATCCTCTTCGCGAATACACTTCGCCGGCCTAGGAACTCCCAGCGAACCTTCGTCCCCGGCTGTTGAACACAAAACAACGACAACAACAACAACACCAACAACAACTACTACTACTACTATTAATTCACCCACGACGCATACGACACCTGTGCCGGCTAGCACCGACAATGGACACTTATATCATTATCATCAGCATCATCATCATGGGGATGCGGCACTGGCTGTTTTTACTGATGCATCACGTGGTGGTGGTGTCATAACACAGCCTGTGTCTTCCACTACTACTGGTGAAGCTGATGTTGTTACTACTACTACGACTATTACAAAACCTTTGTGTATCACTACTACTGGTGCAGCTAGTGTTGTGGTAGTTGCCGGTACAGTGCGTCGCACTTTGTACTCGCCTCGATACACGAGTGATGGTCGTCTGAAACATTATCTGACGACCACTACTAATGCCATTTTCTCCTCCCCACACGACAATGAATAGCGACTCAAAACTCGCCTCTTCGCCAAATCCTTTTTAAGCTTAAAGATACCGCATTGCTGGAGTGGGTAAGCGAGTACGCAGTGCGAGATTATACCACTCCAGACAGTGCGGTTTCGTAATTAAACCACACTTAGATTGCCTCGACTACACCGTCGTTTGCTTTATGACGCCCGACTGCAGCCGAAAACTGCGAAAACGGCAGCAGTGCAATCTAAGGGTGTTTTAAAATTACTTCCTGCACTGCACTCTAACTCATTTTTCTCCAGTGGACTTAGCAGTTCTGTAGTGTTTGTATTACTAAGGCCGCGTCAGAAATTCCGGATTGATGTAATTGATTGACTGACTGAAAATGCGGAACTAAAATTTGACGAACTGGAAACCAAACGATATTCGCGTGGTCAAACCAAAGATACTGGTCAAAACTCAAACGTAAAGGGGAGTACCATGCGACAGAAATATGAACTGAACTCAGCTGAGCTGTAGTTTGTTCGCTTTGTGCAGCGCAACTGAAGTAGCATTTCAATTCATTTAAGTTCGGTCGCTCTGTGTAGGCCTACGTTCTTCGTAATGCTATAGGCTACAACAATACAAGTAAACAGTGTACCAGAAATGTGTTTTTAAGCTTGGACGACTGAGGTGAACTGGAGTAACTGGATCGGAGAACGGCGTAATACCCCGTTTACACGATCGAGCAAACATTAAGCAGACATCGAGCAAACGTCGAGCAATTAGAGCACACGTCATGCACGTGTATTTTGAATGCATTTGTTGGATGTTTGATTTATGATTGCTTGATGTTTGCTCGATCGCGTAAACTGGGTATAACTGGTGCAGGACCTTATAGCGCTTCCATCGGCGGCGCCGATTCAAAAAGTTGGTCGGGCACAAAGTTGCACTTTTCAGACGGACGGCTGAACAAAAAAAACATTTCGACAGAGGAGGTTACGGGTATTTAAATTTCCAATTTTGCGATGTTTTGATGTAGGCCTAGTGTATTATGGCTGCAAAAACATTAACAGTGTGCTATGAATCGTCCTAAAATAGGCTTTCGGCGCCAAATTTTGTATTTTTAGAGCAAAAAAAAACTTTCTGACAGGCTATAATTTACGGAGTCAAGTGCCTTCTATCTTTTTTTGCCAGAATACTTGTTACGGACGGCCGCACGACAATGCGTTATTCTCATTAGCAAAGTAGCCTAGACTTAACTACACTCTGTCATTTTCCATATCTTCGCCAAATATTAACCGATTTTCACAATTCTTTTACTGGCACATACACTGTACTGTGGACAACTAGCAATGAAGTAGTTGTTAAATATTCTACCACACTTTAACTGTGTTGCTACACTACCATGTGAAACATAAATTTTAAAAAAATCACTAAAGTTGTAACCACCCGCTGCTTTCGCTTCGTCTTTCGTACTGGGTGATTGCAAGATTTTAGCTCAAAAAACACCAAAAGCCCAGTCAGTCTCTGCATTTTTAGCACCCACGCTATGGGCCAGTTGCTGGCGCACAGCATTTCGCAAGTCGGAACGAACGTCGTTTTTTCGTCAAAAACGGACAATAAAAACTACAAAAAACCGCGGAAAAAAATAGTTGCTTTCGGTCACGCATTGCTGTTTTTGCTGCAGCGATGACTTTGATCAGCCAGACGTTTGCTAATCCCGACGAAATACTCGTAGCTACCTATTTCAGGCTTTGCTTTTAGTTTCTGCTTTTTGCGCTTCGGTTATTGACAACAACAGCAGCATTTTGTTTTCTACTGCAGATAAAATCGCGATGAAACGCAAAAGCCTAAAACTATAGCATACTAAATAATTAAAAACAAAGCATAAAATTTATCTTTTTTACACTATTTTTGTTTTTTTTGTGTTTTTAAGTTGAAGGCAGACGCACAGACAGAAAAAAGCGGACGTATATGCTTTTTAACGGACAGACCCGAAAATTAACCTAGCTCCTTCTTCGACTGCGAAAGTAAAAATTATGAAGTTTGCTGCCGGTATAGGCCTACGTTACTTAAAGCGTAGCATATCTTGAGTTGAAACTGATTATATGGCCATAATTAGGCAGGCATAGGCTTACTAGTGGCCTATTGGCTATGGTCTATCACGCGTTTTGCATTCATGTGCGTAAATAAGTAGACATAGCGAATTGACACTGTTTTAAATGATCATCATATATTCCTTTAATAGATTAGAAAGTTGACGGGTGCGCTGCTTAAATTTAAAAAAAAACTGTTGTTGCGAAAGTGCAAGTAGGCGTAGTGAAAGAAATAAAACAATTTGTCTACTCAGCTTTGTCCCTGTAGGTTATCCGTGAGCGAATCTGGTTCGTGACCATATTACGTACCGGTAAGCTAACGCTAATTTCTCACATGCGTGGTCATATTTTCAAAACGTGCCACAGCCACAGTGACTGTATGACGACGATTTCAGTAGACCTACGGCCGACTGACCGTTTGGTCAAACAGCAAAACTGCTAACAGTGATGTGAGTAGAAAATTTTACCCCAACCCTCTGACGTGTTCTGACGTTTATTTTTTCATGACAAAATTTTGAAGCGATATTTTACATACATGTTATGATTGTGTTCAAATCTGCGTCAAACTGCACAAATTTCTACGCGCGACAGCAGAATACTTCGCGCGTCTTAGCCATTGTCTGGGCGTCTGTCTGTCTGTCCGTTCGTCTGTCTGTCACACTCGTGAGCTGTATCAAAACGGTGCAAGCTAGGATCACGAAATTTTCACTGTGGGTTGCCCCAAGGTCTCTAGTTTATCGTCACAAAATTTCGTGCCACTGGGTGCAGGGGTTCCCCTCGAACGAGTGCGTCGAAGAGGGGTGCCCCCCCCCAAAAAAAAATGACGTCATTTTGCCGTTACTGGCTCGAATAATGTGAAAACGGTTGCAGATAGGTACATACATGCTGCTGATCATAACAAGCACTGGTGACAGGCTTTTTGGATTCATAAACATCGATGACCTTGAACGACCTTGAACCTCTGAAAAAGAGGTTTTTAGTGAATTTTTCGCAATTTTTTGATGCAGCGCACATTTCAACACTGAATTGCGACTTACCGGCTGGACATAGACCAAGACAACCTGCACATGAAATTTTCAGCATTTGACGTAGATTTTAGCAGCTCAAGTCCCAACCCCCTAGGTTCAAGGAGGCCGGCGCAGGCGGGCGTCAAAGACAGCTACCCTCCTAAAAAGTGGTTATTTTACCGCAATTATCACGTGTAGCGTGAACACAGTTGCAGATAGGCACAAACATGCTGCCTATCATAACCAAGCACAGGTGACAGGCTTTTTAAAATTATCAACATCGATGACCTTGAATGACCTTGAACCTTCCCAAAAGGGGTTTTTAGTGAATTTTTCACAATATTTGGATGCTGCGCACATTTCAACACTGAATTGCGCCGAAATGGCTGGAGACAGACCTAGACATTTTGCGCATGACATTTTTTTTTAGCATAGAACGTACATTTTTAAGAATCTACAAGTAGTTATTTTACCGCTATTGGCTCGTGTAGCTTAAAACGGTTGCAGATCGGCAGAGACATGCTGCTTATCATAACAAGCAATATAGTGACAAGCTTTTTATTGGTGTAAACATCGACGACCTTGAATGACCTTGAATTTCTAAAATAGGGGTTTTAATGTTTTTTTGCAATTTGTGGCTGCGGCGTAGATTTCAAGAGTGAATTGCGTCAAAATGGATAGAGTTAAATCAAGACAACCTGCGAATAGGAACTGCTAAGGCTGTCGCGCGTCTCATGAGTTTTGCTCAAATTACTTGTTTTTGTAATCACACTATATAAACCAACACAGGGTGAATGGCTCAATAAATAGGCCTAGTAGGCCCCGGTACGTTTTTTTCATAAGCGCATAAGAGGCTACCTATTTACCACTTTTTCAACATTCTGATTGACCATGGTTATTCTGTAATAAATTTGCAGTTAGATAATCGTTAATCACGTCACACCTCAAACGCTTCGCTACACTGTCTCAGTGCCTAATAAAATACAAAAGCGTAGTCAGCTTTATAGGCCTAATTTAAATAAAGAAACATTCGACATTTTAAAACTGACTAAGTTTCACGAAACATTAAAGATGCATTTGTCGACTTCATTTATTACACAAAGATGATAATGATGGGAGTTTCTCTTAGCTACATTGTGAGAAAAAAAAACGAAAACTAGATGGCTGAAATTTTGCATGCCCGAGATTAAAACACATAGCTAATTATTCGTGAAAAAAATACCTCTACGACAACCATGGCATAAGCTCGTTCGTTAAAAACGGTCGGTTAAAAACGAAAAAGATGGGGAAGGAAACGACAGAATAGAAATGGAGTCAAAAAGGACTATACGTAATTGGGATAGGGGAAGTCGTTTTCCCATCATTCAGAACGTGGTTGCCCCCACTCCCTTCAGCAGCAGCAGCAGCAGCATGCAGTGAAATTAGAAGACGCCTACGTCTTATCAAGCAGATTTGATGCTTTTAGCCGCAGGACAGTAGGCCTAAAAGTGCCAGTGAGCTAAGTCAAACGTAACGGAGCGTTTAATACAGAGAGGAAGCTGACTGGACAGCTACTTTGTTAATCAACGGCTGCACCTATATATAGCTTTATACAAATATTTTGTGTTCTTCAAGCTGCAGGTGAGTGTTTTGGAGGTTATTACGATTGTTATGACAGCGTCATAGTTGTAGTATGTTATTGAGGTCATTTCGTTAGTCCAGATAACTAGTAAAAGAAGAAGTATAGTCCAAAATAAAACTACTCGTTACTCGAGTAGGAGGTACAGTTTTTATTTTGCATAAAATTTAGCAAACAGAAACACTCGAACCGAGAAGAAGAAAATAAAAGCAGAACAGACAACGCAGCTAAGAGCAATACTCCAAAACCACCTTCGCAAATCAGTCAACTGAAAAACTTCGAACAACTCTTCTGAATCATAGTCTCCACTTCTTGTAAAACCGAAATAATACCATTTATAACTTATAATACTGTCACGCGTACATGGCGCGTTGCCCCTGTCTGTTTTTATTAATCCGTCTTGAATAATGCATTTGTTTCTGACGTGGTATGAAAAAATGTACAAATAGGTCGCGGTCTCATAGGCCTAAAAGCACAACAGTAACTGCTGGCTGTTTTCACATAATATGTGTAGTTGCTACTGCTTTAACCTTAGGTCTTATTTGCAAGAGAAAGAGGGGGGTGAGAGGGAGAGAGAGAATTTTATTAGCCAAGTAACACATCAAATAACAATTTCAACAATAATAACAGATAATAAAAATAAACACGATACGTGCAAAGTTGCCAAACACAGAAAATGCAAAGCAAAAGTGTCAAAGTGACAAAAGCACACAATAAAGAAAAATAATTTTATCTAGTATCATCAGTTCCAAAAACACAGAATAAAACTAAAGTCAAATCATGTATTAAAATTGTCTTTTTTGTTTTGAAAACAGCTTTGACAAATTTTCGTTTTCGGCTATACTCAAAGTATTGTAGGCCTACACATATTGCTTTTTATCGCAAATTTCCCAAGAAGTGTGAGAGTGAAAAAATTTTGAAAACGGATCAACATTTAGCAAAGATAATGTGGACATGAGTTTGTTACCGTGTTCTTTTCTTCTGATTCACTGTGTACTGTAAATATTCCTGAAGCCGTCTCGTCCAGGCGTATCAATGGTTGTTTAGCAGTCGAATCTTGACTTGGGTGAATTACGAAGGCCTGGGAACTAAGCTTAGACGATCAACTGGCTATAGGCTACGCACAAAAAGCAGCCAGCAAACAGTGAATTAAACAAGCGTGAAGTCAACAAAAAAAAACTACCGAGATAATAGTTACGGTAGCGATTTGCGTTGTTATCGAAATGCCGACCATAGAGGCGCGTACAGAGCGATGTAACTGAACTAAACTGACATGGTTTAGTTTTTTACGAACTGATCAATAGGCGAGCAGGTCATTGGTTGATGCGTACGTGAACGTAATCACGTAGACACGGACGCCGTTAGACAGTGCCTACTGTAATGCATTGCAGCTTGCCTATTGGTCAGTTTGTCAACAAGTAAAGCCCTGCTAACTCAAAGGGGAACGCGCAACAGCTGTGCACCGTCGTACGCTAGTGATCCGTAATCTTTATCCGTAGATCTCATCCGTACGGCTGTTGGTTAGTTTCAAAGAAAGCCCAGTAAAACAAAATCAGTCGTCAGAGGGCGCCAAACGACCAGCGGCTAAATATGTGTAGTGTTTTACTTGTACACACCAGAGAACGCCACCTATCTCGCTCTGCCAACGCCGTATCGGCTGAGAATCACAAATTTTTCCCACCCCCTCTCATTTAGCGCCCTCGTTCGGGGTGACACCTTTCGAATTTATGGAAAAGCTTTACGGTTCCTGAAACTAGAGTCTGCCAGACAGCCGAGGTGAAGATTTGGTGATCCTAGCTTGTACCGTTTTTGACTGATCCACCCGTGTGACAGACGGACAGACGGACAGACAGAATTGCGATGGCTAAGTCACGCTACAGCAGCTGCTGTTGCGCGTAAAAACTAAACCATGTCAGTTCAGTTCAGTTCAGTTAGGCTACGTTGCTCGGTACGCGCATCACACCACGTTGGTCTATAGCTCGCGAAGTCAATACTAGAAATTCCAACGTTGAATTTTTGCAGGTAGTCCAGACTTCGTTACGGCTTTTTCTCATACCCCTAGGCATACGAGGTTTAAATTTTTTTCATCGTATCAGGAGAAGGCACACCTATTTTCTGTTCAGTAGGTCAGAGGTCAAGATCATCAGAAGTCTCAAAAACCTCACGAAAACGCCCTTTTAGCGACAGTAATCGACATTGCTGGAGCGGAAATAAAATTATGAGCATTCCTTCGGATTTAGTCACAACGAAGACCAAAGAATCACAAACACTTGTGAAGTCAATGCGAAGATCTAGCAGAAATCTGGTTAGGGCCGGTACGAGTCGACACTGATATGGGAATATGGGAAATGGCATACGTTTTTTCAGCTTACACGAAAATCATTGATCTTGGACGACTTTGAAGGTCACTGTCAACCAGTACGATCGGCTATCCTAGCGACAGCTGGGCTTTGTGTATTCTTAACATATCGAAGCAGTGGAATTTTGGCCTGTACAACAAGTTGTTCTCACTTGCGCGATATAGGCTAACTGAACTGAACTGGACTGACCAATGGGCGAGAGTAGCCTAGCTAATGCATTAGGCCTGCTGCTGCTGCATTGGTCAGTTCAGTTCAGTTATGTCGCTCTGTACGCGTCTATATGCACTTATAATTTGCGATTTATGTTGTACATCGTGTATTTGCTGAAGTTTGTCTTACACAGGACGAGGCTCCATTCAACTGCCATGATGAAACTTTACGTCGCAACAATTCTACTCCTGATCAACGTCACTAGGCGTGACGTCATATCTGCGTCAACTGATGGCGCCATCGTTGCTAGGCAACACCATCATCAGCTGACCAATCACGCGCATCCTGCGGCCGGCAAGCGCTGGGCGCCGACGGAAATTCGTATGAACGAGTTCGTTCATAAAATTCGATCTCGGTTCAACGGCCAATCAGCGGCCGGCTTTGCCAGACGAGCTGTACAATCCGGCCAATCAAAGTCCGCCGTCGGGAAAATGCTGAAAAATGACGTCAGAGCCGGAAATAAGTCGAGCCGAGGTGTCAAACTGTATCGACTAAGAAGTCGATTTAGTCGAATTTCACCCACGGTGAAGGTCATCGACGGAACTTCCACTGCATAGCTGGAATCAATTCTCTCAAGTTTCTCTTCTGCTTTCTTTCCGCGCCCATCTTTTTCGTTGATTGTCTTTTGGTCAACAGAATTTTTAACAAGGACCAAAGTAATTGAGCAAAACGCGGAATCACTGTGGCAAAGTCCACCGAACTCCTCGTTTTTTATTCGCCGCGTGCCAGCATGGGACAAGCCATTTGGCTGCAGTGCATGTTTTGGTGAGAGTTCAATCCTCAAATCTCTTTTTCCAATGGCAGGGGTCAGGCACCCACGCATGTCATTGGGCGGTCCCCACAAATGCATGCGTGCCAAATGGCAATTAAAATTGTCGAACAGTTTGTGCAGGGGGTGCGAATGTGACAGACAGACAAGACAGACCACGCTAACAGATAAATATGCATAGTCGGAATCGTTCGCGCTGCAAGAGCGATTTCGCCTGAAAATAGCGCAGTGCAAACCAAGGTCGTCAGCGCCGCGGTGCAGCCCTGCAGAAGTTTGGTTGGGTTGGCCACGCTCCGGTGCGCGTATTTAAACAACCATGAGAGCTAATGTCACAGTCACACTAACAAGAAACCCAGCTGTAGATGGCTGAAATTTTGCATGCTCGAGTGTAACACACGTGGCTAGTTTTTTGTGTAGAGTTTTCCCATACGCCCTAAAGCTTAGCCACATCGCATCCGTTGCAGACGGACAGACAACGACAACCATGCTAATAGCTCGAGTACGGTCGGCTAAAAAGCCTAGGCCTCATTCGGTACGACACCCTTTATTCTTTTATACGTTCGTTTATGTGTATCTTTGTTCTTACTTACTGGTAATTAACGTCGTGGCAGATTGATCGATTGGAGCGTGGAATAATGTCGCCATTATTAGAGCTGACTGATGTAGTGCAGCATTTTAGTAGGCAAATAGACCAACACTATACGTACAGCCTTTGCTTTCAAGCCAAATGTAGCAACAACCTTACGCCATGCGGCAAACGCGCACAGGATTAGTAGCAAATAGTTTATTATAGTCTCCTTCTAATCGTTAATCCACAATGGAGAATCGTAAAAGCAGGCCGACAGCCCTACACCGTAACAGTTTCCAGTGCTACGTTCAACAAAGACAGCGGATTAGCGACGCAGTTACGTGGTGTCGCATAAGCCATCATGATTAGCAGCAACGTATAGCAAATGCCTCGGGACCAAGCAATGTTGAACTTGCTGTCAGATCCGCTGTCCCGCTGCTGAATAACAAAAGGACAACCGCCGCAGTTTAGTTAGTTGGTTTAATGCGTGTACGTACGTAGTGCTTGAATTGTGAAAGATTAGCTGGGGGGTTGAACTTTTCGACGGTCGGAGCCCGACCAAAATTGTGATGCAAATCCTATAGCTGACCCCCCTGTGCATAATTTGACAGGGTGTTAGAAGGGTTGAGAAAGCAGTTAGGGGAAAGGTTGAACTCCCAACCCCTCGGCAATTCAAACACTGCGTACAGAGCGAACGAAATGCACTGAACTGCACTGACATCCCTACTGCGCTTTAGTTCAGTTCAATTCTGTCGCTTTGCACACGATTTCAGCTTTAAGTGCATGCAGGGATGGCGCAGACGGGGGGGGGCTGGGCCTTACTGGCCCCCAATCCTCCAGACAAAACATAAGCATACGTTTAAACTGCACGAAATATGCCAATCTGGTCAGTTTATTTTTGGAAAAATTAATTAAAATTGTTGCCACCAGATCTCATATTTTAAAGGTAAAATGCACCAAATTCGATTTCGGCTGCGGCTCCGCCTCACATCCCGCTGGATGAGCTCACAGCGCTCCCTCATACAACTAGCTGAATTTTAGGGGTCCTACTTCCAAAGGAAAGAAAGAGAGGGAAAGAGGGGAAGACAGGGGAAGGGAGGGAAAGGGTAAAAGAGGAAGGAAAAGAGAACGAAGAACAAAAAGGGCAAAGAGAGAAAGGGAGACGAGACCCCAATTGAAATTTCTGGCTACGTCACTGAGTGCATTGTCCTTAGTCGATTTGGCACAGTGGCGTAGCCAGAAAATTTC
>Ga0209367_1009734_pt1 | contig 12981 bp, 5 predicted proteins | sample WorMetLIZISLAND2_FD_187412 | JGI IMG/M metagenome (GOLD analysis project Ga0209367, IMG submission 187412) | Marine gutless worms symbiont microbial communities from Max Planck institute for Marine Microbiology, Germany - Olavius geniculatus... ... | reverse complement strand
CCCCACCACCCCGGGAGGGGCGCCCCTCGGCGTGCACCTTACATTGTACGTGTCCAGTGTGTGTCTGTGAACTCATCTCGTGTGCCGCTGGACACAGCGCCGGTGTCGGCGAAGGTTTTTGCGAGTGACGGAGCGGGATCGTCGCTTCTAGTGCTTGTGACGGGATGAATACGGTGCCAATAGATAAATACCGCAAACCTCCGCCAACGTTATGTCCGTTGTTTCTGTTGTGTTGTGGCAGCAGCAACAAATTTGGCTCAAGTCTAGCATGCCTTGACATTTTCAGCTTTCTGAAGTTGGGCCAAGTCTAACCTTCTGTTACACTTTTAGCGAAACCTGTAACTTTTTCTGTAATTCTGCAAACAGGCAAACCAACAGGCAAAAATAAACGCAGGGTATTTTTGGCGAAGGTGATAAAGCAATTAAATCTATATTATCAGCAAAGCTACTTCGAGATTAATCATGTAGAATAAACTGGTTTAAATGGTGTCGTTTAAGTGTGATTATCTGAAGAGTGAAGAGGTATGTTTTGATATGTTGACAGAAGGTCGATAGTGACTGAGTTGACCCGCTTGCCGAAAAACCACTAATACAAGCGATAGCTTTAGAATTAGGAAATAGCGACAGCGATATGATGAGAAGTATAGTTAAGCTTAAGATTAGTAGTTAATACAGGCAAATCTTCAGAAAAATGGACTCGGCGAAAAAAAAAAATATTTGGAAGTCAAGGTGGGCACGTGACCCAGTGCCCCATGGTGGGTGGTTATTATGATCTGATTTTCACATGAGGATAACTGGGCTTTGATGTCGCATAACTGACGTTATTCGTTCACTGTTTGCACAGACTTCCAATCTTTGTTGTTTTCCCAGAATGTACTACGAATCTGGACGAACATTCTTTTGTAGGCCTACGTTATTTTGTGTCATTTTACATTATTTTTCCCACTGTATGCTGAATAGAGATTGGCATAATCCCCATACCACCATTCGCTAAACTGAGCTCGGCGCTGACCTGCCCGTGTTCACGACGCACGAGTGAACGACTCTGTGTATAAGCTCGGCACCTGTTTGCATTGATCACCTACAACGCTGACTTGTTTGATCAACCATTAACCACCCCCCTCACTTTACTATCAATACTTATAATAGCTATTTAAATTTGATTAACGGATTTTGCTTTTTGTTATCTTGTTGTGCGCGCATCATGTATCAGTGGTCATTGGCGTCGTCAGCCCACCATGGGGCACTGGGTAACGTGCCCATTTTGACTTCCAAATATTTAATTTTTTAGCTCATTTTAAAGCCGAACAAACTTTGACATTCGACTCAGTCTGGTTGCCTTTATCATTCCCTACCAGCATAGCATATTCTGCATATTCTGCATATTCTTGGACATCAGCTCAGTATAGTTACTGCAGTTGCTGTCGCTGCTTGTAACATGAACTACATAAAATATCTATTACTTTTAAAACTATTTTCTGTTTGTGCTCCTTGCACAAATCTTGGTGTGGTGACGTCACTATCAGTGATCATGTTACGATATTTTCACAAACGTTTTAGAACCGCCTACTTTCCAGTGCTAGGTCGCCGACGCTAAAATTAGAAAAATGTAACAGTTGTGCAAATGTGACTGCATTCTATCTTTAGTGCGTGCGCATTTGTCCTAAAAAATTTTTATTATAAAATAAATGCGAATATTGCTGCAGTTTGCATGCGCATCAATTAACTATGTTTTATTATTACTACTAACTCGAATGCAAGTTTATCGGAACTTTCAAAGCACACGTCGCTGCGGTGATCGCAACACCCATGCAGCGTACATACTCGTCGGCTCGTGGACTGAGGCTATTGACCTATGCGGACAGAGGCATAAATCACAGCAGCACTTCACTTCAATGCGTCACGTTCTGATCTTCATTGTGGTCGTCGTCGTCGTGCTGACCGGTCATCTTACGGTGCTTGCAGGTGTCGCGTGGCTCGCTCGTGCCTGTATTGACCACTACCCACCACCAGTCACTCACTGCAGGCAGTCATAGCGGCCAACTACACTCAGTGGGGTCAGTTGACCGTCAACGTCATCGTCGTCAGTCGGCTTTGACGTAGCTGCGGTTGTCTTTGACCGTTTCGAGGCAAATCGCCGCGGTCAGAGACGACCGCTGCGAGGCAAATCAGCGCTAGCCGCTCGAACAGATCAAGGCACTTGGACCGACACTCCACTTGCTTCGACTTGCAATAGACTTATTGTGCAGCAAGTTGAGCAACTTGTGGGTTTTGTCGACTATTTGCTTACGACAAGCTAATCCAAAACTTTGCTTAGTTCGAAAAATTGTAAATCTGTTGCATAATATGCCACATAACGAGACGAGTTGCACAACAAGATAAAAGTCCACAGCAAATCCCCCAAACAAGTCATTACATTAAAAGTCGAAAGCTTTCAACGATTCAGCGTGGAACAGTTTGCCGTCAAAGTTCAAGAACACGCCGCCGACAGTTGGGCAATTCACACGACGGATATGTTTTTACACAGCTCCTATGCATCAACGCAATCGTTATAACTCATAATGTTATTGATCTGCGTGAAACACAAATACCGTTTACTAAACTGATTTGCACTGAACTGAAACCAACAACAACAGCAAGATGTCGTACGACATGTTTTCTAACAAATGCAGTTTGTGCTATAAGCGACGTCGTCGATCGTTGTACGAGTCGACCGGTCGGCGCGAGGTCTCTTGTCAGTCGCCGACGGTCACACGACTGCACGACGAGGACGACTGACCACAACCAACACCATGTGCAGTCGTGCACCTGTCTGTCTCCGTCATCTGACCGACGGCCACGAGCTGCAAGCTAGCCATCGACCACGACAAATTAACCCTCTTCGAAGTTCGAGAAACGCAAAACTCAAACGCTAAACTCCACTTACTTCGATTTACATTCGTCAAAAATGACAGCAAATAATCACAGAAACAAGAAAAGCAGGCAAAAGTATGGAGACAATTAGAGCAAATCCTCCAATTTTCTTCTGGCTAAGCCAAAGACTTCGCCATTTCCGATTTGTTGTGGATTTTTTTCTGGTACATGTATAAGTCGTGATGAAATGAAGAAAAGCAGAATGTAGAGAAAGAACGTCACGGTCAATATAGGCCTACCTGATTAACTAACTTACGGCTGCGTCGTAATTTGTAACAGGGTCGAAAAGCAGTGGACGAAGTGTAGGCCTATTTTTCTCGAGCAGTCCGTTGCAGCAGTCAGTAGCATAGCTAGGTTTTGGGGGCCCAACTAAAACAAAAATAGGCGTATGCCAAAATGAACATGGGCGGCGCTACAGAACAGAAGTACGTTACAGCTATTTAGACACATTAACACAATAGAATATCATTATTATAATATCATCACGTTAGATATTGCAGAATAAAAAGCAATAAGCATACACTTCATTATTGACGTAGCCAGAAATTTGAATCGAGGAGATTGCCCCTCTGCCTTCCTTTCCTTTTTTTTTCCTCCATTTCTCCTTTTCTTTAATAGTAAAACCCTTAATATCCAGCTATTGGTTCTGGGGAGCGCTGTGAGCTGGGCAGAGCCACAACCGGCGACATCGAATTTGGAGCACCGGAGCTTCAAAATATGGGATACAATGGCAACAATTTTAATTATTTTTCTGAAAATCAATTGATCAAAATTAAATCGGCAGATTTGGTGGAGGTTAAACGTGCGTTTACGTTTTGTTTAGGGATTGGGGGCCTGGGCCCTTTGGGTTTTTTGTCTTCACCACTGCCATCGACGATTTAATCGAACAATTTCAATATTTTCGTTTACGGGTTTTTTTTGTTTGGAAAATTATCTGCCACATTAGAAAGGTGCAAATTTTTGCCTAGTTCGTTTTCGATTGATAGCACGGCTAAATTGCTGAGTTTCTTTTTCTATATACATTGTACCTCGAAGGTAATTTTTAATAAATTTCAGTTTAGAAAAAAAAATTTCATATGCTGCGACAGGAAGAGGTTTACATAGTTATGTGCATTGTGCATCTAATGTGTGTATTTCATTATTTTAAAATTTTTACAAGTTTCATGGTTTGTGTTTTCAAAGGCGTAAAAAATTACCGCCCAGGCGGTTGGGGGCCTCTGAATGCCGGTGGAGCCATTGTGCACTGCACAACCTGCACAATCCATTGTTACGCCCCTGGCAGCAGTCAAGAACACCATAACAGCTCACATACGTATAGCACGTCTTTTTAATTTCTTTATACTCCATGTCACGAAACTTGCTATAACATATATTTTTTAGCAAATTTGTGCGTATCAAGAGAACTTTTCGGCCTTGTTTTAATAGTTTGTTGTAATTGCATTTTAGTAGCTGTTTTAGCGCGATTTTAACTTAAGACGTTCCAAATAATCATAAAACAAATAATAATGCAAACACACTATTACTGCAACGGTAAATAAAATGAAATACGATTTTTGCTGGAAAGGGTTAATTCTCTCGCAATAGAGGTGGGTTAAGAGTTAAAAAGGTACGCTTATGGACACGCTTGCCGCCTACGTCTGTAAACTACCTGCGGCGAGCTGTCCATTCTAAGCGGATATACCAGCTGACCTTTGAACCTGCAGAGGTCAAGAGGTCAGCACGTCTGGACCGACTTTCTTGTCACACAATGCATTTATATATATACCGCCGTAGTCACATTTATCCGTTCTAGCTTTCTATCGTGCGCACTGAATCGCTGTTATGATTACACGAATAATGGCCTATGTACGACTCGCCGACTAAGCCTACGGCAATCGCCGAGAAAGTAAATCACAACTCTTTATATACGACTAATTGCACATGCAATGAAGTGGTCTTTTTAGGTAGAACACGCTGATTAGCCGGAGCTTAAATTATTGACCAGGACAAAGCCGAAACAAGACCGTAGAAACGCTAACAGTAATTATATTTCACCATAATAATGGCCAAAACAAAGAAATAACTTGATAAATCTTAATAGTACTAGTATGTTACGATAGTTTGCATCTACGCTAACGCTAGATTTCTCAAGTGTTTTAAGCTATAAGCCAAAAATGTTATAAAGACGTTCTAAATGTCGTCGATCAACGTTTTCGGCAAAAATCTTCAAAACTGCAAAGAACATTTTGAAATCAACTAAATGCACAGTACACACCTACAGTGATAAAATACACTAAAAGATAGGCTTATGCCTTAAAAGACTGCAACTCTTGATTACGCTATTTTACAGTGGCACAGTTGACACTATTGTTATGTTGGCATTTTTTATTGCTTTCTACCCCATAATGACGCAGACAGTTGTCTAATAAATTTGTTGATTGCTCTATACCTTTGTTGGCTAACGTAAAACTTTGTCCGGAAAAACGGCACGAAGTCACGTTGTAATTAAGTATTCTGCATGTGTAGCGGCGCTTATCATGTCGGTTTTTCCGGCACTAAGTCAGTATTAGCTTACGATGTCGGATTAAAATTAACGATAGGACGGCAACTGACAAGGACCTGTCGCTGATCGCGAAAATCGTGTTGGTTATATGTGCACGGTGCTATAATTTGGCACTAATCGTCATGAAATTACTCATCATGAACTGCACTGACTCTCGCCGACCAGGCTTCATAAAACATGTCGGCTACATAGCTGATGACGCGGAGTGAAGAGGTGACATCATATTGACACTAACCGTTTGACAGACTAATAGCCGTGTTATATCTAGGCATGCATTCCGCGCTATCGAGTTCGTCCGTGTTAGTTGTGACGTTCAAACTTCACAAACATAGTTTTTTGACCTGACCTTTATGAATTCTATCGTGTATACTAAACAAAATGTTTGTATTCAACGAAGGAAATAATTTAAAAAGTCAACTAAATATACGTTTGGTCTGACACTTGGCGATTTTGAAATAAACGTAATTGAAACATAATTCAGTTTTGATAACAAGCGCAGAAGAACAGCAATTAACATCACAATATGTACTAGCTGTCACACATTTTAAAACAAATTTCGTTTATTTTTAGCTAGAGCCGTAAAAATGCAATGGACTACTGTACAATTATGTTTGTAATTGTTTGTTTTAAAAGTTACTTATCTTTATTTAATAGCTTTGGTAGAGATCATTTTAAGAGCACGATACTCGTGATATTGTTATGTCCCGTTCCAATAAATACGACATGAAAGATTATCATTTTTTTTAAAAAACCCGACGAATATATTAGCCAGCCATGCATCAGTTTCCATCTTACGCACAGAGCCAAGAATGAGAATGACGAAATGGCGCCAGTGATTTTAAATTTCAAACAGCAGCGCAGATACTAACAACAATTGTAAATATATCAGCAGAATTCCGCGCCGACGTGAAAAAGCAACCGACTGATCACGGACTAAGCGTAAATCAAAGTGACGTAATAGCGGCGACCTCACGGCGCCGACACTGACTCGCTAAAGGTATATAATTGTAGTATCACGTTCCAGATCTGGAAAAATAATTGTCACTTTTCACGACTTGCTTGTTTGACTCCGGACTGCATATATCGTTGATAATTGCCAGTTGTACCACTCAGTCGAACGCACGTGCTACAGCTATTCTGCTATAGATTACGTCATTGTCGCCTGAGAATGACTTACTGTATCGACGTGAAATCAGACAGAGATAGACATCGAAATTATACAATTACTAACCCCGCAGTTTTGCACACAATAAAATATTGCTTCGTTTCTGGGAATCGGAGACGATAAAAAAATTTAGTTATAAGCGCAACGCCACGGGAACTCGCTTCAAGTCTTTTGACATTTCTAAAAAAGTAAGACTAGCATCCCTGATTTTGACTATGTCGATCGTTTAAGCGTTACAATTTCGCATGAAATAAGCCGATATAACAACATTTTACCGTGTAGCTAAGCAGATTATCTGTATGTGAACAAACCGTAATGAAAACGTCACAAACGGATGGTGTGGCTCGAAGACGAACCACTCAAATTGTGATGGCGATCCGGTTGAAAATACGTCATTGCCGCATTGGAAAATTTTTTTAGACAAGCGCAAAAAGGCCAGCTAGTAACGTTTTTTGTCGGTATAGATTTGATATATTTGATCGCTTTTATTTGGAAGACGAAATAAATTCAATGTCCCTCTGAACGCATTACGTATGCTGGTCGAACGGCGTCCGAAGAAAGGATTAATAATGGCATCAGAGCGCTGCGTTTGACGTGCACGACGCACGCGCGCAGACAAAACGTTATTGCACTGGGACGCGCGTTGACGCTTCGACCAACTGCTGCAGGCAGGGAAGGCGTCCGTCAGAGACCGCGAGCTCTATAGAAGACCTGGCTGCTGCAAGGTGCATAGATTGATGTCGAATCCCTGCGGACTGGACGGGATCACAAACTCACTCAGGCAGGTGCTCGCTGGAGCGTTTGATAACAATATGAGCGGCGCACTGGCTTGTCATCATCTGCAGCGGACACGAGCACGCGTTGCTCTTCTCGCAACCGGCTCGCATACAGTTTCTTTATTCCTGCTATCCGGTTATCATCATCGTCATTGAAAAATCATCAGTCACCGTCATGTAACAATTAATATATATGATAATCTTTATTTTACCAAGCAAACATTGATAGACAAAAAAATTAAACAAAAACAACAATATAGAGTTAGACTCAGAGAATTGTCATGTTGAGCAACTAATTATAGAGACAATAATATCGAACAGAGAAAAAACCTGAAAAATTTCAAATCACTGATCCATTTCATTTCAAGCTGTTAGTATACGTGCATACAGTTCGTCAATGTTCTTGATCCGCTTCTTGTAAACCTTCTTCTGCATTAAGGACCACACTTTATAGTCGACCGGATTTAAATCCGGGCTGATGAGTGGCCAAAGCGTAGAAGGAATGAATTATGGGGTCTCCATTGTCAGCAGCTCAACTGTCTCATGCACGAACCCTATGGGCTGACGCACTGTCTTGTTGAAACACGTAAAAGTCTGACAGTTGACGAATGTCTGGTAAAAGTTTTTGCATTATAGCAGTTCCTGTTTGCAAACTGTCAGTCTATCTCCAGCCATTTCGTCGCAGTTCATTCTTAGAGTGTGCGCTGCAGCCGAAGATCGCAAAAATCAATAAAATCAATGAAATAAAATTAATAATAATTATTTTGGAAGTTTAGGGTTTTTAAAGTCATCAATGATGATACGTCTGAAAAGCTCGTCACTAGAGCTTGTTGTGATAGGTAGCATGTCCATGCCTATCTGCAACCGTTTTCACGAAAGACTGCAGGCCAACAACGGTAAAATAACGACTTTTACAGGGTTACCGCTCTTTGATGCCCTCGTGTGCAGGTTGCCTTAACCTAGAAAATCGAGACTTGGATCGTCAAAATCTACGTTTATTGCTAAAAAAAATTTCATAGGCAGCTTCTTCACGTCTATCTTAATTGACTTGCGCGAAATTCGCTCTTGAAAAGTGTTTCGAAGCCCGAAATCGCCAAAAAAATCCATAAAAACCCCTATATTGGCGTTCAAGATCATCCAAGGTTATTGAATTTGATGGCAATCGAGAGCCAGTGTACGACTTCCTATTAGTGATTAATAGTAACCTAGGGCCTATCTCGCACCGTTGTTGAGATACAGCGACTTATTGGCTAAAAATCGCAAATTTTTTCCACCCCCTCTTATTTAGCGCCCTCGTTCAGGGTGAACCTCTTCGAATGTATGAAAAAACTTTACGGTTTCTGAAATTAATGTCTTTCAGGCAGCCACGGTGACAATTTTGTGATCCTAGCTTGTACCGTTTTGACTGATCCACCCGTGTGACAGACGGACAGAATTGCGATGGCTAAAACGCGCTAAAGCAGTAGCTGCTTTTGCGCATAAAAACGAAAACACACTGCGTTACTCCATGCATGCACGACAGAACTAGTAATTTCGTCCGCATATCGCTCAAAATATCGACCGGTCCACAACCGTGGGAGAACTACAAATATAAAGAACGCAATAAGTAAGTAAGCAGGTGTGCTGCGCGTCATCGGGTCATGCTGCAGTGTAGAGAGTAGACATATATACAACGGTCAGAACTGACGAGTCGACGAAGAGTGTTGATAGTGTACAGAGCAATAGTAATGGCGGCGACGTCACGTGTCACATCACGCATGACGTCACTAGAACTGGTAACCGACCGATCGACCGGCAAACTTTGCGGTCGTCGGTCTGACAACCGTTAAACACGCCCACGCCCGCCAATACCCGCATTATGAATGATTATTATTAGTTTTTGATGACCAATGGACCAGGTGCGCTTAACGACCGCTCGGTGGTGTATAGTAGGCCTAACTGTCACACGGATCCGCGGCCGAGCCACCAGTGCTGACCAGGAAGAAAACTGAAACTGGTTACGGCGACCATTGGCCGTCTGCCAGGTATACTTGCCTTGACTGACTGTCATGTGGGCATCAGTGCTGCGCAAATTGTTGATTTCTTAACGATATGTAGACAATACATGCAGCTCAATGCATTCACGGGCAATGGGCCCTTTTTCGAAAACGGAATAGTATGTACTGTACTTTAATTTTGTTCGTTTATTTCGTTCATTTAGCGCTGCCATTCACAGTCATATGACACGAGCTGCTAGAGCAGACACAACCAATGAGAAGTCATGATAGAAAGGCTTTAGAAAAGCACTAGCAACCACCACGATCATAATACATTACATTAAAGATTAGCAGAAATCAATCAGTTGTAGTTCTAAACTTTACAAGAAGAAAGAAAAGTTAAATTTTTGAATATTGATTGGTTCAGTTGCACAGGGTGCACATTCACTACATTAGATTAATTGAAAAATTTAAAATGCAGCTACTCAATATACGTCGTGTCGAATTGCACTGAATTACTTTTACGAATCGAACTGGATTCGCGCATCTCCAGTGGGCACAAGGCGTACCTGGAGAACGGTCAGTCAGTCAGTCAGTCGTGACGGTAATGCGCGGGAAAAAACATCGGCACATCAGTCACATTAGTGTCAACCGTGAGGATATAGGCCTACCCACCCGACAAGCTGGACGACGCGCCATGGTGGCGGTTGTACGACGATATAGGCCCTATAGTGCCCTACATTATGCTACTGCGGTCATACAGCGCGTATAGCGGTAGCCGATTACGTCACGGTGACGTCATTAACGAGTGGTCACGACGTGACGTCATCGTCGTCGTGTTGACTTGATGAGTTGGCGATGACGTCACGGATTCGTCGCCACGCTTCAACGATCGCCAATCCACGTCACGTGACCAGTGACCACTAAAGCCGCGTTAGGTTTTACGCGGGATAGCAGAATGCTTCGCGCCTCTTGGACGTCTGTCTGTTTGTCTGACACACTCGTGATCTGTATCAAAACGGTGCAAGCTAGGACAACAAAATCTACAATGTGGCTGCCCCCAAAACTCTAGTTTTTTTGTGACGGAATTTCATGCTGCTAGGTAAGGGGGTTCTCCTCGAACGAGGGCGTCAATGAGGGGTACTCCCTAAAAAGACATTTTGCCGCTTTTGGCTCGTGTATAAATTGTGAAAACGGTTGCAGCGCACATTTTAAGAGTGAATTGCCTAACGATCGACCAAGACAACCTGCGTGTGAAATTTTCAGCATTAAACGCAGATTTTAGCAGTCCAAGTGCTAATTCCCTACGTTCAAGGAGACCTGCTCACGCGATCGTCAAAGAAAGGTAACCCTCTAAAAAGTGGTTATTTCACTGATATTGGCTCGTTTAGCATGAAAACAGTTGCAGATAAGCACTTACGTGCTGCTTATCATAACAACCACTAGTGGCGAGCTTCTTAGGGGTGTCAACATCGATAACCATAGATGACCTTGAACCCCACAATAGGGTTTTTAGTGAATTTTACGCGATTTCGGGCTGCGACACACTTTTTAAGAGTTAATTGTGCAGAAATTGCTGGAGATAGACCTGGACAACCTGCGTATAAAATTTTCTAGCATAGAACGTACATTTTTAACAATCTAAGTTTCGATCTCTTAAATTCAAATTTTTCCATACGGAGATCTCAAATTTGAGTAGTATTTTAAGACGCATTAGGCTCTATTATTTTATTGCTGTACGCTGATTGCCAAGGTGACAGGATCGCTTCTATCGCGCGTCACGTGAGTTTTTCTCAAATTACTTGTCTGGTCAGTCGGAAATCCATGCATTGTTCACGCCAGACACGCTTCAGTCATCTATCGCCACTCGCTAGTGGATTAAACCGGCTGTTTACTACAGGACGCCATTGTAAAATTAGTAAAATTGTAAAAAATTGTAAAAAAGACGTAAAATTGTAAAAATTGTAAAAATTGTAAAAAAGACGTTTTAGGTGGACACTTAATTGAATAGTTTATGCGATTTTTGAAAATAAATGCTATCATTTTGGACATTTTATACATTTTTGTTGCTTTTTTGTTTTGCTACTTGACCGTTGTAGTATAAAAAAATGGTTGCAAAAACAAGCAACATGGGCTACGCGAATGCAGCACATGAATGCTAATCTGAAAAACAGCTTGTTGGCCTAATATGCTAGTGGCTTCATGACAGAGAGCATAAGCGGGAGCGGTAGTTTTTTTAAAAATTTTAACCCATCAGAAAATTTTTTGTAGGAAATTTTAGTGTTAAAATACAAAATTTGGAGCTAAAAGTTTCTCACTTTACAAAACTTAGAAACAATATTAAAATTGCTACTTTTTTCTTCCAATCTTTTTAACACAGTAAACGCTTCGGCAACTGATACTCATCGTATGAGCGATGATTGTTATGTTGTATATTGTTTGCTGTATTGCAATTTGGGGGTACACCGAAGTCAAAATGCTGGTTTGTGTGATTAGGAACTACGAAACCATTGATTCATCGCATCACTTCATTGAATCTACTCACACCAGAGCTTCGTTTTTGCGTTACTATCATCTCATCCAACGGTTGCAAGCCCCCACTTCATCGCACGCTCGTACTCAGGGAGCAAACAGTTTGCGTAGTCGCGTGCCGTGCGCGAGCGTATGTCTGGCGGACGGCACGCGCGTCGCTGACTGGGCGGTGTGTCTGTCTGTCCGTCATCTGACTCGACAAGTCGCCATTGGTCGCTCGACGTTCAGTCAACCGTGTCCGGAAACACGCGCGCCGCGTCAGCCACATAAAACTCCGAGCTGGCGTCACTCCAGATGCTTTTGATGTTGTACGCAGCAGAGAGCGACAACTGTCAGTGTGCCGAGAAACCAAACGATTTGAACGGTAAGATAATAATACTTACTTATTATGTTTACTGTGAGAAGTAGTTTATCAGCTGCATGGTGTGAAAGATTTTGCGAGTATAGTACGCAGGCTTAAAGCTTTACTTCAACGTATTAACTTGTGTCAATTTGTGCAATTTTGACGTGCGTGGTACACTGGTACTGTTAGCACTTGTGCATATGGTCTGGCGCTGTAGCCTGTATTATTGTTAGGCCATCCTAACAGGCTGTAATGCAAGTCTTGTCCATACGTCTGTCTTGTGCACAGAAAATTGAAAATTAGTACAAACTAATGTCGAATGTCAAATGAACATTTATGTAACGCCTTGTAGTGAAAAATTTCTAATGCGTTCCCTAGTATAAACATAACCTGTGTGCCGTAGGCCTATATGTCCTGCACGTTGTACTGTTTTTATATATTGTAGCATCACACACAGCAAATAAACAAATATGTTGTTCTGTTTGTAGAAAGATCAGTTTGAATGAAGACGCGAGTTGAGTCAAGTTGCGGCGGCGAGTTGTCGCCAGGCAGCGGCAGTAGTTGCAGCGTGTCCTCGTCAGAGTCCTTTCACTCGGTCGACTTCTATACAGACGCACTACCAGCGGATGAGTTCATCGACCTCGAGTGTCTGCGTGCCGTGGACAACGCTTCGGTGTCGACGGGTGTCGACGTGGTGGCCGTGGGTGCGGGGGCGCAGATGGGGGACAGAGGTA
>Ga0209367_1009733_pt1 | contig 12982 bp, 8 predicted proteins | sample WorMetLIZISLAND2_FD_187412 | JGI IMG/M metagenome (GOLD analysis project Ga0209367, IMG submission 187412) | Marine gutless worms symbiont microbial communities from Max Planck institute for Marine Microbiology, Germany - Olavius geniculatus... ... | reverse complement strand
CTGCCGAAGGGTCTGACCTGTAGGTGAGTTTCTGAAAAAAAGGTATATGTACAGCTACAAAAATTTTTGCGTATATTTCACCCATTTGCCGGGAAGCCCCCCTTGAAGGGATTTGCATAAAATTTTGCATGACGGGTCCCCTCGCCGACGTAATCAACCGTGCCAAATTTTATCTCAATCGGGTCAGGGGTTTTGATTCTGTGGGTGGTCGAATTTTTGGCTTTCCCATAAGAAAGAGAAGTCGCCGTTAACACAGGGCTTGAACTACCGTTCAGCCTGTGATTTTTGTACTTAGTTCTATTTCAAAACAAGATAATGTTCATACGAACACGGAGTCTGTCCAATGCATTTCGATAGTTTACAGTATATGTCAGTATAAATATAATCAGTGAGCCGTTTAGATAGGTAGAAAAAAATCAAACAGTTTAATTTCAAATTGTACAGCAGCAACGATCTTTTCATCCTTCTGTATTATTTTAACAAAACAACAGACATTGTCAGTCACGAGAAAATTCGATTCGTCACTAGCGTTTTACTATAAAAGGTCCACCGTCACCATGTGTCTGTCTTGCACCGTTATGGAGATATGGCGCCTCAGAGATAATGGGGTCACGAGTTTGACCTTTTGGGGTCACGTGACGTCACGGAGCGTTGCGCGGTTTGGCTGAGAGGCAGCAGACCATCTTGTTGTTAATACCTGCAGCGTGTTTAGTGTTGTTACCCGCGCGCTGTTTCACCAACGCGGGTACACGGTCGATGTTCAGAAATGACCAGAGACCGTGCGCTATTCAACTGTTTAGTAATTAAATTATTGCAAGATTACTGTGCAAAGATTCCACAAACGCTGCTTGAAAGTAGTTCAACGTGAATTAAAATTACGCTGAACAAATGGTCGGTATTTGAATAAACATTATTTTACATTATTTATTATTTTGAGACAGAAAAAAATTTTCGTGCCAAAATCACCGGATGGCTTTGAAAAAGTCGCACTTGAGTGACAGAATACAATTTCTCCATACAGAAACTCTTTAATCAAAAGTTTGGGATTTACAGAAGGACTTTTCGACATTTTTTTGAAAATTTCACCTAAATGTATTCATTTTCGTTACAAGTTGTTCAACGTACGCTAGGCTTATTTCAAAACTGCGATGACAAATGGTTCGTATAGCTATCTGTAATGTTAACGTTCAGCGTTTAATGACCTTGTTCGGATAATCTGTCTTGTGAAAAATGTTATCATTTATTGTTTAACGAAAATGGTTTAATTACAACCTTTTTATTGTAATCGACGCCTGAGATAATTTGTTGGCTTTCTTGAAGCGTATCTTATGTCGTAGCTGCGCTGGGCCACTGAAAACTGCAGCTTCTGTAAAATATTATTGACTGCGTTTGCGACTGCAGTTGTTGTAAGGTGCTATATACTGTGTCTCGTACAAAATAAAACTTTTTACGATAGGTTAAAATTCTGTTCTGATTGTAGAGATTGATTACGTCAATCGTAAGGTAGAACAAGAAGCCTAGCTGTCGCTAGGGTGGTATGATTGCACCGCCTATATCCAAAGGCCAGCGCTGCGTTTGACTTCTGGTTGCGGAAAGAAAGCAATTTTCCAGGGTGACTGCAGTTTTATACACGCTATGGTGACGCTGTTATATCGTACGCTACAATCAACGCTAGGATACGATACGGTAATTTGGCGCACGTAGATGATGACTGAAGGCAGAAACTTTGCATTCAAAACTGCGGCCAAACCGTTTCTGCTGAGAGCCTATAAAAACTTGTTATCGCCGTATCCAACAGTAGCATCGCTGATTCCCTACGACGTATGGTTTAGCTGTGTCTCGTGTGTTACAGACAGACAGAAAAGACATCGTACAAAGACATCGACTTAACGGTCGGCCAAAAACTTAAGCTACTTCTCATGTATTCGCCTGAGAATCAGTTGACAATTCGCAACTATTAGTCTACACAATAATAATATAACATGCAGTATATGCGGTATGACATAATCAGCGACATACCTGGTGCCAAACGATTGCGGTGGACGTAATACGTAATCGTAGGTAGGTCTACTGCAGCCGTGCGAACGCGATTCAATGCCAACAGTGTGCTGCGTTTAACATTAACCTGTTCGTTAATCAGTACTTGTCTGTCACGTTTAAATGTCATAAAATTTAAATTTGACAAAGCTGTTTCATTTGTTACACGTAGATGTGCATTTTGATGTCACAGAATAGCGCAGATCTCGTACAAAAATCATGTTTCTGAGATGCGTATAGTTTGACTGCATGGTCATATGCAGCTCAAAAGCCAAGACCGCAAGGTAAGGGACGAACGCTATAATCATTCGAGGTACACGTAGCAAATAGGCCTACTAATACCGACAGATTTGTCAGAACGTTTTTATATAGCTTTAATGACGGACATTCTGTAGTAAGTCGTTTGATATTTGTGAATTTGCGTCACCTCAGATCCAGACGGCGCAGTACACAACGTGCAAGATGCACAAGCTCCGCCATGTCGATAGCACAGTTGGAAAATACAGGGTGGGCTGAAATAGCACAATTTTATACACCAATAACTTTAGAAGATATTAACCGATTTTCCAAAAAATGACTGTCAAAATTAAAAGAAAATTTGTAGTAACTCAAGGTCTCACCGCACCTCAAGTGTGACGCTACACTGCCTAGTGAAATATTAGTGTCTTGAAAACAACGACAACGACAAGACATATGTAACAACGCATTGTGAAAAAATTTAACACAATAAAACACAACTTGTTTATTGTCTCAGTTATTTTTCAAAGTAATACCCGTTTACACGATGAAGCAAACATGAAGCAAACATGCAGCAAACGTATTCAATATACACGTGCAGACGTGTGCTCTAAGTTTGCTTCGTGTTTGCTTCATTGTGTAAACGGGGTATAACTGTCACATCTCGCATTTTTCACATCAAATGTTCACTGTGTCCGCCCTGCTGCTAGACGACGCACTCAAGCCGGCGACGCAACTAACCGATGGGGCGATCAACCAAATGCTGCGACAGTTCGCCCCACTCAGTGACGATCGCCTGCTTCAGCTGGTTGACTGTCGTGAATCGTCAACACTGATAGACCATTCTGTTGAAGAACATCCCGAACAGCGTAACTGACCGGATTTAAGTCCGAGCTGTATGGGGGCTACATGTCAGGCTCACGATGTTAGTGCCTTACTATGTAGTATCTACACCGCGAGTCAAAAAATTTGCAATATAGTAATCGTCATTAAAGATTTTACCACATCTGAATCGCGTCGCTACGCTACCTTGTAAAATATAGATGTCGGACTACCAGAGTATACAGGTTTTTATGTGCTGGCGAAAGAAAGATAATTTTGATTTCCAAATGCAATGACGCTAATTGTGGTAAAAACAGCAATAACTTGTATGTTTGTGAAATATTTGTTTAATTTTACTTTTGTGTACAAAATTATGTGCCAAACTACTACCAATAACAAAAATTTTAAAAAATCCATGTTGATAGTTATGACAATAAAAAAAACTTGACAACGTATTTTTTGACTCACGATGCAAGAGATGTAACAGCCGGTGTCGCTAATTATATTTTGTTCGTCGACAAAACGAATATTGACCGACAATTTCTGCACGCCAGTTGCGTACATAATTGATTGCGTTGCATTTTAGCATTTCCTTTTTTTAATTTGGGTACATGCCACAAATCAAATGTCATGCATAGATCACTTTAAAATAATTGAAGAATCGCACCGTTAACGTTATTTCTAGTTATTTCATTTCTGTCGATGGCATAATTAAAAAGACTATGATACTGACGCGTAATAATGAGCTTAAGTAAACTAAATTGATTAACTTCGCGTGCAAACTGCACGCTGCCACTGGATCAACCACATGTTCTGCATGGGATCTAAAAAGACAAGACGGTAATCTTGTTTACATCTTGATATTATAATAAAATACTGTCATCATTCTGTGTAAAAAGTACTCGTTAACCAAAAGATTACGAAAAAAACTGTCGTTTGAAATGATGGGATATTGGCTCCACTCTGTGATACTTGGCTACTATCCAGAGAAATTCGACTTAAAATTAAAGATGGCACCGTGGCGTGGGCCGTTAACTTCGGACTGTTTTCTTTCTGTTATGAAGTAACCAATGCGACCGATTTTTGCCTAGTCTTTTACAGGCCTACTTGCACTGTTGCTATTCTATTAAAACTCTGATGATGCACCTGATCTCACTGTATAGGCCACATTCTCTGCTATAAAATCAGAAACAATAAAATAAAATAAAATAAAACAAGTTAAAACAACTGTAAAACACAACTTATTTTGTTTTATTGCAGTATACGAGTACGTACATGTACGCGTATGTAGGCTTACTTACAAACCCCAACGATAAAACACATTTTTTCTGCAAGTTTGTAGTGCCACGTTTCGCTCAGCGATAAACAGTAAACGGCCTCCATCTCTAGTTCGTTGTTTCATTTTACTATGTGTTATATTTTCTCACATGTGCGAGCGCTTTTAATCCAAACGTTTGTACATATCATAACAGGCAATAGGCCTATGTCACGGTCGGCGTATTTTCACACTGTATACTTGCAGATCGATTGAGTACAAGACCAAGCCTATAGGCCCGCTATGTTTATGTAGCTGTACAACTGTCGAATGCGTCGGTCTGATATACGAGGAAGATCCAACGGTAGCATTGTAGTCACCGTGCTGCGCTGTTGTAACGTGCTTCTTAGAAGATTGCGTAGTAAATCATTGGCTCAGTCGGCGTTTAAATGCATGTTTCGATTAGATGACAATGGTTATGGCGAGTAAGATAATGAACTTATCGACGAATATTCAAAGGTAAGAACAAAATAACAGCTAAAATAATGTTTCCGTTGCTCGCGTGTGATAAATTTAAGACAACAACGTGTTGTTTAGGCGATGAGGTTTACTACTATTCACCAATTTATTGTAAAAACGGTTGTAGATAAACATAAACTTGCTGGTTACCAAGCACTGCTGACGAGCTTTCCGGGAGTAGTTTGTCAGTTTGTTTTTATAAATTTTGCAATGTTGCACCACGTGTTCTGAAATAAAAAAATACTAAAAATTTGGGGCAAAGCCCAACGTGAGTCCGCCCGGCGCCTTAAGTCCGATTGGAAAAATAATTCGGGCGGGGGGTAAATTTTCTCCCATCAGCAAAGTCACGTGGCCCGAACTCAAATGCATTGGCGTACGCAGAACGCGCATTGTCGACTTAGGGTTGGTCAACATGAGCGCTTATAACTTTGTTCACTGTGGACCGAAGTTCACAAGTTTTTTCAACGCCGAAAAGATCGCTCTCGTTAGCGCCGTTTACATTTTGTCGCTATCTTGATCCGTTCCAGAGACATTTGCGCTCAAACTCGAAAGTTGTCGTAAATCGCACCGATTTTTGAACGTTTTTTGGCCGCCCAAATTTTTAAGGTGGGCGGTGCCCCCAAAAGTTGTACTTGCGTTAACACCCCAACCTAGAGGCACGTCAAGTGCCAAAGTTTCTTTGGGCTACACCCCTAACTTCGAAGTTATAAGCGCTCTTTTACAACATTTTTAGCCAATTTTGTTTATCCGATTTTGAATATCTTCATCTGTTTCGAAGATATTCGCCGCCGAACTTCAAAGTCGTCCGAAATCGGGCCAAATTTTGCATGTTTTTGGCCCCTGAAATTTTTTTGGGGTGTGCCCTCCTAAAAGTTTGGACCGGCATTATACAACTAAGCCTAGTACTGACCACCGCGCAAAATTTCACGCCGGTCGGCCCACGCATCTCAGAGATCTCGCGTTGAAAAAATATTTTAAAAACATCAGGGGTAAAACTTAAGTCCTCCCGAAAACTATCGTTTTCGGGCGGACTAAAAAGTATAAAACAAATCCGGTTTTTCCTTACTTATTCGTTATTTGCAAGCAAGAGCACAGGAATTTTTATTTAGGCTTATCTGACTTTGCAAACGCCGTTCAAAAATGGTCTTGGCCACTTACAGAACAAAACTAGCCGAACAACTTATTAAACGTTTCTTGCCGATTTATTGAGCATCTTTGTTTAATGCTGGTTACAGCGTATGCCTGGAGTGGACGCTGCAGATCTGCTGTAGGTCGTGACAGCAGAAGATAATGCAAACAGGCTTCGTTCTGCGGATGACACTCGTCATTTCTCTGTCAGCATCTGTCGCCCTGCTGATTGTCGTTACTTCTGGTTAGTTTTTTGTATAGTTCCTTTATCCATTTTATAAATATGTATTTTAAGTTCTTAAGTTTTGTTTTGTTTTAATCTTGACTTTGTTATTGAAATAGTGTCTCAAAAGTCCAGAGGTGCATGTGTCGAGACCGAGCCAAAACAGAATGGATCGAGATGGGTTGACTGAAAATGCCGGATCTGAATTTGACGGACATGAAATTGACGGACATGAAGTTGGTGGACAAGATATATATCGTTTGAAACTAGATTAAATTGCAATTATTTTCGAAACAAACAACATAACACAAGTCATAGCAACAACATAAGTTGTATAATGTCATAGATTTATTAAAATGCAACTACGAAAACATGAACTTCAAGTTAGCAATTATGTCATTGCAACTTACAAAATATTACTCTAAAATGTCTCTTTTGCAGCAGCTGCTAACGATCACTAGCCTAGAATTTAATTTCCGATTATAATCAACGCAACGATAGACAAGATTGTGCCGTATGATACTGTTGCAGTCTTTGATTATTATCGTTTTTATGTTTACTTTGCTGCTTCACACGCTATTGTTGAATCTCTCAAAGTCCTAAAACGCGAAAGCAATCGAAAGATCATCGCAACTATACTGTATCATCATCATATATCATGACAGATTGAGCTCAGCGGCTTCGGTCGTTGTCGAACTAACTGTTACTCCACAAAGCATAAACAGCCAGAGAGGCTGACGTGCTTAGGCTATATATTATTTGTGATTAATGTGTTTAGTACGCTCTCATGACATCAGTGTATCGTGTGTTGTTTATGACGGTTACGTGCAAAGTTTCACCTGCATTTTTTAAACATTTTTTTTTATTTTTAAAAAATCATAACAATATTTTTAAATTTGACAACAGTTTCTTGTGAATTAAGTATATAAAACGAGTCAGTCACCATAGTCGCTGTCATTGCTGTTAGGGCCTGCGTATGACTTTTGGTTCTTGCAACTGACGTACCGAATGGCCCATAAAAACTTAGCTTCTAGCTGCATGAAAATATTAAGTTGGCGTCACACAGATCGCACATGAGAAGTGAACCGTTCCTTCATTAAGTTGGCAATATTTGTTGTGTGCATATGCAGATCTTTCGTTGACAGTTCTGTCTGTTCCCTATGTTGTTGAACCTATCACCCCAACAGATTCACCACCCACCGACACCGACACTGTGTTATGGTTTCACCATTTGGTGAGTCTTGAATTTCGCTGAAACTAGTCTGTTGCACTGTTTGAGCGAACGTATCTGCCTATTTACACGTAAATAGGTAGAACAAAATATATGTCAGCCAAGTTTCGAAACTTAGGCTAAGTGGAATTGTTATTGTTATTGCTGATAGTTGATTATGACATTATTGGCTAGTCGTAATCACCATAATCGTAGTGGCTAAAATGCATCTACATAACAGCAAATGGCGCTTTCATGACTTTTCTGCTGTAAGAAAAAAAACGAAAAGCAACAATATTCGTGGTCATCATCATCGTCATCATTATTACCAACAGTTTACATCACAGCTGTTTAGTATATACGCCAATAAAACTAACGAAAGCCAAAATAAGGCACATCACATTCGAAAAACCAGGCCTATAAGGGATTACGGGTTAAATGTATTTTATTGCCTGTATTCGCCATTCATACACGCACTGTCTTTCTTATTAGTTTGTCTTGATATATTTGATTCTAATGTTGTATGAAAAAAAAATAAATAAACAAATAATAAAATGAACTATACACAGAAGGTTTTGCTGGCAATGAGCTAAACCGCATTTGTCCGTTGTTTAGGCGCCATTTCATCCGTTTGTCGACGATGAACCTAAGTCGGTGATTATTTTGACATATCAGCGCAGCGGCTCGTCGTTCTTTGGTCAGATGTTCAACTCAAACCCGTCGTCGTTCTACATGTTTGAGCCGCTAGATGCGCTCTACTCTGCGCTCTACGGCACCAGTCCTGGCTGGAACGTGCCTTCCGACATCACCAGCTTCTGGAACGGATCCCAGCGGTCAGTCGATCTTTACTCTTTCATGTCTTAGGCTATAGATCTAGCGCCTTCTTTTCCAAGTTTTTTTTTCCTTTTACGTTGTTTTCTTTCTCTCTATCGGACAAAATTCAACTCACAAATCACCGACTATCACGTGTCTCCGAGAAGTATTTGGTAAAGTGCAGAAAGTGCAGCAGATTAAGCCACCTATAATGGTTTTTTGGCGCACTATAACTGTTTCTTTCCTTATTTACTTATTAACATTTGACGGATTAAACTCGTCAATCTTTTGCAAGTTATACGTGCATTTGTCGTGAAATTAACGCACTTGCAGGTTGTTGCCGAGGAAGGAGATCGCAGCGGTGGCGTCATTTCTGCGCAGCATCTACACGTGTGACGTGGACGCGCTACCCACTGAGTGTCTGGCTCATCGCTACTGGACCAAGTTTGGTTCCGACCACTCTAACAGTCTGGACTACGTGAGCTGTCTACGCAAGCGCAACCTGACTCTGGTCGCATGTTACAATCACACGGTGCAACACTGCGGCAGACGCTTTGGTGAGAAGACGCCGGCGCGACTGGCCGAGTGTAACCGGTTGCTGTGGAGCGACGCGCATCGAGCCAAGTACCCAGAGCTTGAGACCAGACGACACTTCGAACAATATCATCTGTGTTCCTCCGAGCTTCGCCGCAAGGTAGTGGATGACCGAGCCTTTCGTCGACTTAAATGCTTCCCGCTCATTGCACTGCACTTGCAGATGTCAATGATTCAGACAGGCACGTCGATTTCGCCCAACTGCAGTTCTATTTTATATTTAATTTTTGACTTTTGTGAAGCACGATACGGACGGCAGACCGACAAGTTGAAACTACTTCATAGAGTTAACGTAGTCTTTTCTATCCATTAAGTTCTATTCAAACGCTTATGCGTACCTGTAGTTACAGGATGCTCTGTTAGAGGTTCGCTCCTTAAGGGCTATATTCTGACCTTATGGTGGTTGCAGGTAGAGAAGCGGTGTGTTTCTCTGCTGAGGTTAGATTGTAGCTCACGGCCGGTGCGTGCTGTGAAGAGCGTGCGTGCTACGATGGACTCGATGGAACCGTTGCTACGGACACTGCCAAACTTCCGCGTCATTCATCTCATCCGTGACCCACGAGCAGTCGCTTTGTCCAGGATTGAGTTTGACGCCAGCGCACGCGGGCAGTTCACCAACAAGGTTACTGACTCTACCAATGCAACTCATTGCGTTCGTTTAAATTAGATTTTTTTATACGCAAATTTAACGCATCGAGCAAGGAGCAAGAAACTATTCGTAGAAAGAGTTAGTGACAAGTGGTGCGAATGTTATCCGTTGTACGACGTTGAGGACTCGAGAAAAGTTATGCGGTTGCAATGCAGTCCCTAGAACACGCTACGAGCAAACATAACCGCTTTTTGTAGTTGACTTAATGTTAGACCACTAATCCGAATTTTTTAAAAGTGTTGGCTTGCTAATGAAAATTTTCGGCGGGTAGCCGACTTAGTCGGCTAGCCGAATTTTCTCTTCGGCGGCGGCAACGGTTCCAATTGTGCGGTTACTAATCGTCGTATAACTGTGCAGAAAAGAATTTATTCATTGCTAATTATATAAATAAAATAATTTGCAATTCGGTACAAAATTTAACCAGTAGGCCTAGGTGACTAAAATAATACGAAATTTCATTTATAAGCCTTATGCTATAATGCGGGGCTGCGGAGACTGGGAGTGCTCGGATACGATGCCAACAGAGTGAACGACGAACGTGAATGAAGCACCGTCAACTCACAAACTGAAATTCCACACACACACATAGCTGCCACAACTTGTCGTTTAACCATTGGGTGACTTTTAGGTCTTGCTAATGCTATGAGTGGGCTAAGACTACCTTAGCTCAAGCCTTAAATTCTAAACCAACTACTTAAATCAACTGAACTGTAAAAACGCGCCAGAGATTTTTTTTGCTTTTGAATTTTTTCGAGATAAGGGTTTTCAGTCCCAAATTTTGCATTATTTGGCGAAAATATTGTCCGACGAAAAAAGATTTTTTGACAGGTTTCCAACAGCCAAAAATTTTGGGGTTCCCTACCACGACGCCCCAGTACACCATTGTGCTTATCATGTATGCAATGCCGCTTCAGTCCTAGTCGGCTCTTTGTCGTTGCTGCTGCTGATGATGCTGATATTGTTCTATTAGTAAACGGTGTATGATGTGTGGTATGGTGCAGGCTGGTGCGCAGAAAATGGTGGCGGAAGCGTCGCTGTACTGCAGGACAGTAGTACGTGACGTCATCAGCCGTCAGCGTCTGATGCGTCAGTATCCAAACCGAATCTACCCGCTCATGTACGACGACGTCGTACGTGACCTCATGAACTACACGCACGCCGTCTATCGATTCATCGGCGAACGACCACCACCCAAGACGCTGAGGTGGATCTTCAACAACGCGCGACGCAAGCGCAACGGCACGACGATCGCAAACCGTTGGCAGGACAGTCTGACCGTGCGCCAGAACGAACAGATCTTGGCCGTCTGCTCGCAGCTTTTTACACTGCTCCGACGTGCGCCGCCGGACACGACGCAATGACAGTCTGATTGTCGATCGCTTTACAATTAAGCCAAAGGTTAACATGCCAATGATATTATGTGTCGAAGTTAGAAGTTCCAGTGTCGTGCAGTAACAACGCTGCGTATAGGGTACTGACTTACCGCCAAATCAGTATTAGTGATCGTCAATTATCATGAAGCAGTCCATGATGTCTAACGCATCGGAATTATTATGAAAACATTGTTATTTAAGCTTACAGCATCAGATAATGCGCGTTCCTACAGTGGTAATAGTAATAGTCAGCTTATATTTTTTTGCAATTATATATTGATTGTATATGTGTATTCCAGTCGCCCGAGACGAGAAATGTTGTTATTGTATTTTGTTAATATTATTGAGATATTCAACTGCGACATTTTCGTACAAAGTGTACAATAATATGTTGGGTATTCAGGTGTAATTTCACGCACACCTTAGAGTCTTAGGCAGTATATGCCATGGTGTCAAAATGGCAGGGACGGTTATTTAACCCCAAGTAACACTGTATTAAAAATCGTTCCCTAACGAAAAAGAAAGATCTTTATTAACCCATGGCAGAATTTTTGTTGCATGTTGCGGCCAAACCGGTATGCAGCCGACAGCGATGCCGCTCAATAATTATAATGATAAATTATAAAATAACTTTGCCCCTGTCTGGTTAGCAAAATATGTCAACACAAACATTTTTATTTAAACATTTTGTTGTACAGAATATTACTAACAGCAATACGACGGTTTGGCCTAAGTGTAGCGAGCAGCTAAAGAATGCTGTTAGCCACCACCTACGTGTAGCACTTAAAACGTGAAATATTTAACAATAAAAAATAACACAAAAATACAACATCTTTTAAAGACAATTATCCTAAAACATCGTAATCATTAGCAGCAACATCAAGAAATGGTTTCGGCTTGAGGCGCACATTTTGCACTGCGGCGACTGCGTTCGACATACGGACTAGGTAGACAAATGAGACTATAATTGCCGCGTTTGTGCGTCGTTGATGTGAGCGGAATTCTATTCGGTGATACGCCGATTAGCTGAAAGAATTCAGAACAGTGATCAATTATTTCTTTTTCGTCCATTGCAGTCAATACGTTCTGCCACTTTGTCGTCACGTTTTTCGTCTGCCCTTCGGCCGTCAACCTCTGCATTTTGTCCAGCGTCTCCGTGGGCACCGGCTCATCGAGCAGCTTGTAGATGTCACGAAATTTCTGCTCTGGGTTTGACACAACGTCCTCATATCTCATCCACATGATTCGACCCGGAAACTCGCGCTCCAGCGCCAGTCGAGACCGGATGTCGGCGGTCACGTGATGACAGTACAGCGACGCCTCAGCAACAATTCGACTGCGCGATATCATCCCGACACGTTCCGTGTACTCGCCGCGGCCGCTTGCGCTAAACCTCCAACGTGATACAGCCACCGAACGTGGGTCTCGAACAAGGTGAATGACTCGCAGGGTGGGCAGTGAGCGCAGCAGCGGTCCCATGGAGTCCATTGTAGCACGAACGACCTTCGTTGCCCGCAATGGATGACCAGCAATCGCCTTTTGCAACAATTCTGTACAATGTGCGTCAACTCGCTGTCGATATGACTCGAAACATGAGCTATAACTGTTAAAAATTCGTGAAATTCTTAGCTTCATGTGAACCATAGTTATTTCGTTTGCTAACAAGCGGCGACACTCTTCTATTCGCACGGGTGGCCTGTGACCGAATCTTGTACCGCAGTAATTTCTCGTAATGCCGTAGCACCGTACATTAGTCAAGTTATGTCGCTTTAAGCATATCTGAAAATTTATCGTTTCTTTGTGCTGGTCGCCGAATAGCGTCCAGAATTTATGCACGAGCGTCGCTGTTGGGAGTTTGTCGACTTCAGCAGTCAGTAAGTAGCGTAAGAAGTCAGCCACAGCATTGATCTCAACTTGCGGTATTTTTCTGTTAACGATCCAACAGAACAACAGAACTAATGTACAGTAGATATGTCAATAGTAAGCTGACTTTGTTTCTTTATCTAATTTCTTATTTTATGTTTTTATTTGTTTTTGTAACACGTATGTCAACGCTTCATATGTTGCCTTGCAATGCAATTTCAAAATAGATTCATCCGTTCGTGCATTGTTCATTGATATT
>Ga0209367_1009732_pt1 | contig 12982 bp, 7 predicted proteins | sample WorMetLIZISLAND2_FD_187412 | JGI IMG/M metagenome (GOLD analysis project Ga0209367, IMG submission 187412) | Marine gutless worms symbiont microbial communities from Max Planck institute for Marine Microbiology, Germany - Olavius geniculatus... ... | reverse complement strand
GTCGGGGGACTGGAATGCCAACAACACGGGGTCGTGGCAGAGGCACTCCAGGCAGAGGTAGAGGACGAGGAGTGACTAAAACCTCGAAGCAGATAACGTAAGATTGTCTGTGATATCTTTATACTTGCTAAGTCAAATCAATCAATCAGTATTGCCAGTGAGGACTGGCAAGCGCGTCGGTGATGTGGTCTACGGATCTCATGGTAAATGAGCCGTGCTGGCTGCAGAATAAACCTCTGAATGTGGTAAGCAAGGTTGTTTAACTCATAGAGATGGTTTTCTTTTGCATTTAAAGAACGCTGAACATTGTGACATAACTGCTAAATTATGCCTTCTTATTTTTTTTAATTGCTTTTTTAGTTGGGGAACTGGAATTCAGCACTAGGCCAGGGCAGTGCAGAGCTTGATGGTTGGTTGTTAAAACATTTAAGCAAATAACATAAGATTATCTTTGTCAATGTGTTACTTGAAACAGCTGCTAAGATGTTTAAGAATGCAGCGCATTGTGACTGACTGATAAATCATCTTTACAAGTTTTTTCTTATTTACCCGCTTACTTTGCTGTAATCTGGATTACAGAATGGGCGACCAAACTACCGAAATCAATACATATGGCAGATAATAACAAACAGTCTGTGGATAATGCCGAGGAAAATAGGAAGAAATAATTTTGTGGGTGTTCCACAGTAATATGAAGAAAAGATGATTAAAGTGTTTTGACAGGCCGATATATATTTGAGACATGCAAACAGAGCCAAAGAGCAGAAGATGTTCAGTGAAACAAAAGCACAATTGACTTTTTAGACATGGTTTGCTTTCTATACCCAGATGACATTGTCAAAGAGTTTGTTTAGTATGCTTTTGTGCATCTGAACTGTTGACGGTGGTTCATTGCAGAGAGGTGCCGTATGACAAAGCATTGTTGGAGCGCTACCGTAAAGCCCTTGACAGAGCTGTTCAGTTGGCGACCATTTACAACGTTGATCCAATTCCCGGCACGACGCTTATACTTTGTGATTTGGGGCCGGCAATGCAGCAGCCGTGTGCCTCGGCAAAGGGTCTTGGCAAACCCTGGACGGTCAGTAGAATAAACAACGTATCATGTGAGAATTAATTATTGTAGTGATGTTGAATAATAGTGCAATCAACGCATGATAAATTAATATTGTACAAAGGCACCTTTTTGCATTGTGAAACTATGAAAAATCATTTTAGTGCATACAGACTGTGCAGCTATCTACCTACAGCTGTGAAACTCTAAACTTAGTCAGCGATCTTTAATATTTTGAACTGAAAACTGACGTTTTGGTTATTTCTTCTTGAGTAACTTTACATCAGTTTTGGTTTTTCTACACTTTTTATGTGCGAGAGCTAGCTAGCTAGCTAGCTATAGTGCGTATTAGCTATGGTAATTCTGTCCGTTTGTTTGTCCGTCCGTTCGTCTGTCCATCACAACTCGGTACTGTTTCAAGACCAGTTGAGATAGGGACTTTGGGTTTTCACCTAATGTCTCTAGTATTAAGCGACGAAATTTTATGCCACTGGGTCAAAGGGGTCCCCACGAACGAGGGGCGAAAGAGGGGCACCCCTCCTAGAAAGACCTTATTTTACTGCTATTGGCTTGTCTAACGTGAAAATGGTTGCAGATAGGCACAGACATGCTGCTTATTATAACAAGCACTAGTGACGAGCTTCTTAGAAATGTCAACATCGATGATCTTGAATGACCTTGAACTCTAAAAATATTGATTTTAAGTGATTTTTTGGCAATTTTTGGCTGCAAAAGAGTGAATTTCGATGAAATGAATGGAGATAGACCAAGATTACCTACAAACAGGAACTGCCATAGGCTCTCGTGTGTCTTGTGAGCATTAGCTCAGTTTTTTTGTTAGTTTTCTATTTAGGAGCCTACGTGGAACAGGCAGACACATGGATGGACAAGACCAATGATGGTGCTTATTAGTAGGACTGCTCAATAACTGACAAAATATATTGCACATTTTGATTTTGAGCAACGTGAATTGAGCTTACGTTATCCTTACACATACTGCTCTTCGTACTCTAAATTATTTTCCTTTGCAGAATGTGAAACATTGAAACGTAATGAAATGTTGTTAGGTGATGGAGATAGGCGTGCTGCTGGGACTAATGTGTAAATACTCATGTGAAGAATGTCAGTTTAACGTCTATGGGTCCAACGGAATGCGCTCGGTGGAATTGGAGAAGGGAACCATCTTAAACAACATGCGCAGTGTGCTCAGCCTGGTGTCGGTAAGAAGCGGCTTCGTGGATTTAAAAATTAGGCGGGGCTGGATGTTGCACTTTTTCGACAGAGACTACAAATTTCCGACAGAATTCCCACAGACAGTTGCAAATTTCCAACGCACAAAATTATGGGTACTCAGACTTTCAAAAAAAGTTTCTTAGATTTTGCCAAATGGAGGGGGTTCAGCCTCAAATTTGGCTTTTTTTGGACATAAACATTCTGACATGTAGGGGATTTTCTGACATTTTTTCGACAGCGAAAAATTTTAAAGGACAAGGTTGTTAAACGTCATCGATGTTACTTCCCTTGGAAAGCTTGCCAACACTGCTTGTTATGGTAAGCAGTCTGGCTATCTGCAACCGTTTTCATACTACATTAGTCGACATCATTAGTCGAACTTTTTGCCTGGTCTTACAATCATGACTAACAACGTCTCATTGCACTGACTACTATTACGTGACTTCACTGTTTAGGCTTATTGTTACGTGTCCTTGTAGTCTTAGGACTTAACGCCATGCTAAAGTTAATTCGTCCTTCATCATCATCAGCAGCAGCAGCAGCAGCAGAAATTGCATGTTTCAAAAGGGGTTCACAAATTTTATGCTTTCGTACGTAGGACTTCTTGAACTTAGGGTGTTGAGGCTTACACTCTTAACATCTACGTTTAATGGTGAAGATTTTTTGCAGGTTGTCCAGTTCTATCTGCAATAATTTTGGTGCAAGACATTCTTCTTTGATCACAAATGCTGTGTAAGGTTGTGATGCGCTGCTGCAGATACTGAATGGCAACAGTGGTAGTGTTCGTGGTACGGCCGTCATCAACCAATATCTCTCTGATCTGCTCAGAGACCGAATTCAGGTCTTTACTGTTAGCCAACTTAAGTTTTGTTTTTGTAGCCAAATAAAAATGTCACTTTCTGACTTTTCTTGTAATTATTGCTAAAAATAGCAGTCATTTTGCAGCTGTTGTTATTGGACCCATGGTTTGCAGCTAGCAGACATACCACTGCCCCAATCGGCCACACTAGGCCTTCACCTCATAGCCCATAAGCTATCATTTATTTCTCGTCCCACTGAGGGTAGGAGGCTGAGTTGGCCTGAGCATGCAGTAGGTTAGCAACTTGACAGGATTGTTTGCAAATTGCGCAGCTGAACTCAGCAATTTGCATTTCTGGAGTACGTTTGTAGCGGTCTCTGTTCGTTGTTTTTTTGTAGTACACATTTCCTTGTAGATATTTCATAGCAGGTTGTGTAGATATGTTGATCTTGCAGCCAAATATCCTGGATTGTGTTGCACAATATAGATTAAAAATATGACAAATGTAAAATAGCAACATTGACTATGTGTGACTTATTAAAACCTAACTTTAACAAAACCTATTGGAAATTTCAAATATCTTGTGGGATGAATGTGTTTAAAAAACTCTTGGTATTTATTTTAATGTTCTCGAAAAGTCTGTTTCTTTTAAGTTTTGCTGTAACGTTCACATCTGTCTTTGTACTAACCTGATTCTCCTGACCAATGAGAAAGCATGGCTACTTTGTTTTGTAGGCCAGTAACCTAATTCTGCTGACCAATGAGACGTCGAGCGGCAGTCAGCTGTCACTTGCTGTCAAATCATTTCTGGAGAAATATCGACGAATTGTGAATTCACGTCTGCTGTTTGTGAGCGTTGACCTTGGAGGCACATCTTGTGGGTTAGCATCATGATTACTACGAGGGTTGTTCGATAAATAACTTTACAAAATCGCGCCATTTTATTAATTTTTAAAACAGAAAAAATCCAAAATATACATTTTGTAGGGAATTTCTTTCCAAAGATATGTGGAAATTTTGTGGATGATGACATCATTATTGTGATGTCACCTATTGATAGAACACAGTCTATTTGTGTATTATTTTTCCCATGAGTAATCTATCACCACTGACAAGTGACAAGCGCAACAAGCAGCATACAAATGTGAGAAAAAAAGACTAATAAACTTAAGTCAATGTCTTTTTTAAAGGCTTAACGTTAGTGTTTTATTTTTTCACATACGGTCCCAATTCGTTCAAACATTTGTCCTTTATGTCAACAAATTTCTGAATGCCCGATGCAAAGAACGATGCTGGCTGCTGTTCAAAGCACCGACAAGCGAATGATTTCACCTCGGTATCCGATGCAAATATCTGCCCACTCAGCATTTTCTCACACCAAACGTGTGCTGTTGGCTTCGTAAAACATTTGTTGCCATCTGCTGGATGCATTAGAGAATGAATCTGAGTTGCATCGGGGTTTTTTCCAGCGCAAAAACAATAACGGCACGCTGTTTGTTATGGGACGATTTCAATGACAACGTCGCCGTATTTAATGTTTATAAATGACGTCACAGTGAGGTCGTCGTAATAAAACTCATAGCTAATACTCTCAATGAAAATCCCTACAAAACAAAACCTATATTTCGGATTTTTCTACTTTAAGAATTAATGGAATGGCGCCACTTTGTTAACTTATTTATTGAATGATTCTTGCACTGTCATTTTTAGGGTTGATGCACCCGGGCGGATACAGAAAAAAACCGATGGGTTTTTTTGGGGGTGGGGAGCAAACCCACTTAAAAACATACCCAAAAAGCTACCCTAAACTTAATCTACTTTTAGTTACTTTTTTCACCAGTAATAGTATTTTATGTTAGGTTTTGACAAGTCAGGGCAGAGGGTGTTATTTGAGTAAACCCAGTGTTTTTGAGTAAAACCACTCAAAAACCCACCCAAAATACCTACCCCAATCTTAATCCAATTTTATGTTTCACTAATAATAAATTATTTTATTATGGCTAAGAATTTGGAACATTTATACATACAAGTGTGGATATATTGATATTATTATTGCTAAAAGATCAAATTTATATTTATGCAGTAGAGAGCAAACAACTGAATGCTAAAACCCATAAAGTTGGGTCTTTTCACAAAAATTGCTTAAAACTCTAAAATGACACGCTGGGTTGGGTTTTTTAAAAACCCGGTTTTTTGCAACCCTGGTCGTTTTCATGACAGTCGTTGTCATCATCATCAAATATTGATATTGTTGTTACGAAAACATCAAATTTATAAATACTGGAATGGCTAAAGGTCCAGATCTTGTTTGGAGTCAGCAAAACACTGGTGTATACATCTGAGTGCTGTTGAAACACTGAATAATAATAATTGCCAGATGTAGGAATAAAAGCCCTCTGTCTCTCAAGGATTGCTCAAACGCATGAACCAATGCGACCCAAAAGACTTTAGACAGTGGAGGACTTTGATGTTTCCAGTTTCTTTAAACACCACTTCTTGAAAAATATGACTTATTCAAGTTATTCAGTTCAAGTTGTTAGCTGGTTGTTAGCTACAGTTATGAAAGGACACCTTGTTAAGGAATATAAAGGCTTCTAAGACTCTCATTTTCGGGTAATTACCAACTTGACAAGATGATTAAAAACAACAGGGTTATTTACTAGTCGCAGTAAAACTTGAATAATTAATAATGAAAAAGATGAAATATTTTTCTAGAGAAGATTTACTGGTGTATTTGTATTCGGACATTATTATGTCGTGTTTTTAGGTTTACAGAAGAGAATTTGGCAACGAATGAAAACGACATTTATATTGCTGGATTTAGTGACCAGATTCTGAGGTAAAACATGGATTGAAACCGTCTTTCTTAGTTAGCATTCATTTCAGTTTCGTTGACATGTTTCGCAGATTATTTTAGTGTATGTGAGTCACTCAGTAATTGACTTATCGCTAGACGCTGTTGACTCATGTTGAAAACTTTCACTTACATTATAATTTTAAGTAGAGCTGTTGAAGTGTTATTTTTCAGTGCATTAATTAATGCGTTATTAATGCTTCCAGGCCCGTTGAGAAAGAGAGTAGGGGGTAAGTTACCCCAGGTCCCGTGACGTTTGGGGGGCTTCACCTGTAGAATACAGAAAGTTGAAAACACATTTTAAACGTATAATCAACAATAACTGTTGTCGTAGCTAGCATAGAAATCTATTAGCCTGTCGTGAAAATAATTATTTTTAGCAACTACAGTTTAGTTACTTGAATTCATTCAATTGTCAAATAACTGTAGTTTAATGAAGTATTGGAACTTTTGCCTCGCGGAATTTAGTAAATTAACATTAATTTACGTATGTGCGTTAATTATTTTAACGTGTTAATTTTTTTAATGCACGTTAATTAATTAATGTGTTAATGCGTTAATTAATGCATTAATTTAACAGCTCTAATTTTAAGCTTGAGTGTTGTTGTTGTCTTTGTTGTAGTTGTAGTTTTATTAGTAGTACTTGTCACTTGTCCACGGTAGCAACAATATTTTTACGCGCGAAAGCAGCTACTGCTTTCAGCGTGTCTTAGCCATCACAGTTCTCTCTGTCTGTCCGTCTGTCACACAGGTGGATCAGTCAAAAGCGGTGCAAGCTAAAATCACCAAATCTTCACCGTCGGCTGCCTGGAAGACTCTAGTTTTAGGAACCGTAAAGTTTTTCCGTAAATTCGAAGGGGGTCACCCCAAACGAGGGCGCTAAATGAGAGGGGGTGGGCAAAATTTGCGATTTTTGGCCAACAAGTCGCTGTATCTCAGTAATGGTGTGAGATAGGGCCTAGGTTACTATTAATCACTAATAGGAAGTCGTCCACTCGCTGTCAATTGGCGCCAAATTCAATGACCTTGAACGCCAAAATAGTGGGTTTTATGGATTTTTTGGCGATTTTGGGTTGTGATACTAGTCTATATCATTCACTAGTTGGTGCCACGGAACTATCGTTATGGGATCCAGATAGAGAGTTTGGTATTTGTATATTAACTTAGCGATAACACCGCAATTTTCAGCTGAACTACTGAACTGGAACTGCTATAGGCTTTTTGCGCATCTCGTGAGCATTAGCCCAAATTTCTTGTACTATTGTGAGATTGGACCATGCTGTTAATAGCTGACTGCTTCTAGACAGGGTTAGCTAGGCCGATAGCTACTGGCGGATGCTGACATCATTGCTATAAATATCACGTCATCCACGGCGGCTAATGCGGACAAATTCAGCTTTGTGCCAGGCTTGACCATCTAGCTGTTGTTGTCCAGATTTATTGCAGACCGTGGCGAAGGAGCTCAGTTGACTCATATTGAAAACATTCACAGGTGCTATGATATCAAGCCCGTGTTGCCAGCAACTCGCAGTCGGAACGCAATTCCACACCCAGCACCTGAACAGCCTCTTCCCATAATGTCTACCATTCCAAGGTATCACTTCAACCGTGTTGTTGTTTAAAAAGTATTTTGCAATGATGACTGTTGCTTCTAAAATATATTATAATTTGGTACAAGTTTGACATTCTGTTCTACTTGCACCATAGATGGGAATACTTGATGTGTCGTCAATTTTTGAAGGCACGGTTAGAGTTATGCAGTGTGTCATCTAGCTTGGTAGCACTGGGCCGATAGGCATTTCTAGTTATTATTAAAAGCATATTTCGTGAGTGTGATGCAGGGGTGTCGATTCTTGGACCAAAGGGCCCAGGCCCGCCAATGTTCGGATATGTAGTGTAGTTAACATAGCTGGGAGGAATGATCCAATTCTGTCATTGAAAGTGATATCAGATGGGAAAACAGAAAAGCTCACAGAATTTACCTTAGCTTGCTCTGCTTGCTATTGTTTCACCAGAAGAGTTTTATGATGCTAAAACGTGCCAAGTTTATTTTGGGTTTGGGGGCTTACGGCGCTCCCTCAGAACCCCTATTCAGCTGGGGAGGGGGTATATCCTGTCCTATTACCTTATCCACTCAGTGCCTGCAGTGTATTGTGCCTAGGACACTTACAGCCAAGTTTGAGTAACGGCCTGTCTGGCTTGAGGTGGAGCACGTTCACCTCAGTCCAGTGTGTGATCTCATGTAGCAGGTGACGCTCCATAACTTTAAGATGGGTTTTTATGAAAAATGTTATACTCTTTAAACCCCACATTGACAGCGCGTTGACGTCGTTCATAATACTGCTGCTGAGATGGTGTAAATCTCGTGTTTCATCCACCGAAGTATGTCATCCGATTAATAATTTGATTTTAATTGATTACTTGATTAATTGATTAATTGATTAGATTTAATTGATTAATAATTTGATGTTAAATGATTAATTCTATTCAGATGGCGTCAGTGTCGCGTATTCATTTCATCGACGTTCCTGGACATGCATGCTGAGCGCGATCTTCTGGCGCGTTTTGTCATGCCGGAGCTGCGTGCTCGAGCTCGCCAACTGTTTGTTAATGTCCGAGATGTTGACCTGCGCTGGGGCGTGAGCCAGACAGATGCCGAATCCCACAGGTCTCCATTTCGTGGCTGCATAAATTAGTGATAAATTAGTTATAGCCAGAATTTTATTACTTAGACTTTGCGACAAAGTGTGCAGACTTTGTCACCGATTTTCATGATTTGCGTGTCATGACTTTCATGATTTGTGGTCGCGGACAGAGCGACACAAACTGGTTTGCTGCGGACTTGTCATGGACTTTGTCGCAAACGTCTGGACATGTTGAGATGGTTTGTGTTCGCAACTTTTGATTTTGTGTCTGCGACTTGCATCAAAACTTCCCCATTGAGAAGTTTGGGTGAAAATTGGCGTAATGGAATTTGGGCTTAATTAAACTTACTGTGAGTACCGCTAAACTTAATTTAGAGTTAACCTAGGCCTAATGCTAAAGTAACTAGACACCAAATTGAAAATAAAATGATAATGTGATTTAATAAGCAGAATATTTACAGCGTGCGAATTATCATGTAAGTGCAATGCCAATAAATGAAACAAGAACAGAATTACAAATATACAGTCAAACACTCAAGCAGTCGCAGCTGCTAGTAAAAATATCTCAGTCAAATCATCAGAGTTTCAGCGTTTAAACATGTGATATCTCTGTTATCACATCGACCTATCTAAAGTCAGATATAAACTGATGAATAGCTCAACAGAACGAATATTATATGACAACAATCACAAGCAATATGCACATAGCTACGCCACATATAAAAGGCTTAATATCATGATTTGTGCTTGCACAGGGGTCTCCTTCCCTCGATACGCCACACTAGAGATCCACAAAGGCCTCCCATTCTAACAAGCTCCACATTTAGGGTCTACACAAGTACCCTATTACCATCACCGAAGCCATACAAACGGCCATACAGCCTAGATGTTTACACATACTATACACACAAGACCATTCTGGTCAGCATCAAACCAACAACTGTAATCAAACAGCTCGTTTCGCGCCTATGTGAACAAGTATTTTAACTTTGCTTTTAATACACATATTAAATTCTTTTAATTAATTTTAACCACGTATGGCACTGAATGGCCTATTTTGTGCTGATGTGCAGTTAAGAAACTACTCACTCACACTCACTATGTGAATGCGGCTGGCACTGTGTCATTTAGGACGTTGGAGCTGTGCTTCTCAGAAGTGTCGAAGTGTCATTTGTTCGTCGGCATACTGGGCGATCGATACGGGTGGGTTCCAGCCAAAGATGACATTCCATCGGCTCCAGAGTTTGACTGGATCCAGGATTATCCATCTGGTGTTTCAGTCACAGAGCTGGAGTTTCACCTGGCAGCTCTTGCCAAACCAGCCGAAGCACTGGAAAAAGCTTTCTTTTATTTCCGCGACAATCAGTTATTGAGGTTCGATTTTTGTTGCGTTGCCACCATAATATATGTGTCTCGATGACTTTGCTGCATTATGGCCGTGAGATTTGTTCACTAAATGTTTCAAGATAGACTTGCTTGACTAATTCTGGTTAAAAAAAACGTTGAAAAAAACTTGAAATAAATTTTTAACATTTACATGCAGAACATATTGAAAAGAGCAGAAGTTGTATAAGCTAATACTACCTAACATTTGTATTTTTGCCACAATTGTCAAAGTGGTGCTAAATAATATCTCACTGCTTATTTTTGCTGCAAACAGTAATGGTTAGTGGCCAATGGATCATCAGTTGACGGGTATAAATGATCGGATAAACTAAATATGTGAGTGAATTACGCTGTTTAGTATTGCAGCCCTCACAATCTGGAACTCACTACCTCTAGCATCTGTAGTTCTACCTCTGCAGACACTTTTCGTCATTGGCTTCCAGCATGCCTACAGCTCCCCCTAGCGGCTTGGCCAAGTGCCTTAGATTCCGCCACTGGCTGACATTGCGCACTCTAAATATTGCACTCACTTAGTTACTTAACAAACGAATTACTGAATTACTAAGCTGAATAAATAAGTGAATGAATTGAAGTTTGATTGATCTGTAGAGACGTGCCAGTGCAGTGGCGACCGATGTTTGAGACCGAGAACGAAGACGCACACGACAAACTGATGAAACTGAAGACTCGCATTCGCACCAGTAACTTGGAAGTCTATGATGGGTAATTAGCCCACATTTACAATCTGGGGAATACTTATGGGGGCTCTGTGCCTGGACCACCACTTTAAGAATGGCTAAAAACATTTTAACGGAACTTAATTTGCACTTTGAATCAAATTGAACAATTTTAGGCACAATTAGTGTAACGATTTTGAAAATGTATGTTTGAATTGTGCATCTTTTCACATATTTTTAAATGCACCGACGATTATAATTGCAATTGTAATTGCAACATAATTTTGTGCAGCATCTCCAGCTGTTTGGCTGCGCTGAACGATAAACAAAACTGTCAATCATAACTTTACAAATCACTTAGAACAAAGACCTGTGATTGATAGGATTTGTGGAACAAGTAATTCTTAAGCCTTTTATTTGGTTTATTCCATAATATGCTTACCGTGAGGACTTATTCACTTTTTTGGAGTTTTAGTAAATCTTCTTCTCTATGAAGATTTCTGAAAGTAACTTTGAAATGTTATTGATGCCCGAGATATCACAAGGCTAAGACTGAAGATTTTGTTGACAGTAGCTGTCTCGGTTTATCGCCTTGTTTGTGGTGAGATATAATACAAGATGCCCGCAAACCTGGAAAACCTGCAGTAATCAGGGAATTATGTGAACCTGGAAAGCTTGTGGAAAATTCGGAATTATCACGCAATTCTACGTGAATCTCGATGGAAAATTGTAGCAAACAGCATAGTGTCACTCTATGCTTTTTCTAGGGCGCAAAAATGCTCCAAGATAGTACATTTGCGGCTAGGGCTTCTCCTCAGACCGTGCTGACAAGCTCCACATTTAGGGTCTACACAAGTACCCTATTACCATCACCGAAGCCATACAAACGGCCATACATACTCTGTTCCGACAAGACGCTATTCTGACAGCCAAGGCTGACGACCTCAGTCGTAGCTTCACGGATCACCAGTTGATTAATTAGCTGCTCAGGCCTACTAGGTTGACCGTCACGGGCAGCCGTTGGCAAATTTTGTAGTTACATGCAATTGCACCGCCATCAAACTTATTGCCTATATTGTACCCTAATTTATGATGTGCATTACTGTCACATAAATCTTTGAAAAATGCTAACATTAACCCGATCCTTAACCTTAACCCTAACTCTAACCCTAACCCTAACCCTAACCCTAATCTTAACCGTAACTGGAACAAAAACCTTAATTTTAATATTAAGCACAAAATCGTACTACATTACACCTAAAATTGTTGCCCCCTGGTGATTGTGAATGTAAAGAATAATGATGCATCTGTCGACTTGAATTTTAGTTGGAATAGAGTCTGTCGAATAGCGTCTGTCGGAATAGAGTCTGTTTCCCGCAAGAGCTTACCGTGCTTACCGAGATTATTTTCATTACTATTCTTTATAGTTGGTTGATGTTAAACATTATATGAATCTATGGAAAAATAGCTCTTGTGGCTTCGGAAAAACGTATCAGCCTGTTTGTGATAACGTTGTGCTGGCAGCTATCCGTGCTGTTGGGGAGGTGTGAAGAATGAAAAGCCGTACGTCACGGGGCTTGAGAAATTTGCTGAGATGGTTCTTGGCAATCTCTGGAATGCAGTGAAGAAGTTCTATCCAGCCGGAGTATGTCAACCAGTTGTTATCAGTCAATTATTAATCTCAGTTTTTATGGCAGCTTTCACACATTCCTGAATGGGAGTGCTGAACGACTTATAGGATTTGGCCTAAACAGTATAAAGAGTCCATAATAAAACTTAAAGTGCCCAAATGTGGAATTTTAAGGCAACTTTGCATAACGTTGTTTTAAGATTATGTTCAGAATTTGAGTATATGGCAGTGTGGCAAATGAAAGCTGGTAGTTGCTTATTAGAGAACAGATGAAAACTAGAAATTTGAGGCAAAGCCCAACATGAGTCCTCCTAGCACTCCAATTGGGGGAAAATTCTGAGGGGGTGGTGAAATTTCCTCGGTAGCAAAGTCACGTGTCTTGAACTTAAATGCATTAGCATATGCAGAACGTGCAATGTCGACTTAGGATAGGTGAACATGCACGCATGTAACTTTCTTGTTAGTGGACCACAGTTCATCAATTTTTTTTTGTTTAACGCGGAAACATCATCCTTGATAACGCCGTTTTTCACTTGTCGATATCTCTATGCGTTCCAAAGATATTCGCGGTCAAATTTGAAAATTTTCCAAGATCACAACAAATTTTGGACATTTTTGCCCTCGCAAATTTTAATAATAATAATAATAATAATCTGACTTGTAAAGCGCCAGTATGTGCTAAAAAGACTTCAGTGGCGCTGGCGGAC
>Ga0209367_1009730_pt1 | contig 12982 bp, 8 predicted proteins | sample WorMetLIZISLAND2_FD_187412 | JGI IMG/M metagenome (GOLD analysis project Ga0209367, IMG submission 187412) | Marine gutless worms symbiont microbial communities from Max Planck institute for Marine Microbiology, Germany - Olavius geniculatus... ... | reverse complement strand
AATGCTAGTAAAATAAATGGAATATTTAATATTAATTAAAAATAAATTAAATTAAATAGTCTATGCGGGTACCCGGGTAGTAAAAAATTACCCGGGTAGTTTATTACCCGGGTACCCGTCGGGTACCCGGGTACCCGCGGCAGCCCTAAGTGTTTGTTTAGTATAGTATCCGGTATTGTATTTTCTATCGTAAACTACTCTTGTAAATGTAACGCACGTTATTTATTGGTGAAAGCACATCACAACGTTACCTAGCAGTATTTGCCATGTAAGATACTCGTCTATGAGTGGCATGTGACATGATACGTATTCTCATCCGCCCACTAGCCCTGTAGTCGGACAGTCCTACAACATACCGGGACAAAATTGGTTACAAGCCATATTTGGTATCATTGGAAAGATAATTTTATGCAGAATCATTGTACAAGTTGCCCCATTGATCCCAGCTTGGGGCAAAATGTTATAGACAAAAATCCGATGGGCATCGGCCTTGCCAGACATGCAATGATAGATAAGCATTTACAGCATACAGTTATAACACACTAACCTAATAGTGTCAGTGTTTTAAATGTAGTGCAGCAAGCTATATTTTACACAAGAAATAATGTTGTAGTCTAAATGCAACCTAAAATATAAGTTAAACAAGATAATGTTCATACGAACACGGAGTCTGTCAATGCATTTCGATAGTTTACAGTATATGTCCGTATAAATATAATCAGTGAGCTGTTTAGACTCCTACCAAAAAATCAAACAGTTTAATTTCAAATTGTATAGCAGCAATGATCCTTTCATCTTTCTCTATTATTTTAACTAAACAATAGACATTGTCAGTCACGAGACCATTCGATTCACTATAAATGGTCTATCGTCAGTCATCACCATGCGTTTATCTTGCACCGTTATGGAGATATGGCGCTTCAAAGATAATTGGGTCACACCTTTGACCTTTTGTGGTCACGTGACGTCATCGACTCCCGGCTCAGATTTCAGATACTAAGTGATGATGGAAGTTAGTCATCTCAGGCTCCATAGCAAAGGCATCATGGGGTAAATAACTACAGTTTTTCTGACACATAAATTTGCTAATTTTTTACCAAATTTCTGACAGTTTCATTTTTGTCTTTTCAACAAAATGGGAATTTTAGCCACAAATATCACATTTTTGGATGAAAATAATAGGCTTTTATCAAATGCTGATGACAGAACATTGAAATTTTTGGTTCAAAATGCCATGGTATGCAATTTATCGTTCATGTTCAAGTCTTAAGGAGGCAGGTCATTTAACGGCCTAAACCTATACAGTACCCATTGGTCCACGAATCATATATTAGCAGATTTTTATCACATGGGACTTCTCTTACTGTCACTGGAATACTTTGCTACCTGTCCGACAGACTTGTCGTACTGTCAATGGACGTTGAGGCATTGCTTTTTTGCTCACGTACAAGAACATGTTTTCAACAGTGTGCATGTTTGTTTGTGTATCAGATTCAATTGGCTCTTGCTGATGTGATTTTTCAGTTTGTCGGACAGTTGCTTATCGAGCACAGACATAGAAGATGTGCGCGGACAGAGATAAGGATAAGGAATTTGTATGTTATCGTGTGCAACATGACTACAGTGCAGAGGAGGGTGATGGAGAAGGGATCATCTCCATATCTGTCAATGATGTGATAGAAGTTCGGCGGTCGGATTTGGCTGATGATGGCACAGAACAGAATCCTCAGGGTATGTTTAGTGAAGTAACTTAACAGGCATGTTGCATTTCAGCCACTGTACAGTGTACATGTACAGCAAATGATGATATATCATAATATCTTGACTCACTGATAATTAGCATTATTATTGTGTGATGTGTTAATGTTAATGTTACCCCTGATTCTTGTTTTTCGTCAATACACGTAATCCATAGCTTTTAGCATGTGTGAAGCTTTGTCTATCACGGATGTACTGGGTGCGGCAAAAAAAGTAGCCCCCTAAAGTTTTTTGCTGTTTTTTCAGCAATCACTTGGAATTTTAATTTGAAAGTTTACGGCTTTATTTACTGAAACGTTCTACACTTAACTCCCAAGTAAAATGTGATTCTGTTGAAAAATAACAAAGTTATAGACTTTTTAACATAACCGCTTACCAATTTTTCAGCATTAAAAATGTCCAAGCTAAAAATGCTATTTAATTTTTAAAAAAACGGTTACCATGTTACTGTCGATGATGTCACACTGACGTTTTGATAAAGAATAATTTAGTTTGTTTATAAATTATCACTAACTTATCATTCTTTTAAAGCAATCGCCGGCTCCCCTCCAGATTCATCTTCTGGCAGGACAGAACTAGCTTCGGGTCATCTGTCTAGATTTCATCACTAATGACCAGTTGCCTCCAAATTCGTCGAATATAAACCAAATGGGCCATCATGTTTGTGGTGCAATGTTGTGGCTTACTGCAAGCTTAAAACAAAGCCGAAAACAATCGTCGAAGTCAAGGATTGCTTCAGGTTATCTGGGGCAACCTGCCATAAGGACCGATCGACAAGGCTGTGAAAGACTTATCAAATTAAGTGACTGAAAGCTTGTGTGTTGGAGCTTGGAGATGGCAATGGACACTTCGAACATTCGCAGTGACAATAGAATCTGTCATTCAATCATTAGTTAGTTAACTGTGCTGTTTCAACGATGTTATTAAATTGTTTTTGTAGCTTGAACATTTTTTAATGCTGAATAATTGGTAGGCGGTCATGTTAAAAAGTTTAGAACTTCGTCATTTTTCAACAGAATTATATTTTACTTAGCAGTTAAATGTAGAAGGTTTTAGTAAATAAAGCTGTAAAATTTCAAACTAATATTTTAAACAGTTGCTGAGAAAACAGCAAAAAAAACTTCAGGGGCTACTTTTTTGCCACATCCTGTATTATGGCTGAACAGTGAATGATAGGGCCTAGGTTGCTATTGATCACCAATAGGAAATTGCATACTGGCTTTCAAATGGCATATAAATCGGTGACCTTGGATGATCTTGAAGGGTCATAACGCATTATGGAATGGAATGTTTCAAGCTATATGTGGCCATATCTCGGAAATGGGCCAATGTTACTATTAATCATTAATAGGAAGTGGCATATGTCTTTTGAGTTAAAATGAAAATCATCGACCTTGGATGACCTTCAAGGACAGTGACAACCAGTACGGTCAGCGGACTCAGCCCCAACCTAGTGATTCTTGTTGTTTAATGCCAGCACAGATTCACCACCATCATAGATAAATAGAACTTGCGAATCTGAAATTCATTAACATCATGATTTCCACAAAATCAGATGCCTCAAGGTTCCATGTCAGTAAATCACCTGTACGCCATGGTTGTCATCCAGTGGTCAGCTTCCTTCAATGTTATGCATCAGCATCTGTTATCCAAAATCGTTTCCATATAGCAATAATATATTTGTTATTGATATGTAGACTCATGACAAAATTGTCAGTCATTCTGATTATTTCAAAGTTTGCAAGCTGCAAAACATTCTAGCACTCCTCATAGAAAATAACGATTGGTTTAAATTAACTCTGGTTTATTGCTCAACTGCAGGCTGACTGCCAACATTTGCAGCACTGGCTGTCTGCCAAACTGTAGAAAGAAGTTACTGTTGCGTACTCATAAAGCCATATATATGCCTCATCATCAATGCCTGTTGATCATTTGTTACATTTTGTGGCAAATTCATCTAGACAGTGCTGCTTTTATGTTTTATCTTACGTTTGTCTTTTATGTATTCTATGTATTGTATTCTAAGTTGCATGTGCATAGTGTTTACTGTACGAATTGACAGGTTGGCTGAAAGGTAGGAATCGGCGTACAAATGAAGAGGGTTTGTTTCCAGCTGGACTGTTTGTGAAATTCATTCCAAGCTCAGTTAGCAGCGTGATGCGTCCAAAACCTGTGCCCAAGCCTCGTGCTCGCTCCCAGACCTCAGCCACCTCCGGACTTTATCTCACTAAGTCTGAGATAAATGATTCAGGATATGCTGGGTCACCAAGAGGTAATTTCATGTACACCATGGTCCATAAATAACGTGCCACTTTTATTTTTTGAATAGCTCCATGCAGCATGGGCTGATTTTAATAATTTTTGGCGAGCAACATCAGGAAGAAACTTGACGCAATCGACTGTAGTTTTGGCCACCTTACTTTGATAGTGTTGCTACACTACTTTGTGAAATGCAGGTTGTTGAGCCTGTTGTTTGCATTTGGTGTCAAAATTTGTCACTTGCATTCGCGCTGGATGAGGACATTTTGAGCATATGCTGCAATAAAGAGGATGTGATGTAACACATGTGACTTTTTGAATCCAATAGTTGCTAGTCGTGTTTGTCGCCTTTCAGTTAATCATTTCTGAACCGACGTGTGCGCTATCCAGTATGAATTCATTGTTGTAAATGGCCAAACTACGACTTCTGCATTTCACAAGGTAATGTAGCAACAGTATTAATGTGAGGTGGCCAAAACTACAGTCACTTGCATCAAGTTCTTTTCTGATGTCACTGCCAGAAATTATTAAAATCGGCCAATGTTTCATGAAGCTATTCCAAAAATAAAAGTGGCACGTTTTTAATGGACCATGGTGTATTTTCTGTTATTGTGTTAAAATGGAACTTCTGCATTCAGTCGTTTTTTCAACATACATCTTTTATCATGGAGTAGTGCAGGATTAAGGTAGATGAGTTTACATTCAGTTATAGGTGATAGGCTATCAGGTAGTGGCGCCTATCTGCAAATGCTTTGCAGAGCACTTGATGGTATGGCTCAATCCATGGATACCTGCCGGCGAGCCGCCTGGCCAGTCCAAACGGCGGTTGTGCCCCATTGAGTGCCATTAGTGCTGTATGGATCAATGAAGGGGACTAAAGTGGACCTATCTGCCTGTCTGTCTGTGACCAGAGTACAGTCAGGTCAGACAGACAGGCATCTGGGTCATGGCGCACTGCAGTCACAGCATTACCGCATGGCTGTCACTCACATTGTCTGGCCAGTCACAACGCAGAATGATGGATCCACTCCACTCACCTTAGCTAATCATAAGACTTTCTCTTGTCTTATAAATCCCATTTAGATCCCTTCAGGGTATGGCCGGCAAATGTGCAAAACACTGATAACTAGAAGGCGCTGGTGAGAGTGCATATCTCCGCCAAGTAAAGTAATTTAAACATTACTACTACTGCTGTTACTACTACTACACCTGCAATAAGGAAAGCGGAGAGAGAAGGAAGGGAGGGAAAAGTAACAGCCGGCTAAGCAGCTGTTGGTGCAATGACGTCATTGCTATTATGAGTCATCGTGTACGCACACAGACGGACAGAGTGACCAATCTCTTAATCTCCTCCAATGTTCGCTTCGTTCATCTAGGCGGAGATAACAAATGCTGCACCGAAAAAAACTGCTCGGAATTTGATAAAACTTTCTGTTTTAACCTGGTTTTTTACGTCTGTTTCAATTGAGATAAATTCTGGACTTCTCAACTTCAGGGCCCTGGTTTGTATGCATATTTTAGTGTGGTGGTTAAGTCGTACATAAACGCGATTGGCGTCGTTTTATTTCTGTGCCGTGCTGAATAGCGGCCTGTCCACGAACTTGGTGGAGCGTTTGCTGTTGCTGTGTCAGTGACAAAAGATGTTTGGGGTGATGATTACTGGCACGAGCCGTGGCACAGCCATGCAGGTGCGGTGTTATTAGGCCTACTTACTATAGTGTGATTGATGAGTTTTTGTCAGTTGTGTGATCGCGTGAGTGGTCTATAGTCCAGAAAGTTCAGGACTGGTTTTTATGCCGCTGCTGGATTCTACCAGTTTGGCTTTGGCTGACTCTTTGTTTAATTGATGGATCTATTTTCTGTACTATTGCCTATCTGTGTTTCATATACGGGTAGCCTGATTGTGAGTGGTCGGTCGTGCAGACGGTGCAGCATTCTTCCTGTCTTCCGGCCTCCCGCCGCCATCTGTCCATTGTCTACCTGTCTGCCTTTCCTGGCGTGCCATTCGCACGATTCGACCGCCTTGGTTGCCGTGTTGGTACAGTGCCCTGTGGTATGCTGGTTACGCTTGAGAATGATATGTTTCCGTGGATGCAGCGTCGATGTAACTGACTATTGCTGCTTTTTATACCCGCCGTCTGACTCCAGCAGTTACGTCATTTTTTCCTCAAAGTTTTTGGAGTTGATATTGAGTTCTTTTAAAGTGAAAGTAAAGACTGTAAAAAATGCACATTTCCTTTCGTGTTGACTGTGAAAGATTTTGTCCTTACATTAAGTGCTTCTCTGACTGTTCTATATTGCCACTTGCATTGTTCTCATTGTTAACCAGTATACATTGACCAAAATACTTGGGTTTTTTGACACTGAACGTCTTGTTGCTGCATATAGCACGTTGATTCCGGAGGGCTAATTGATCAGTCCATGGATGGCTGCAATACAAATTTAGCAAGTGGGCACTGGGTAGGATGCAAGACCTGAATAGCCCAGCGCCCTCCTTTTCTTATCCTGGGTTGGGTTTGATGAGACTGAGAGCTCCGACCGGCCTAGAACATTTTTGGCGTTTTGCTGGTCTGTTCTTTCTTGGTCCCCGTACTTAAGTCAAAGGTTAGGCCTATTAATGTTGGTGGCCGTGCAATGTGTAGATTGCGGTTTCGGTCTTTCCAACTTGTCGCAGGTGAATAGTTTCTTTCAGTCGTGTGCGTAAGATGCATCGTGCTGAGGCGTGAGCTCAGTAGAGTTGGTAGCGCTGTGTATTAAATTGACTTGGACTAATTTAAATCTTGCGTGTTCCGTTGATGTAGTTGATTAGGCGACTGCAATTCGTGAGTCTATCCCGCTTACTCAAGCAATCAGTGCTTGAAGATTGCTGTTTGAGGGAATGTTCAGACATCCAATCCAGCGGGAAAGTGGACCAGCTAAACAAAAAAAACGAAACTAATGCCGGTGGTGGTTGGAGTGATTGATGGACTGTGTGCTGTTTCAGTTTTTGCTTGTTGTACCCTACAACTGCTTGCCTGCGGTTTGTTTTCTGTGTACCCACTGACTCTGTCTTCCCTCCCTTACCCTTCCCCCCCCGGCCCAGAATCTCAGTGCATTGGTGTGGATGGTGGATGGATTGTTACAGCTGCTGACCGACATTATCTAGATCGGTGGGCGCCGCGTGTTGAACGCAGTGGCCTGTAGCAGGTAGCAGCTTACAACAGTGTGGTCTATAATTTCTACTTGGGTGCGTCACTGGTGGTTACGGGCTGACGCGTGCAGTGCGCGCATTGTGTTCCCCGTATGCAATGCATTAACCTGAATACTTAGTGTCTGGCCAAGAAACACAGAAACTTGATTCACATAGATCGGATCCGTAACGCGACGCCAGCGCGGGACGCATGCACGGGCACACGTCTGGTTTCGTTACTGGTCGCCTTTGTGTGTTAGTCGGCCCAGTTTACATCCATCGCTTTATGACAGAATCACATTTTCAACTTACAGATTGATAAACTTAATAAGATGTACATCAACCGCAAAACTTTCTAGTTTCTACTATATATTTTTAATTTGTATATGTTTGCTGCTACCTGCATATAACGTCGACTCATTTCATCGTTTGTGCAGTTTGATGTAGTCAAGTAATAAGTGAAAGTGAAGTGCGATTTGGATTTTGTTGTTTCTGTCCTTTAGTTTGCATGTAGCGACGTTCTTTAGCGTCATTTTATGGTTTAATTGCTTAGCTATAGTAGTTCTGGGCGGCCCCGCTGACTAACTGATTTCTTACTGCAGTGTTTCCAGTTTCAGTTTCTATGGTCAGTCGCTGGTGGCATAGTGACGTGATTGATAATCAGCTGACCCAATTCGATTTGATCTGGTTTCGATATGTAGCAGGACCCAGTACTCATAGGTCGTGAGTGTGTATAGTGTCTACTATCTATGTACTTGGAACGCTTTTCCGAACGTTCTTAAAAGCAGCGCGCATTCTGCCTACTTTTAGGCGCCGTCTGAAGCATTTCTACTTTTCGTTTAACTATAGCACACTGAGCACGTTCGATGTTTCGTTACTTTCTTGCGTCGGCATTCAGCTATTTATTCAAGTCTGTCATGTCTGAAGCCATACTCACGCTTTTCAGGCCGGACACACTTCGCTTGGTGACATATGGCGTGCATATATGAATCATAGAAGTGCTAATTACTGTAATAATATCACCCTGCCACTGTGCGTACAGACTGAGCAGTGACAGATTAATTTGCGCGTGACTTGCTTTCACTCTCCTTGACTTACGTAAGCTTCGCCGTCATTACTTTTACCGTGACTTTTTATGCCAGTAAAAGTCATGGTAATACACTACACTGTGAGGCATAAAAACACACAATTTTTTTTACCATAATTTGAAGAAGGGTTATTCAATTTTAATAATTTTTGGTACACATATTCATGACACAACTGGCCGTCAAATGGCCGTTCAGGTTCCTACCTCACCCAACATCTGCTTCTGCACTACCTGGTGAAAACAAAACAAGCAAAGTATTTCATTTTTATTCAATGCAATATCATTATTTGATTTAAATAATGCGCATTTTGCAAATTTTTTTCAAATTTCTAGCACTTTAGTTGAGAGTTTATCGAATTGTTTAGTTGTGCAACTGCTGACAGTGAATATTCGTAATATCAGCCATTTGTGCAAACACAGGCAGAGAGATGCATTCTTCATTCGTTGGTGGCAGTGTTGATAATGTTCTGCTTTACTGCTTCAGACTTCAACCAGTCGCTTTTTGAGTTCATTGATATTTTAAAACAGCGTCCCATAAACTTGCTGCTACATAACGCTGCAAATACTGTCGAGTGGATCGTGATCAGAGCTGTTACGTATCTGTAATGATTAAATTTACTGATGTTTTTCTTTCTTTTTTTATCTCATGTTGCACTTGTTCTGTTTCCCCAGGTAATGCAGCAACAGACGTTAGGTGAGCTGGGAATTTGAATGGCCATTTAATAGCCAGTTATGTCAGAAATGTTTCTACTAATAACTATTTTTAAAAATCTCGTTATCCTTTCCCAAGTTCCTATCAGTAATGTCACGGATGGTTTTTGGCGTTTTTTGTTCATTTTAACACTGATTTCATGTGTTTTAATTTTACCAGGTAGTGCAGAAGCATATGTTGGGTGAGGTGGAAACTTGAATAACCATTTGTGTGTCTAGTTGTGACTAGAATAATTGTGCCAAAAATTATTAAAATTCGATAATCTGCCTTTATGTTATGATTGATAAATTTTTTTGGTGTGTTTTTATGCCTCACAGTGTATGTGAAGATTGCCCAGAAATGAGGCAGTGTTCAATAGATTGTTTTGATGGGCTAATGATACAGTCACAGTATTAAACACAGTTATCCGCTACTTTCTTGCCACTTTAATACTGAACCGAATTGAAATTTATTTTATTTTGTGACCCATCTTCTGTCGCTTTCAAAACTGAAGAATGTGGCAGCATCGGTTAAAGGGTTAATGTTTGTATAGAGCTTTTCATTGGAAACCCGTCTCAGAGCTACGGAGCGTGACCTGCCATATGGAATTGCACAGTGTTGCCGGCCAACTCATTTCAACCCCAGCCATGGCAGAGTGGTACCATACTCAATTTACCTACCCTTAAAGAATGGAAGGCCCTGGTCGTTGGTTATGTACTAAGATGGTTTACCAGCCCAAACACAGTCACCCATCGAGGTACTAAGCGGGGAGCATAGGGTAACTACGTTGGTCAGACACGGCGTGTTAATCACCAGAGCAGGCCACTACCATGGTTTCATTTTGTCATTTATGCAGCTTGTTGTCGTTGTTGTTGTAGTGTCTTCGTCAGCTGAGACTACGACTGCTACTGCTACAACTACAACAACAACAACATGTGTTTCCAGTGACACGGCTGCTGTGGACGCTCCTACACACCGAGTTATCGACGCTTTCTACATCGTCAGGCCTCTGCTTTGCTCGCTGTGTAAGTTCATCTCAGCCATGACATCTGTATTGTGCCTTAGCACCAGTTTCTGCAGTGTGAAATATGTCATGCCAAGACATTTTTACCAAAAGATCAGTGTACGCTATTTTCAAGTTATTCGAAATTAGGTTTGCAGTTAGGATATTTAAGGTTAAGTAGTACATGTCACTTATTCATTTTATTGGAAACCATTATTAATCTACTCTGTGATGGGTAAAAATTTGTTATAGAACTGCAAACTTTAGACAGTTGGTGCACATATTAGTGAAGCCAGTTTGCAACAAGGATAAAATGTGCTTTGTGCTAGAAAGTATTAAAAATTTATTAAACTTTTGCAGTTTTTATCATTTACATTAAGAGCTTCGTTAAACGGCTCGACTTCATTTTGTACTTAGTGCCGTTGTAGCAGAGCTCAGTGTTAAAACACATGTACAGTTATTGAACTGTTTATTGCCGTGACTAGCTATTAGTGATATGCATTAGCAGTGCATGGTGGCTTGTTGACATGCTCAGGTCGTGACTATATCTGGGGAACGGGTCGCATCTGCATGAAATGTGAAGGTAAGAACAACGGCAGTGTCTTTCTGGCTTTGCATAGAACCCCGACTTCTTTTGTTTCTGACGTTTGCTGCAGCTGATTTTTTTGATGTGCTGAACTTTGCATTTTTGTCCCGGGCAAACTGGAACAAGCGAGCAATACCTCTACCAGCTACTTTTTAACTAACCAAACCACTTACCTTTGCTGTTAGCTCTCATATTTGTTATTTGTTCCCCCCTTTATCTGTAATTTTGTACAGCTGAAGGCAGCGTGTGCCCGCACGCACGCACGCACATCTGTTTTAATGGCTTTCTTCCTCGTTTGCACGGTTGACCAGCGTGTTACTGAATCTTTGATGGAAATGAATGAAATGATATTTTACAGCGGTTACTGCATCAGTTGTTGTGCGACTTGCTAGTGGCTGTTAATGCCATGAGCGGCGTCATGCCCCGACATGATCTCGTTTGTAGTCTGCATACGTTGACACGCCAGTCTTGTTACCAGTAAGTTGTTATCGTCAGTAGGTGAGGGTGTATATGTGTATGTGATAGTCTTATTACAGCCATTGAATCAAGGGCCCTGCGCATGCGCTATAGTAATTGTCTCTCTCTCTCTCTCTTTCTCTCTCTGCTGGTCTAACTATAGCGCATGCATGCCGCACATGGTAAACACACAGGTGTATACAGAGCGACAGAAGTGACATGAAATGAAAGTCGCACGCTTCGGCTTTCATTTCATGTCATTTCCGTCGCACCTCAAAACACAAACGACTTAGAGGTTGTTGAACTGCAAACAGTGAGTCAGGCAGAATATTGTGTCAGATGAGGTCATTGATTTTGAATAGAGCTGTCAAATTAACGCATTAATTAACGCAATTATGCGTTCATAAATTAACGTGTGTTAAAAAAATTAATGCACGCTAAAAAAATTAACGCATATACGTAAATTTAGTTTAATTTACTCAATTCTGTGAAGCAAAAGTTTCAGTATTTTGTTAAACTGCGGTTATTTGACAATCGAATGAATTCGAGTAACTTAACTGTATTTGTCGTTCCATCACTACTGTAAATGCATAATTATTCCAACGAAAGGTTAATAGATTTTTATGCTAGATATAACATCAGTTATTGTTGATTATATGTTTAAAAATGTGTTTTCAACTTTCTACAGGCGGGGCCCAGCAAACGTCGCGGGGCCCGGGGTAACTTACCCCCTTTCTACTCTCCCTCTAGACGGGCCTGGGTGCGTTAATAATTGCGTTAAAAAATTAGCACTTTGACAGCTCTAGTTTTGAAATTTCGGGAGGCAGCTTTAAATAGCGCGCGCCATTTGGCATTAGCGGTGCCTTTCCATCTTCAGACTCTCGTCGGTGAAAACTAAATGAAGTCGAGAAGTTTTTTGGGTGCTGGTGACTAGCATACTGGTTGTAACAATAATATGAAAGTCAGATGATCCTGTATGACGCTCATATTTGATTTCTTGGCGTTGAAATTATAATTAGTTATTTATTGCATTCTTCAGAGGATTTATATAACCGATAAAGAAAATCAGGAATCAGTCACGCAGTTAGCTAGCTGGCTAGCGCCAGGGCCCAGGCGTCACTGCGCTATGTATAATTAGCCTATCTTGTCAAGGCGAAAGTCGTGGCGGTGGACTGTCTTAGATCTGCTCACCTTTATTTGAAATATGTCGATCGAAAATGAGTCCAAATTCACGCTGTAGATTGCCTGCCAACTGCTGACGAGTTGATTGCGTTGTTATCCAGTGTATAAACTAACGAAGGTGAGGTGAGATCGGGGTGGCCTATAATTCACCAGTGATAATGAGTGGCGTCAATACAGGCGAGGCGGCCGTGGTTAGGTTAGATCTGTGCAGGTGTGTTGTGTGAACGGTGGTCTGGTTATTGACTGATGATCCACGGACGCGGTCTCTATGGACTGACGTGCAGGCGCCGCGGCCCATCCCACCCACAGCACACTGACAATGAGTTGAGTTGAACTAAGATGAGCTCCCCGCTGACACATATTACATCAACCCGCTGCATGGTGTTACAACCACCCTAGATGTTCCAGGCTTGGAAAAACGTTTTTAAAAAGCCAAACCCGGTGTGTTTTTGGGTTTTTATTGGGGTTTGGGTTTCTTTGTTGGGGGGGGGGTTAAACTGGTTATTGTAAAAAGGTCGAACTTGATGCATTTTGCGATTTCTACGGGTTTTCAGTTATCAGAGTGAGCACTGTTAGGTAGATGCTGTCTACGTCAAATAAATGCGAGCTTACAGCACGTTATAAGCAGATAATATAAGGTACTGACATTTGCAAATTCTTACGATTAGAGGTTTCAAAACCCTAGCCATAATACAATACTTCATTATTAGCGGAACAAGAAACTAAGATTGGATTAAGTTTGAAATGGGCTATTTAGCGTCCAGTTTTTAGGTAGGTTTACCCCTCCCTCC
>Ga0209367_1009729_pt1 | contig 12982 bp, 7 predicted proteins | sample WorMetLIZISLAND2_FD_187412 | JGI IMG/M metagenome (GOLD analysis project Ga0209367, IMG submission 187412) | Marine gutless worms symbiont microbial communities from Max Planck institute for Marine Microbiology, Germany - Olavius geniculatus... ... | reverse complement strand
AACTAGCAAAGAATATTTAACTAACAGCCATATTTTGTCCATATATTTTGAATTAGCATTTCTTCAGCTACATCTGGTAAAAATTTCGTGTAAATTGATCATCATTTGAGTGAATTATGAAAGAAAGAAAAAGGGTGCCCGTTTTTTTGAAACACAGTGTACATACAGTGTGGGGTTGCTGTGTGACAGGGAAGGCGTCGGTCGTGGCGGCGGCATGGGGTACGGTACATACACTGGAATGATGTCGATGGGTCGCGGTGGTGCTAACATACATGCCCAGCAGCTGGGAGCTGGCGCATCAGTTAGACCTGGATCTGCTGGATCGGCTCCTGCTGCCGGCTTCGCTGAGCCGTATAACTATGTGCGTTACACACGCATTTATATAAGGATTAAAGAGGTTAAAGGCTATTGTAGCTTATTATCTCAGAGCTACAGAGCATTGCCTGCCATATAGATACACATCAACACAGGTGAACATGCCGCACTGTAACCCCAGGCAGACAGACCAGTGTTGTCCGTTTGTTTGTCTGCCCATATGGGCTCTAACTTGAAAATGGAAAGGCATGAATTGATTGCAAACGTTTCTCACGGCTGGAGTAATCGGTGTGCCAGTTTTCAGTCTAAAAGGTTGTAGGTCAGGGTCAGCTTAAGATGGATGGCTGCACAGCGCGTCAGGACAAGGCTTACGTTTTTTAGTTTATTGGTGTCTGCTGTGGTGTGGCTTGGTAGTAATCCAGTAGTTAGTGTACCATTGTAGGACTAGTGACCCTGAGATCGCACATTTGACTGCTTGCCATTACTGTCTTTACTTTACTGGACGTTGCCAGTGGTCAGTGAGTGACTTGGCACTTGGCAAAAGAATTGCTGCACTCGGATGACTGCCCGCCAACAACCATTTTGCAAGATGCGGCCAAGCTCTGCAACGAGTTCTGTCGCTTCTTCGCCGACAAACTACAGAAGATTGCAGACACTATCACGTCGTGTCTGTCCAATGCTTTGGTGTTTCATCGTCAACAACTGCACTGACATGATTCGTGTCTGCTGGAAGAGCTGGGGAAGTGGAGAGGCTGATACGTTTGCTGCCTGCCAAATCGTCACCTGTCGACTTTATGCCAACCACCATGCTGAAGTCTAGCGTCGACCTCATGGCATCACTCATCACCAGACTGGCAAACATGTCATTCAGCACCGATGTATTTCCGTCATCACTGAAGCAAGGTCGAGTCACTCCCTTGTTAAAGAAGCCTGGACTTGATCAGACAGACATGACCAACTACAGACCAATCACCAACCTGAGCATGATGTCTAAGATACTGGACAAGCTGGCATGTGAGGCCTCACGTGATGTCGACAGGCAATTTTAGTGAATTTCAGTCTGCATACCGAGCCGGACATTCGACTGAAACAGCACTGCTCAAAGTTACGAATGATTTAGTTACATTTGCTTGTGATCGATTAACAATCGTTCTTCTGTCAATGGACATTTCGGCTGCGTTTGACACCATCAATCACAGCACACTACTTGATTGCATCGCTCAAGATTTTGGCATTTGTGGTTCTGTTATCATCTGGTTACAGTCCTTTATCTCTGACAGACAGCAGTATGTCGCCGTAGGCGCCGAACAGTCTGCGTCAGTCAACTGCACGTCTGGTGTGCCACAGGGCAGTGTGCTTGGTCCGTTGCTGTTCGCCATGTACATCTCACCAGTGGGCAACGTGGTTGCAGCTCACAGTCTGCGTTATCATCAATATGCCGACGATACACAGCTGTACATGGCTGTTCGACCGGGCGATGATGAGTCTTTCGGGCCAGTGTCAGTGTGTGTTGAAGATGTCACTCGCTGGTTCCTAGAAAACTGGCTGCTTCTTAGCTCTACCAAGACGGAAGCAGTTCTGTTTGGCACCAAGGTTCAGCGTGACATGATTACGACGGCCAGCGGCATCGATGTTGCACTAACATTAGTGCCGTTCCGTGACACTGTCAGGCTGCTTGGTGTCACACTGGACTCTGCTCTGACAGTATCATCTCATCTCGACTGAATTATGACAATGCACTGCTACACGGCACATCAACGAGCAACATCAGCAGGCTGCAGGTGGCACAGAACTCGCTGGCCAGAGTGGAGTGTCAAGCGCCACGTTCCACAAGTGCTACTAAGCTATGTCAACAGCTCCACTAGTTGCCTGTTCGGCAACAGATCAGCCACAAACTGGCGGTCATCACGTACAGAACGAGATCAACTGGCAACCCAGCCTACCTACATCATCTCATCCAGGACTATCTACCAGCATGTATACTCTGATCATCAGACAAACTGCTACTTATGGCGCTAGCGTTGTCAGCGAAAGCTTTCAGTGTTAACATTCCTTCTGTTTGGAACTCGCTGTCATATAATTGTAGATCAGCATAACTACTCAGTACTTTCAAGCATTACTTAAAAACCGAACTGTTTGACATTGCATATTGCAAACGTAAACACTTAGCCTAGTCTTCGCCACCATGCGCCTCTGATTTGTTCACGACACATGGTGCTATACAAATGTGTTTTGATTGATTGATTGATTGATTGATTACCTTACCTTTGGGGCGGGCTGGCTGTTACACCTGCCTGGCACTGAAGCCGTATCCGTTTAGCCCAATGCGCATTCCAGAAAGTTACAGTAACCAATGGCTACGTAAACAGCTGTAAAGCCACAAATAAATGGCTATTCCTCTTGCCAAGCACTAGCAGTATAATATGGTGCAAGCCCTGTCAGCAGGATAGTAATGGCAGTATATGGGGAGGCTGCCCGTATAACTGAGCTGTATTTGCATCTCTTCGTCGGCTCAGACGAGCATCGGCACCTAGAGTCACCAAGCTGTGATATGGCAGTGTTGATTATAGGTTACTTATCTTTATACTTGTTATGTTTTGACAGCGTCAGCGACAGTATTGAGGCACGTGCAACCGAAGGTGCTGCTAGATATGCCACCTTGGACGACAGTGATGATGATGATGATGATGATGGTGGTGGTGAATTTCTGCAGCATTGAAACTACATCATCATTGTATCGGGTCCAACAAGTCAAGACTGTTACTACTTTCATCAACCGACTGACCGACCGACCGACCGGGGCATTGCTTTGTCTTTGTATAGGCTCATGGGTTGATACGTTTGGTAAGTAATAAGCTACACAAATTTGTCAAATTACATGCAACCTTTATTAATTACTTTTCTTACATTTTGGCTATTGCTGCTGCCTTTGTCTGAATGACTGATCATCACTAGATGTCGCTGTAGTGACAGGTAGTGATAGATGTCACAAAGTTGGTAAAGATCAGAAAAAAAATAAGACAAGTTGATGAACTGAGATGAAAGGTCCTATTAACTTCCACACATCTATGACTACTTACTGTTAGCCGCGACACCTGGCAGATGCCTATTTCGAAGAAGGCATCAGCAGTTGCAGAAGCATCAATAAGCTAATTAATAAAGTGTGTAATTTGATGAATTTGTGTCACTTATTGGGGCACTGCATCAATCGTCGCTAGAGATAAACGTAAACATGGTGACTACCTCAGTTTCACTCGTTGATGTCTTATAGATTTCCACCTGGCCATTGTTAGCACTGAATAATTTCCTCCTTGCATATAGCAAGGTTTATTGTAGTACTGATAATGTATGGTTTATGTAGCATATGTGAATAACCTCTTTTTTTGTTCATAATATATCTGCAAATAGTTGTTGGATTGTTTATGTTATGTGCTGGAAAGTACACTAGGGGTGTGCGGAATGTTTTTTTTAGTTTGGTTTGGTTTTTAAAGTCACCACAGTTTTTGGTTTGGAAATGTCGTAGGGTGAGTTAAGTTGCAAAAACACAATTTTTATTTGGGATTGTTGTGGATCTGTTTTGTTTTTGTTGTTTTTGCTAAAAACTGCTTTATCTAGTGATGGCAGTCAACTAACCTCTGGAAGCAATTTATGCGTAATTGTATCTGGGTTTGTATGAAATGTACTGGCTTTGCACCTTAGATGCATACATTTGCACTTCACTTATTGACTGCAATTCTCATGTACAGTTGCTCAGGTAGTTTTGCAAATGCTAAGCAGAAAACTGTATGAATGGTATTGAAACATCTCGCCGATTGGGTTTGGTTCGGTTTTCTGCACACCCGTAAAGTACACAGCCTGTTGCTTAATAGCAAAAGCTTACTTCACTGCATGTGAATGCCTAAAATGCTTTTACTAAACGATCATAAAGCAGCGTTTTTGTCTCGGGGTTTGCTATGTGTAGCACTAATGCTGGAGATTGTAATATTTAGTGACGTATGCTTTTTGACGAGAATTTCATCACGTATTCTGCATAATTGTAATGATAGCAAAATTGATTTTCAGGTGGAATAAAGCAGCTGCATTTGAAAAACAACTCAGTTTGTAAATAGATTTGGTTAGTTTTCAGAACTGCATAATGATTTAGTCGAATTGATTTGTTTCTCTGTTGAAATACTCTGCGTGAGTGATATACCTGTATGCCCGTAACTGAATATTTGTAGTCACTAATCTGCTGGGGTACATTGCACTGTTTTTGCTTGCTTAATATGTAACTTTTTATCTTTGCTTAATACTAACCGACTGATAAATAGCATTGATGGCGGAAATTGTAATTTTCGTAGACGTAGCATTTTTGTCTGATGGTAATGTGCTTTTACGCGTTTCTTTTAATTATTTAATATGCATTTGTAAAGCTTTTTTTAATAACGGCTAAAGCTAGTTATTGTAATTTGTACTGCATTATTGCTATAATCCAAAGTGTTAAAACATGCATTTTGCTGTTGCATTGTTGACTCTGATATATAGGCATGGCTATAAAAAGTATGCCCCTAACTTTTTTCTTTCATATGTTCATAACTTTGCCAAATATTAACCGATTTTCTAATTTCTTTCCATGGCCACATCACTGGTAAACTTGAAAAACTTATTATTATAAATGACACCATTTCCCAAATGCGCCATGAAACATAGTAGCTTTGGAGTACTGGAAGTTACTTTGTAATTCGCTTACGCTAAAACTGACTATATTTCACAAGGTAGTGTAGCGACATATTTGGGATATGATGGCATCTTTAATGATTACTCAGTTGCAGATTCACTGCAGAGTATGTCTGAGAAGTTTAACAGTAGATCATTGTTTGATGCAGTTATGAAGCTTAGGGGCTTACTTTTTATTAGGCCACTATGTGCACATAGTGTAGAGATGGGGAAGTTGACATGAAATTTCTAAGTCTGATGTCTTGGTGGCATAATGGTTACGACGACGTTGGATTTGTGATCAGAAGGTTGTGCGTTTAATTCCCGGTCCGGTCGCTGTCAAGTGGTTACTACTAGGATGGTTGACTGTCTGCCGACAGGTAAATCAGCTCAGTATATAACCAACCTTTATGGTCAACTCAGCCTTCCATCCCTCCTGAGTAGGTAAATCGAGTACCGGCCTGTCTGGTTGAGGTTAAGGTGGGACACGTTCACCTTTGCCTGGTGACATGTAAGCACTGTGTGATCGCATATGGCAGGTGATGCTTCGGAGCTCTGCAATGGGTTTCCCACTCTGAACATTTTTCATGATTTGTGAATCTATACGTTCGAGTTGCACCAGTAAAAACTATGCCATTAACGCACATGCTAATTCGACTGATGTTTTTACCTATTCTTCTAATTCTTTATTCTTCTAATTGTAAACCGTTAGTTACCCAGTATGTTTGACCCTGCAGCCACAGATGACTGCTGTTCAACATAGTTGTTACTTCCGTTTGCACTGTACCGGAAAATTGCATATTGATCGGCTCGACGGGTTTATTAATATTATAAACAGTTAATGACGAGAATTATGTACATAGAGATGCCCTGTGTAAAGCTAAGCATAGGATTGAGAGACCCTGCGAGACTGTATTGTTGTTGATGCATTCTGGTGCAGTTATGTTGATAAGTTGAGATACAGTGAGTGGAGGCAATTGACTGGTTGTTTTCTTCAACTCTTGATGTCTTGTTATATTTGTACATTACGACATCTTGTCTTCACCAGTCTGCTCAGTTGCCAGTCAGTGATAATTTGAAGGAAGGTCCTTATTCTCAGGGGTACAGGTGGCAGTTGCTCCCACCTAATTTTAGCCACATAGAAAATTAACTTTATCGGAAAGTTTTCTTCAAATCTACTTAATTTCGAGCTGAAAACCTCTTTTTGGTGGAATGTAGGGCAAAATTGACACTTGATCCGTCAGAAAACATAACTTTGAGCTGAAAATCTCTTTATGGGAGGGGAGATATTAGGGGTAAGGTTGAAATTAGAATTTTCTGTTGGGAAATTGTAACTTCCTGTCCCCCTACTTTCTTAACTGGCGATGCTGCTTATTTGCATGTTGTCAAAGTGGTTCGTTGCTTCTGGTGACAGTTTTCGGCTGCTGTGTGCAGCATGTATTGCACATCAAGGGAACTTGTCTCAAGGTTTTAATGTGGAAAGCAACTGTGTTAGTTGAATCTAATACAGGAATGTCGTGTCTAAAATAGTTTCGGAAGCCTACTGATTTTATTTTGATTTATTTCATGATGCTTACACCACACAGTTTGATGATCTGTTCCATTTCATATTACAATTATTATTGTTATTATTATTACATTATTTCTGTTGGTTCTGCTAGCCTCCTGCAGCAAATATAGCTGTATTCCATACGGAAATGCTGTCATGCATGACCTAGACAACTTCAACAGACTCCTGACAAAAGCATAAGTTCTTTCAAAAAAATCTTAACAAATTTAAAATCTGAAGGACTAAAAAGTATACAGCAATGAGCATAACTAAAACGGGCATGAATAATTAAACTATACACAGTCTGACTGCAATTATTATTAAATTAATAAGCAATGCACTGATATGTGAACAGCAGCCTGCAACTACGTTGCACATTTATACAGTTATGTAGTCAAGTGCATGGAGTCCAAAACTCCAGAGTCCAATGGCTTAGAGTCACGAGGTTCAACGGTGTCGTCGGTTAAAAAAGTAGGCAGCGCAAGAAGTTGCAATTTTACGACACGCAGTTGTCAATTTCTGACAGTCATTATGGGTGTCCAGAACAATGGGAGTTTTTAGCCCCAAATTTTGCAACAAGAAGATTTTCTGACAAATTTCCAAACAGCCCAAAATTAAGGGGGCATACCCTGCCTGGCACAGTGCCATTGACGAGAGTCCGAGTCTTGAGAAACAAGAACTCGAGTCTACTGACACACGCAAGTACTACGTCACTGTTTTGCTCATGTCTACATAGTATTAGCTGCCTACGTAACACTGAATGCCAGCTGAAAAGTAGCACTTGGTATAAACAGCAGTTCAGGAATGAGCATTATACAAAATGTAAAAGTATGGCGGCATGGATCTCCGTTTCCTTAGCTCTCAGCCAGGCACCAGTTTACACTGCGAGACCACGGACACGGGATCTGATGCGTCGCACGGTGTGCCTGTTTACGCCGCAGCTTTTGTTGGTATTTAATTGTGCCAGCCTGTGCAGGGATGGCCAGGCTGAGTTGACCTGGGTGGCTGGTTACATAGCGAGATGGCTTATTTGCTTGCAGACAGTCAGCGATTCAAGTAATAACCGGGCAAGGTGAGAGAGAGAGTGTATAGGGTTTAACGTCTCACCCGACACAATATAGGTCTTTTCAAGCAGAATGCACACAAACACAACAGTGGAACGGTAAGTTTAAACTTTACAATAAACAGAAAGTTTAACCTTTACAGAAACACAAAATACAAAAATGAGGTTAACCTAAAATAGTAAGAACTCCATTATAGGCGTGCATATGTAATCAACATAATGGTAGTTCTAACAATCTTCCCTGTTATCCTCCAGACAGTCATCAATATGATAATCCTGTCTAATGGAGGACAGGGGGCTTAAATGTGTTAATAGTTAACATAACCGGGCGAGGTGTGCCATCGACGTTACCAAGTGAATCAAACTGCCACCACTGACAATAATAGCAAAGTAACAATGCAATGCATGTATAACGTGCATTGTTAACAACTACAAACAGCTGAAATGATCTGCAACTTAGGCATATTACAAACTGAATGAATGCACTACGACGTAGCTTAGAACCATTTCTCACAACTGAATGCACACTGAGCAGACTGCTGTTGTACACATCAGGGCTGGAAAACCGAGGTTTTTTTTGGAAAGCTTTCAATTTACTGAAAGCTTTTAAAGATACTGAAGGTTTTTCTTTAGATTCTAGTGTTCAAAAATGGGACAAATATTAAAACCCAAGAAGCACATCCTATGCACCATTCTCCATGTCACATCGTTTTTGCTGAGTGAACGACGCGACGTAAAAACTCAAAATTTGCAAGTGAAATTCAAAATTCGATTTGATCTGCATTAGGCTATAAATTGCACAACCAAAAAACTTCAAAATCCGGACTTTTGAGGTTTTTAACCTAAATAAAACTAGGTTTTTCAAACCTCTGCCGGCCCTGGTAGACAACACGCGAATAGGTTTAACAAAATGGACTACGCACGGTTTATAATCAATGTTTTCTGACAGCTATCGTCATAAATTAAAAAAAGTGCCTGAACTACAGTTTTCAGCGACTTTGAACTCTAAGAATAATCGTAACAACATTGGTCGATTGTGTTGGTGGGTATATTCGTGATTTGATCACTTCAAGCGAAGCTTAGCATTGATTGTTGCAACAAGGACATACTGCAGCGGCGTGTCTGCCTGCAAAGTACAGTTTAAATTAAATTAAAGTTTAAATTCAATGATGTCATTACGTGCAGCAGTGGAAATGGTGCTTAAACAATATCTTCAAGCCTTGCTTGAAACTAAATACTGATACTATCCGCGGGTAGCTGCAATATGCACATAAAACGCATCGTGACCTTGATCTTTGAGTATGACCTTGAAATTCAATATGGCCTAGGGTTCTATAAAGGTTTTCGAGGTACATTTTCGTGCAAAGTTTCATGAGCTATACCTGCAGTGGTTTATGAGTTATTGTGGTAACACAAAAACAGAAAAGACGATGCTGAAAACAATGCTGCCGTCGCTACGGCGGACAGTAAGCCTGATACTCTATGATGCAAATGCAACCTCGTGGCACAGTGGGTAGAGAAATTGTTGTTTTTCGCGTGGCATCAAAATTGCCTCTTTATAGGCTAAATAGTCTATCATCAGTATGAGTCTGAGAAAATTGGCGACGAAACACAATCATGCGCGGTGCATGGCACAAAACTTGCGGCCTTTACTTACATCAGTACGATCGTGTATCTGCATTACTTTAGGCTTTAGCTTAAGTAAGTAAGTAAATTTAATTTATAAAGCGCACAATCTCAGCGAGAAACTCACTGAATCTGAGTGCATGATAGAATCTTCATACCGCGTGAGAAAGTTGCGGGCACGACGTCGGTTTGAGCATCTCTTAGACCGTTTCCTCAGCGCGCGTGTGAATTTCAATCCTTTGCACCGACATGTTCGGGTCCATGTTTGTCACCGCGAATATCGCCGCCGACAACTCCTGCGAACACACTGTGTTTGCATCACTGTAAAGACGCGTACACGGCGACGTAACTGAACTGAACTGAAATGAACTGACATGATTTGGTTTTTGACGAAGTGACCACAACTGACCAATGGGCAAGCAGGGCGAGCCAATAGGTCAGTTCGTTAAAAACTAAACCGTGTCAGTTCAGTTCAATTCAGTTCAGTTTAGTTACGTCGCTCTGTATGCGCCTTAAAACAGTGGTGTAGTGGTCAATTAATGTTTGGGGAATGCCTCCCTTTCCCCTTCCTTTCCTTTAAAAGTATCCCCCTTTAATATAGCTAGGGGGCTGGTGAAGCGCTGTTGCAATATGTTAAACCCTGCAAAAAACTTTCACTCCAACACCCCAAAAGTAGTATGTCTGGGTTTTCTGCAAGGCAGTAAACCATTCACAAACAGAGAACACCCCAGAAACCCTATTTTTAACTTTGGAAAACCTGCAATACCTTGTCGTGGTCGATATCTTCCTCCGTTATGCTGCTAACTCTTGTACGCTTCTCAATGTGCGTTTCAATCACTCCATTCTTCTCCGTCCGATACTGCAACGATACGAGCAATGAGATGTAAAATTATAATATGATGATAAACGATTTGCGTTGAAAAAACTGTAAAACAAACAGTGTTTTGTCCGGCCTTTCTTGATATTTAAGTTACATGATGTTAATTATTAAACAAGGCTCGACTCTTGAGGTCAGGCACGAAGACAAAGACAAAACCACGAGATCATGGCTGAGATCAAGGCCAGAAGAATATGAGGCCGAGGCCAACGTTCAAGGCTACGGCCAAAAAAAATTTACGGTGGAAACGTACAAATGTTGCTTCTGATGTCAGCAGCGGTATAATCCACAAGCTTATCTTATGCAGCAGCGTCGTGGGTTGAAAAATGCGAGGAGAATAAAAAGTTGCAGTTTTAAGCAAATTTCCCACTAGAGACATTCATGCTCAGAATTTTAAGCCAATTGCCTTTAAGTTCCCGCAAAATTAAAAATCTTCAAGCCGAAATTTTGTATTTTGAACAAAAATTTCCCTACAAGAAAGAATTTTTTTTCTGACAGGTTAATAAAATTTGGAGGCGGAATTACTTCATCCCTCTACCACGACGCCACGTCTGACATTGACAGAATACACAAGTGATGAAGCCTACTGTGAAATTTAGCCCTAACAGTTGATGCCGGACGATCTGTAATCTTACAAACCTCGGTAACGACGGATCCGTCTGCAGCGCTGTAAGTTCTGGTGGATGTTTTGGTCAATGAGTCTGTAGGATGCGGAATCCAACCTTCGTCGTCAGCCAGTGGGTTGTTCATGTAGTTTTCGTAAGCTGGTGTCCTTTCACTCGACTGTACACATCATCATCGTCATCATCATTACCGACATCATAATAGAGGAGTTTAATAGGCTACGTGTGGCCTAAATAAATAAACTGTCAACTCAGCCTGGCAATCCCCTGGTGGGATCACAGAGCTAAGCAGCGAGTGTCAGTGCGTCACCTGCCGTATGGAGTCGCAACTTGACACCCGACCCGGGTGAACGCGCCCCATCTTAACCCAGTTACGACGTAAACGGGCCAGTACACGGAAGGATGGAAGGCTGAGTTCACCGTAGTGGTTGGCTTAATTGGCTGTATTGTATACATCAAGTCTCTGGCAAGTTCAGCGAACAGTGGCTTAGTGTACAGATCGCATCCGTCTTCTCGCATTAACCTTTCACACGGTAGTGTAGCGACACACATGAGACCTTTAGTGTCTAATTCATTGTGAATATTCCACAGAGTGTGCGTCAGTAAAGATATTGTAGACTGAACGTGTGGAGGTTTACCCGGTTGGAGTGTTGGCTATCCCTGGAGGTGGTGCGTTTCCTGCGCGTGGGTCTTGGTGCTGGCTCAGACTGCGCGGAACTGACATCGGACGAGACGGTTCCAGGAGGACGACGATCCGCTGTGCCGCCGTTCCACTGACCAGGGTACTGACCGGCGGCAGACTGGGCGCCTGCAGTCTGATAACTGACACTAGTACTATTTACTGGTCGGTAGGTGGCGCGACCTTCACCGACCAGCAGCGACAACTGACCATCCTGCATTTACAGTTCACACCATAATTACGACGTCGGGAATAGATAATTCCTTTGCTTCCATCATCATCATCATCATCATATATTCGTTTAATAAAAACGTTGACAAGCGCAACCTCTAACAACATAAACATGGAAAATACATTTGGAAATATACGCTATACAAACATTCACCAAAAACGTCTCATCATCATCAATTCATCATCATCCTATTGACAGTTACAAACCAGTGAAAAAAGTAGGAAGGAAAAAATTAGCTAGTTTAAAATGGTTTTTATCTCATGACACTGATGACATTATGACATTACACAACGTATGGGCCGGGCGGCTCCAAAAATTTTTTTACATCTGCCCAATGCTGCACGTTACACGAGACTAAGTAACGCAGAATACGATCGGCGACGGCCTTACAAGGTCGGGGTCCTGATGGACGCGATCTAAATCACCGAGTGACCCAGTTCCTCGGCGCTGTTTGAGGTCAAGGGTCAGATCTCGTGGGTCGTCAGCCATGTGCTTCTCCCATCGTTCCGTGCTGTATCCAGGAGCCACTACACACATTTTACACACAAAGCGAAGAAGTGAGTGAGGGGGAAGATTTTTTATGAATGGCACACCAGCACACGTCAGGCCGCCATGTCAGGGACGTCTATTCTCTGGAGTGGCACACTACGCAAGCCCCCGATCAAATTATCGACCCCCTGCACCCCCACCCTAAAAGGTCGACACTCCCCTTATGCCGCTTGTACAAATGCGTTTATCTTCGCTGCTCGTAGCGTCAAAAACTGTAAAAACATCCGAAAACAAAAAATATTTTAGACTGTGACCAATCTAATGTACTCCTCGCGTGCATTATTTTCTTTTGTACTCTTTTAACTGCTTTTTAGTTCCTTTCTTTTTACACTGGAAACAGCGGTGTCGACAGAATCACTTCACCGACAGCATCAACCGTGCAACTGACGTCATCACGTCACGTGACCCGAAAAGGTCAAACTCGTGACCCCATTATCTTTAAGGGGCCATACCCTCATAACGGTGCTAGATAGATGCATGGTCTTGTCCATAGTGACCACTGACCATGCGTCTATCTAGCACCGTTATGGAGATATGGCGCCTCAAAGATAACGGGGTCACGAGTTTGACCTTTTGGGGTCACGTGACGTCATCGGTCACGTGACCATTTTACTCTCGGGGTCGACTTCCTATTGGAGGTCCATAGTCCATGCGTCTATCTAGCACCGTTATGGAGATATGGCCGTTTGAAGTTCTTCCAAGAAGGCTCTTCTGGGAACAGAGGTCGGTCGTTGGTCGGTCGGTCGGTCGGTCAGTCAATCCTCAATATTACAC
>Ga0209367_1009726_pt1 | contig 12984 bp, 6 predicted proteins | sample WorMetLIZISLAND2_FD_187412 | JGI IMG/M metagenome (GOLD analysis project Ga0209367, IMG submission 187412) | Marine gutless worms symbiont microbial communities from Max Planck institute for Marine Microbiology, Germany - Olavius geniculatus... ... | reverse complement strand
CCACTAAGAGTGCGTAGCGCCGAACGTAGACATCAATCTCCAGAGTGGACGGTTCTGAGCCAGGTCAACTGTGTCGTCCATATTGAGGTCGCTGGATTTCAGATCCTGCTGAATGGTTTTCATCCATTTAATACGAGGACGTCCCAGTGGTCTCCTCCAGTTTCCTGTGGGGGAAGCTGTTAAGATCTGTTTTGCATCTGTTTCATCAGGCATTTGAGCTGGCAAGGGTTAAACCCAGTTTAGCTGGCATGCAGCCCAAGTCGGCTGATCCAGCACTGTTAACCAACTGCGTCAATATGCCAGTAGTCCTCGTTACCAACAGCATAATCAGCAAAAAAACAGTACTTAAGCTAGGCAGGATGTTGCAATTTTCAACCACACAGCTGCAAGTGTCAGACAAAGGAGACTGTGGGTGCTCAAAATTTCAACCTTGTACCTAAATTTCCATAAATGTTTCAGCCCCAAATTAATTGCATTTTTTAACTAGAAAAGCAGTCGTAGCCCGCACACCTCCGCCAAGGGACTGTCAGATTGTAATGTACATTTCACCTACGCATTTCAAACTATAGTTGCATTTTCCACAGTGACCTAGTTCTACGTGACCTAAAATACCGTGATTGGATACACTGCCGCTTTGCCAGTGGTTCCTTTATGCCCCCTTTAACGCAATGGTAATGAAAATTTCAAATTGATCCAGAATCCAGGATTCCTGCCAGATCACCCCCCCAAAATTTAATCACTTGTAGCTCATGCCACGCCCGACATACCCTCAAAATTTCAAAAAGATCTGTCCATAACTCTTCCAGTTATTTTGTACACACACACACACACACACACACACACACACAGACAAACAGACAGACAAACAAAGTCTGGCAAAAACATAACCTCCTTGGCGGAGGTAACAAAAGTTTTCTGACAAACATTGCTCAGTGGCTCAGCAGTTAGGGCGTTGGACATGAGACCAAAAGGTCCACGGATCAATTCCCAGTCCGAGTCGGTGCACTATCAAGCAACAACTCTGGGCAAGTTGTTCACACCTATGTGCCCGTGTAGGTGCACGCGACCTAGTGCTTGGTGTCGACTCATAACTTTCAGCTTGTGGTTTGATTCTCACTGCCAGTCATTCGCAAGCAACCTTGAGCAAGTTGCTAACCTACCGTGTGCTCAGGCCAACTCAACCTGGGATGCGAAATGAGTAGTAGCTTATGGGCTATGGGTGAAAGCCTGGTATGGTTGACTTGGGCAGTGGTATGTCTGCTAGCTGCAAACCGTGGGTCCAATTGTTCGTTAACATGAGTAATGGATGGCCGCATAGTGCGCTGCGGTATCGTTAGCTCATGCCAATCAGCTGCCACTTCCGACATTGTCAAAGTGCTTCTGGCCACGAGTTCATCTCACGTAAGAAGTGCTATAGCAAACACTGGACTTTACCTTTACCTTTCTGGCAATTTCCCGACAGCCCAAGATTTAGGGGGCCATGATTCCACTGCTGGTAACAAGGCCTACTGTTATGCAGAGCTTGAGCCATTTTTCCCTAGCGATGTGCATAACCATGCCAGTAGTCATCTGCATACACATGGAGGAATGGTCAGGTTGAGTTGACCCAGGTGATGATGATGATGATGATGATGATGAAGGACGAATTAACTTTAGCGTGGCGTTAAGTCCTAAGACTACAAGAACATGTAACAATAAGCCTAAACAGTGAAGTCACGTAATAGTAGTCAGTGCAATGAGACATTGTTAGTCATGACTGTAAGACCGGGCAAAAAGTTCGGTCTTCAGTCTGCTGCGGAAAACGTGCAACGACGGAGACGACCGAACCGACTCTGGCAGGTGGCTCGGTCATAGACAAAGATGGTATACCTGTGAATGGTGGCCCAGCTCAGTACTAACCTGGCTCAATGTCAAGTAACTTCAATGCAACCAATGATGTTACCGCAAAGCTACATCACCACCTTCATCATTCTCCAATACTGTGGCATTTTCCTGATATTTTGCATCGTCATTTCCCCTTTGCAAAAAATAGCTGCATAACAGCATTATAATGCCACGCATTGCACCAGAAATGCACAGTATGAATTGTTAGTAACATGCATTTCCGTGACATTTCCAGATTTTCCAGGTCACCCTGTGAAACACATCTCTCATCTCTGTGGATTCATGAAATGCATGCTAACTTCCATTGTTATACTGCAGCGCAAAATACCTGCACGCGACTGGTCCAAATTGTGTCTCATGACGTTGACAAATACATACTGTTAATGTTCAACAATTTACTGGTCAACATTGAGGAGAAACGTTGACTGGTAACAGTGAAGTCATCAAATGATTTGCATTTAAGTAATTTTTGTTAAAATGTTTTGTTTTCATTTTGAGGTATAACAAAACAAACAGTGAGTTCATAAAATGTTGCCCTTGATCTTCGATCTCAGGCAACATTTTACGAATTTCGGGTCCAAAATTTCCAATTTCCACCTCAATGCCAGTCACTATTTGTATATTGGTTTCCCCATTTTTATGGCATGACAGAAGTAAATATTCAGCTGTAGTGGCTGCCACGCACAAGTAAATTTGCCTGTAACTGATAATCGTAGCAAAAACCGAAACTGAAACTAACCTTCTGTATTGCGGGAGTTAGCGTAAATTCCCTGACGTTGAGTCGCGTGTGTTCAGACAGCGGAGCGTCACTGGTCAACCGGTTCCATCTGCAACGATGAACAGAGTTTCGTTAGCGGGCACAATTTATCGCATCATTTATGTGCACATGGGAACGAAATTATGCAAAGATTCTGAAAGGCTTGAGTCGCTACTGTTTATAACTTGACTAACATCATTACATGTTTTCACAACGTTACAAAGCCAAAGTACAAGACCGAGGCTAAATAGAACAAGGCAAGGCAGAGCTGGAGGGCATAAAATTGCAACTTTCTGACAGAATTCTAACAGACAGCTGCAAAGTTCCAACAGAGTAGATATCAATTTTGCCAAAATGGGGTTCTTAGTCACAACGTTGCATTACTGAATGACAATTTTCGAACAAGAAAGAGACTTTCCGACATCCCAAAATTGGGAAGGGGCAATTGTCCACTCTCGTCCCCAATCACGATGCCACCGAGGCAAAACAAGAAATTCTGGCTTTAAGTAAGAAGCCTGACACCACCGACAGTGACTGCGTGTTCGACACGGTGTCCCAAAACTTTGCGATTGTCCATATCTTCGCTAATTATCAACTGATTTTCAAAATTCCTTCACTGATGGATTCTGTAGACAATTAGCAATAAAGTGATTATTGAAAATCCCACCACATGCTTACTGCGTCGCTACACTACCTAGTGAAAAATAAATGCAAGAAAAACTAACAATAATAGACAGCAAGCGTGTTGGTAAACAAAATACTCTTCCAACCAAAAATGCAGTGAATGATCTGTACAATGCTACACTTTGTTAGATCCATTTTACTGTATATCTGGTAAGGATGTATTATTCAAATTTTTTCCATATTCGGTATTCGGTTCTTGGTATTCGTGTATTTAAAATTTGAATATTCGAATATGAGTACTGCTAGATAGTTTTCTGAGACACATTGTACCAAGTCTAAGACTACAGAGCTCTAGAGTTTAAGTTCAAGACCTGAATCTCATAACCAAGACCAACAAAAACTGAGACTAAGACCGACAAAAAAAGCCATCATCAGACTGATGCACAGAAGTAATCATTCACAGTTTAGTCAGTAATGTTCAAGTCACAACTAAACCCAGACTAAATAAAGCAGATGTCTTAGTATATCTGACCACCCTCAGGCCCCCTGTGGTCTTGACCTTCGATCCAAAACTCATTTGCTGAGATACACAACTAACGAGATACACCACCACTGGTAATAATCTGGTGAAAATCCGTCAATATATTCCAGTGTATACTGACGCAGGTCATATAAACCTGCCTGCAGCTAAGTTTACTAGCAGATGAAGGGGACATCAAAAGTTCAAAACAGTGAACAAAGCACACACACATGGAAAAAGCATAAAAGCATTTAGAATAGAATTAGCAATGATTCAACTATGATACTTGCCCATCTTTAATGAAGTCCATTTTCGATACACCGCCACTGTCCATGACATCGAGATCTATAGACCTTGAATTCTAAAACCAGCATTAGTGGACAATTTTTCTAACTTATACAGCAGTACGACATCAAATTAACAGTTTTAAGAACCCATTAGTATACACAAAAAAACTTTAATAATAGTTGAAAACAACGGAGCACCAACAGTGATACAGTGAAAATGTGAACAAAAACATATCGCGAACAGTGTCCAGAGCCTGCTTACACTTTGAACATGAACACTATGAATCAATAGTGGAAGAAAGACTTGGTGGCAATCAGGCTTTCCTGTGGATTCTGGATCATCATCCAAGATTCTTTACAATTAGGTGTGGTGTATCTCAGCAAATGATAACCAAATTTAAATTTTACGGATGAACAGAAGACCAAAAACCAACAGATGGATTGAATAGCAACAACTCCAATTTCAAGGTTTATCTGCTTCAGAGTTGGGACACAGGGTTGCTAAATCTGACTTGATCCTAAATCGAGGAACCTTTCCACAAATTTTTGTCAGAGGTTTTTGGAAGCATGTGTTAAGGCACAAGTAACAATTACTGCATTTGCTCTATTGGCCAGGTGGTGGCAGCACCGTTCTCAACAATGGTTTAAGATATCTAATCACACCCATTTGCAATTACCGTGCCGTTGGAGACGAGTCGAGCAGACATTTCAGCTACTGATACGGTCCTACTGTGAATCCGACCACATTCTTCATTCATCACGCCTGAATAGTCCGTCGTCACCACTACACATGCAACAACCACGTTCTATGCATTATATCATATCTATACAGTCCCATCTAACCAATACACGAATAATTATAAAAGAAATAATCATCACTGGCTTAGTTACTACCATCGTTAATGACATATCACATATGTCTGTGCTGAACGGCATCCAGACGAAGTTACTCTACTGCTCCAGAAAAAAATGACATGACTGGGGTCCTCAATGAGTCGGGAGTAGGTAAACTTCAAAAAGTTATGCTCAACTTCAATGCTACCAGGAGCAACTCAGACAGATCTCGACGGAAGTAATACCCAGGCTGAGTTCAAAAAAGGCTTTTAAAAAAGACCAACTGTATGGGTTTTACTGCATTTTTTAGTTTAACCCAGTTTTTAGCGGCCAAATTCGATGGGCGTTGGGGTATTCACATGGGTATTAAATTATCAGAATGAGCACTGCCAAAATGCTCACAATAAATGAATATTCAAAAACTTAAGGCTTATAGTTTTGTCTGCAATAAGTCTGGAATAAGTTTTTGGGTGGATAACCCTACAAAATAACTGGGTTTTTAATTACATGCCAAAATGTCTGAATCCCGGACATAGGTTATATGGGTCAGTCGTATCTCCGTGACCACAGAACTGTGATAAAATAATGATGATAATGAAGAAGGACGAATTAACTTTAGCATGGCGTTAAGTTAAGACTACAAGGACATGTAACAATAAGCCTAAACAGTGAAGTCATGTAATAGTAGTCAGTGCAATGAGACGTTGTTAGTCATGACTGTAAGATGAGGCAAAAAGTTCGGTTTTCAGTCTGCTGTGAAAAACTTGCAACGATAGAGATGATCGAACCGACTCAGGCAACTGTTTCAGACCGATGCCATAGTCGCTGGAAGGGTGCGGTCGCCAATGGTAAAATGCACAGTGCGTGGAACGAACAGCGCTGATGTAGTCAAAGAGCGCAGTCATTGACATGCGTTAAGGTATGACACACGCTGAAGATCTGAGGCCAAGTAGTCAGGTGCAGAGCCGTGGAGGCAGCGATACACCAGCACTGCCTGCCGGAACGAAATACGTTCTGGCATCCGAAGCCAGTGTAATCTGCGCAGTAATGGCTGAATGCGGTCCTGATGACAAGCTTTGAAGATCAGCCGTGCAGCACAAAGATTGACAAAGATTGGCGTATGCTTCGTAGTTGTCGAAAGGCAGCAAAACACTTCGAACGTGTCTGAGTGACTTGGATACGCATCGTCAGGTCAGCGTTAATGAAAATACCGAGATCGCGCATGCAACTGACAAACAACGCAAGATTAGAACCAACAGCCAATGGATCGGAAGGTAGCTGACTTTGTCGACGAACTGAAGCGTACCACAGTACTTCGATCTTGGATGCATTCAACTGAAGTCAATTGGAACGCATCCAATCAGCGACAGCAGCGACACAGCAACACGTTTCTGTAGACTGTCGGTGTTCCCGGGTCGACAGAAACCGTAGATCTGGGTGTCGACGACATATAAGCGAGGATACAGTTCAAAGGATTCCACGCCAAGATGATCGACAGAGAAAGCAACAGAATGGACTGGTGGATCAGGGAAGCGATACACATTAGAAAAGAACAAGACAAGTCGATGAACCGAGACAAGGGGTCCTACCAACTTCCACACATCTATGATTACTTACTGTCCGACGCAGCTACACCTGGTGGACAGTCGTTCGGAAGAAGACAGCAGTGGTTGCCGAAACATGAACAAAAACAATAATAAAAGATTGTAATTTGATGAACTTATTGTAACTTATTATGCTACGTTTCAACCTATGAGTCTATTCAAACATGACGTCGATTTGCCGGTCACGACGCACTTCCAGCAGGTCGTCCGCCTTGTTGCCGAGTAAATAAATGTTGAAACATCTGAACGACATGCCGGCATAATGCAGAGCTGAATGACGCTCGACGTGCACGTTGATCAGCAACGACGGTCGACAGGAACGTGACTGAAGCCAATCGACATGCGTCGACTGACTGCCGCTGGCGACGAGGACGAAGGCGCCGCAGCCCGTTGGACGAATGACGGGCAGCGAGTGGCAAGAACGACCAGCACGACAGCCACGGTAGCGGCGGAAGCTGAAGCGACTGTCTCGCTGCAACGACGACGGGTAACCAGCATGGCCAGTACGCCGACACCAATGACGAGATGATGGACGTCGCAGCCGACAGACAGTGTACAACTCGAGCGAAGAAAGACGTGCAACCACGGCCACTCCAGGGTCAGCGGTTGTATACAACGACAACAGCTGATCGCGGTCATACTGCAGGTGACGTGCACTCTGGTCGGTCACAGACTGCGATACACATCCGATATGCGACTCCAGCATGAATGGAGACCGCGCGGTGGGCGTGGCATTCAATCAGCATTAACAACTAATGACGGCTAATTACTCGCACGGCACAAGACTATCCTGCGCGTAAAGTACGTCATCGTAACAGCTGAGAAACGACACGCACGACAGTATCAGAAACATCCAGCAACGCGCAGGCTAACCGACAAAAAATGTCAAAATCTGCAACAACACAATAATGTGACTGGCAGCCACAAAGCGGCGCCTTGCTAAGCACAATGAAGAAATACCTTCAACTCGAGGAGACAGAAACAGATGCCACCAACGCCACTGTGGTTTAGGTGGAGGAACATAGCATCGACTGCACCCATCACATGCCAGGGTGTATGTCATCTCGGCTGTGTACATCGGCGGCCAATACCTCAGCGCTGATACCACATACGCCATACGATGCTTCAACGGTCCAAAGTACCAGTTACTGTGCAACAAATATGCAGTTTTCCATTGATGATATCTAACAGAATTTATCAATAAACATAGTTTGTAAGCTTACAAACTTTTCAATCTTCTGCTTGCACTTACTGTCACAAAAGCACTGAGACAACAATAGGTCGCGACCAGTATCTATGCAAAACGATTCTTTTTCAACTTTATACCAGACTGCATTTGTAACAGAGCATTAACAAGGACATACATTGAAACTGTATTCATTTCTCATGCCTTCGTCATAAGAATCATTATTCAATATTCATCAATCATTCCTTTTTGGCTTTTACCTGCAAGCATCACTACGCTGTGTCTCAAAAAAAGCATCCCCGACATCGGATTTTGATAATTTCTGGTACGAATATTCCTGACACAACTTGCCATTAAATGACCATTTAGTTTCCCACCTCACCCAATGTATGCTTCTGCACTACGTAGGGAAAGCAGATCAAGCAAAATATGTGTTGAAATATACAGAAAACCTGAAAACACATCCCAACATTATCAATCATAACCTAAAGAAAGGTTAGCAGATTTTACTAATTTTTGGCAGAAATATTTCAGACACAATTGGCTATTAAATAAGTGTTTTAGTTTTCACTTCACTCAACGTCTGCTTTTGCACTACCTGGGGAAAGCAGACCAAGCATAATACGTGTTAAAATGAATGAAAAACGTCAATAAATTTCATCTATCCTAATCTGTGGGCCTCAACAGCCGATCTATTACAAAATATGACTGTCATGCAGCAGTGTGTCTACCAAATAAGATTTAGAAATGTTTGTGAAGTCAAGAAGTGACTGGTACAGCCTGGATTGGTCTGGAGCAGAACTTTATCAATACTGCTGTCAATGAATGAAGAAAGCGTCTCTTTGCCTGTGTTTGCATACTAGGCCAACACTTCAAGCAATTTTACTGCAGGCAGTTGAAAAATAGACAACTGGATGAAATGTCAGCCAAAGTGTCAGAAATGTGAACAAAATGTGTTTTACGCATCAAGTTAATTAAGCATTGGATAAAAAAGTGATATTTTGTTGGTTGTGTTTTCCCCAGGTAGTGCAAAAACAAGCGTTGGGTGAGGCGGGAAACCGAATGGTCATTTGACGGCAAGTTGTGTCGGGAACTTTCGTGCCAAAAATTACCAAAATCTGACAATTGGTTTTCAAGTTACAGTCGAAAATGTTGGGGATGTTTTTTTCTGAGACACAGTGTACAAACAATCACGAGCATAAACTGAAAGTCCAATACACAGTAAGTAATAACAAAGACTGGAGTTTGATGAAAAACGCTCACTTTTTCTTCCGCATCTCTGCATCAGTGTAAGCGCCCCATGCCAGCCCAGAGACTGCATACACAGACTTGTCACCCTCACCCTATACAACAACATCAAAGTAAGTAAGTAAGTAAGTAAGTAAGTAAAGTGTAAATTTATATAGCGCATACTCAAAAAGATCTCTAATGCTACTACACAAAGTACACTACAGACCGAGTTCAGCTCACTAACGGTATTTGTATTTCACAAAGACTAACGATAAACATTATGACAGCTGCACTGGTGATGATGATGATGAAGGACGAATTAACTTTAGCGTGGCGTTAAGTCCTAAGACTACAAGGACACGTAACAATAAGCCTAAACGGTGAAGTCACGTAATAGTAGTCAATGCATTGAGACGTCGTTAGTCATGACTGTAAGATCAGGCAAAAAGTTCGGTGCATAGCAAGAAAAAAAGATTTTGTGCTGACAGCACGGAAAGCTCATTTAGCACTTTTGGCCAGCAAGGGCTAGACCCAATTACGCTAACACACAAATCAAATCGGCCGGATGGCCCACTCAATTAACAGCCAGCGACATTAACCGACTGGAAAAAAAAACACAACTTGAGAAATTCCAGTTTTAGCAGTCCAGCTATAATTTTTGAGGATTCTGTGCATTTCAAAAATACAGCGCAAGCAAGTAGAGAGTTTTAATGTAGTAGAAAGTATTAAAAGAAGAGCCAAGAATCACCGTTATCTGGATGACATCAACTGGCCTTGTGTTACCTCTAATCGCTGACAATGTCATCTCCGCAATAAACCTGCACATCACATGGATGGTAGTTATCTTCAGAACTATGCAGTTTGTGCAGCCAGTTAAAACTATCAACTGTAACAGCTGTTAGATTCTATCATCAGCAGTGCAATAAAATGTCCTCATAACACTCAGGCAATTACCACAAAACCAGGCCACCATAGTATAAACTGAAATTAAGACAACCATAAAGCTTATCAGCTTAGAGAGACAGACAAAAGTCAATTTAACTATATAAAATAATCTATACTTTCACGATCCCCAGGAGCTGACTGTGCATCGTTTGATGTGCTGCCAAGCTGTTTCTGATCTGGTCGGCATACAACTTTTTACTATAGAAAAACCGAAAGCAAATGTGTCCTGGGAAAATAGTGTCAAAATACAGCCATCATTAATTAAATTTTTTAAAAATAAGTCAAAATGAACTCGAAAGAATTTAAACGAAGCCAGAAGAAACATACACAGCATTAGAGTCAGTCGCTGGACAGAGTGAATGGGCGAGGCTGTTGGTCTGACCGACTGGAACAATACCAAGCGGAACTTTGCTAGTAAACTGCTCCTGCACGAAAACATCATGATAATTCATTATGCATGCATCGAGCCAATAAATACTGAACTAGAACACACTCGTAAGGGTGCATATCTCTACCAAGTGAAGTAATTTAAACATTACGACGTCGACTACTACTACTACTACTGCTACTACACCTACAACTACAACTACAGCTAAAGATAATGGGGTCACGACCTTGATTTTTCGGGTCACGTGACATCATCGGTCACGTGACCATTCGTCTCGCAGTGGTCGACTTCCTATGGATGGTCCATTGTGACCATGTGTCTATCTGGCACCGTTATAAAGATATGGCGCCTCAAAGTACATGTACGCACAAACACAGAACGACGGACACACACATGGAACGATGGACAGAACGACCAATCTCTTAACCTCCTCCAATGTTCGCTACGTTCACTTGGCGGAGATAATGAAACAAAAAACTGCTGTGGTAATGCCACTGCCACAAGTGCCGCTCACATTTCCATAATGACTTAAGCTTCAATTATTGTAGCTCCAGTGGGTGGGTCTCCAAAAATAAACCTTTGAAAGCGAATGCAGCAGGTCTTTTTGCAGATCAAACATGCAGTGAAACATGTATTTCACGCAAAAAGTGAAAGTTATCTGCAATATCACTACCACAAAACAACTGAACAACTGAATATATCAAAACACCATTTCTCTCCTATTCTATGCAAATGCTTACAGAATGTACAATATAGCAACAATCCAACATACCTCATCTTTCCGTCTCAGCAATCCTGTAACAACCTATGAACAATAAATAAAATAAATGGTACTTATAATTTCACAGCACAATAATCTATGGTACAAGTACACATAGATAACCATGACATTTTGTTTCACAGACAATTTAAGTAAGTAAGTAAGTATGTGCATATTTAAAGAGCTCAATGTCAGCCAGTGGCTGAATCTGAGGCACTTGGCTGAGCCGCTAGGGGGAGCAGTAGGCCTGCTGGAAGCAGTGAGTTTTAAGGAGGCGACGGAAAGTGACTGCAGAGGTAAAACTACGGATGCTAGAGGGTAGTGAGTTCCAAACTGTGGGGGCTGCAATGCTAAAAACGCAGGAGGCAAAGGTTGTACGATACAATATCTAATAAAATCATGCTTTAAAGGCTACACAACAGCAGATGTAACAGTCACTCACACTAAAGTCAATCAACAGTTCAATACATGCAAAAATAAAGACAACTATTCAAAACTTTTCAGACACGCAGCATGCCATGCATCACACAAAATCTCATTCATAGTGAGTGGCCTTAGCAAGTGTAAATTGATATGAATATCTGGCTTGCAAAAACATCTGACTGTGGGACACTATAACAGGTAATACAAAGTAATGGAGTGGATGCTTTGCATCACTAATTTGCGACAGAATGCCTTCATAGTCTAAAGAAACAAATTAAAATTTCAGCGTATGGAAGGGCGGGTATAACATCACAAAACAGCATTTTCTGTATGGCTCAATGTCCTTGGACAACTTTTTGGCCAATTCCCCGACATCTCACTGACAGCTGACAAAAACCGCGATATTTCCATTTTTTTTCGGAGACTCACACATACACAGTAGACACACAATCACACTTCTGTGGTAAATAGTATTGACCTCTGAAACTGTTCCATTGCCACCAACAGTTATGATAGCATCAGTTGGGTCTACGACGTCCATGTAAGACTTTGCCTGACCTTCATACTCTGTCTGCGACAGAACAACACAGCGACAGTCAATGATAGCATCACTCCTCGTCAGTGAGAGATCCCCTCCCCTCTTTAGCAGAAGAAGAATATATATTTGCCAACTACATCAAACAGCCGACGGTGAAAATTTGGTGATCCTAGCTTGCACCGTTTTTGACTGATCCACCCGTGTGACGGACAGACGGACGGACAGATGGACAGACGGACAGAATTGCGATGGCTAAGACGCGCTACAGCAGTAGCTGCTTTCGCTCGTAAAAAATAAAAAAACCAAAACAAAGGGAGTGAAAAAATGCAGAACTGGGATTTGATGAAATAGTAGTGGAATAAGTAACAATTTTTTTTCTGTCACTGTAACACTTCTGATTTGCGTGTGACACACAGTTTCGGTCGTCGGCGCTTTTCTGTGGTCGGCCCATCGACTTGGAATTCGCTGCCAGACAGTCTTCGTGACCCAGAACTGAGCCTCGATATTTTCAAACGTCAGCTGAAGACATCATTTTTGCTAAATATTGATGACAAAACGTATTAAGCGCATTAGAGATCTTTTTGAGTATGCGCTATATAAATTCACACTTTACTTACTTACTTACTTACTTACTTACTGGAGTTAAAGTTTTGACTGACTGGGTGATGGGTGTTAAAAATATATAATTGACACAACCTGCTGTTCCTGGCCCTGAAACTGAACTGAAAAGATGTCTGTTTTGTAGAGCTAGATGTGTCACCTTTTTCATTTTGTAGCATAACATTAACTACTGGTAGCATCAAATGCATATTAAGATAAGCAATTAAATAGTGAGTACTAAAATGTGTGTTGGGTATAATATACAGCCAAAGACAAAGATAGCTTAACTTGACAGAATAGTGCAAGTGCTATGTTATAAGTATATTTATGTAAAAAACTGTTCAGTTTATATACAGTGTAAGGGTGACATCGTGGTTGTAGATATAAAACAGCAAAAATCACAA
>Ga0209367_1009725_pt1 | contig 12984 bp, 9 predicted proteins | sample WorMetLIZISLAND2_FD_187412 | JGI IMG/M metagenome (GOLD analysis project Ga0209367, IMG submission 187412) | Marine gutless worms symbiont microbial communities from Max Planck institute for Marine Microbiology, Germany - Olavius geniculatus... ... | reverse complement strand
AAACAAAGTGCATGTGCAATCAAATATCTAATGATAACCTAATCCAAACACTGTAAAAAGTAATTTTTTAATTTATATTTAAAGGAGGAGGAAGACTGAATCATTTTAATTTCTGCTGGTAAGTTATTCCATAATTTACAACCTTTAATTTTGATAGACAAAGTCAGTAACACGTCCGCGACATACCTACCCGCTTCTGCCATTCTAATAAAATTTAGTCCGTGACAAGGCACAGCGAAAGTCCGCGACAAAGTCCCTTACAAACTTCGCAGACTTTTGGAGGACACAAACCATAAAGTCTGCGGCCTTTGTCAACGACAAATTCCGCGGACTTTGTCGCAAAGTCGGCGTAATGAGATTCGGCTTTTACGCACTTTGGTGTACACATTATGTCTGCTGCTTGACAACCCCACTCAGTGTAAAATATTTCTCTCGTTGTGAAAACCAGCAAATGAAATTTACAGCCTGATGATATTATCGGTTAGTGCTTTACGAAGGGCAGAAAAAACGACCTGCGTCTTTAATTGAAAACTGTAACCAGTCGCAACAAAACTTTCCCTTCTATTCAGTGGAAGCGAACAGAATGAGTTTACCCACATAGTGTGTTAGTCGTTGTCATCAACGTCAACATCACGGAGGATAACAAGAACAGCACTTTCAACGACGCTGCCATGTTGACAATCTACCTGTGTCACATAATAGTCAGCCACGTGTCTGTGTGTAGTTTTGGTATTGATCTTCGTAAAAAGATAAAGTCTTTTCTTGAGGGAGTTACGCAGAGCTATTCATTTGGGGGGAAGCGTCAGATCATAGCTGGAGGGTGTAAGTTCTAGTGGTAGGGGATGGAGGCCTGGGGGCTGCGCTCCCAGCGGGGTCCAAGAGCAGAGCGCCTGGTCAGGGGAGTCAGGGGGCGCAGCCCCCCTGAAGCTGAAACACTTTTGGCTTTTGGACATTCAATGGATACCGCAAATTTGCTGTTTTCTAAACTTTCGAAACTTAAAAAATTAGACTTTGCGGTTGTTTTTGCCAGAAAAGAAGTTTAATAGGCCGCAGTTTGTTACAGTTTAGTGTGAATTAATCAAAATTAATTAAAGCAATATGCAGAAATGACATAGGCTTCACCAAATACATTTCGTTTCAACCACAACATCCCCTGTTATATTTTTTTGTTGGAGGTGACAAGATTTTAATGGGGGTGTACCGTGTACACCCCTCCAGGAGGGCTGGCGCCTCGAGTGACAAGCGGCAACATGACATTGTATAACTGACAACAATCAGATCTTTGATCTGCCGTTCGTTGCACGCGTAGTGGTTATGCCTGCAGTGCCAAAAAATGTTATTTACCTGCACTCACTTCAACTCGTCTACATAAGCAGCTTTGGCGTAAACAGATATCTAAGCTCCCTGTAGTCAACGCCCGTCAGTGGCGTAGCTTGAAATATAAATTGGGAGGGGCTTGCCTCCTTTCCCCTCCTTTTCCTTCACTTTTTTCTTCTTTCCTCCCTTTCCTTCTCCTTTCTTCCCCTTTCCTCTTCGTTCCCCTCCCCCTTTGCTTTCTTTCAACAAGTAGGCCTAGGACCCCTATATTTTAGGTAGGCCTAGGGAGTGTGCGGATCGCTGTGAGCTCTCCCAGCGTGGTCTGGGAGGGGGCGGGGGCTTAGCCGAAATCAAATTTGGTGCAGTCGGCCTACCTAGCCTTAGATTGTTTGATCTAACTGCAACAACTTTAATTATTTTCCTGAGTCCCTATGTATCTATTATTACCAAAAAAGTCTGTGATTGATGGGCTGAGACTTCTGCCCCTTGGTTACGACACTGACTGTAGGACTTGTTATTCAACAGATCAACAAATCAGACTAGTGGGGTGTGAGCCTAAGTCACAATTAGTGGAGCTTGCACCTTGCAAGGCTGTTGTATCGGTATATTGGGCTAGCCTATAAGGTGAGCACAGTAGTGATTATTACCTGTCCATAGCTGACCAACTGCTATGTTACGGTTATAGCCTAAGTTGATGACAGACAAGATGGTAAGCTGCCGTCACGAAGAAAGAACAGTGTTTATTCCGTCGAACCACGGATGGGTGCGAGGCCAATATTTTCAAGGCTAAGGCCAAGGTCACACAAGTGGCCTTCGAGGCCAACGCCACTAAGAAAGTGTTGCAGGATACATCATGTCGTTTGTTATGACGGTTCACCCCATGACATTCCAGCTTCTAAGACGGCTGCTGCTGCTGCGGCTGATGCTACTGATGATGATGACGTCACAAGGTGATACGGTGCACGTCGTCCGTCAATGCACATCACTTTACAGTGTCAGTATACAGTACACTAGCATTTAGTGGCCTATAGCAAAATTATTGCTCTCATTAGCTAAAAGTTTTTCACCTCTGTATTTTTATTCCGTTTCCTAACGCGGCGAAGGAGTAGTAAATGGCGGGCGAATGGCACAATGTTTTTCTATGCCAAGTTAATCAAATAAGCCTATTAACCCGTTTTCAAAATTCTTTCACTGTCTGAATCAGGAGCAGGTTTGTAGTAAAACTATTACTAAAGATCTCACCACATCTCATAAGCCTATGTGTCGCTGCATTACCTTGTTAAATGTCAGACATCGCACTCAAGCAGGCGACGACACAGACTTATTGCATGATCAACGTTGATTGAGCCTGACATGTGGTCCCAACCAGTCCTGACTTAAATCCGGTCGATTATGCTGTTTGGGGGGGGGGGGTTTAAAGATGGTTTATCAACGTCGAAAATTCACGACAAGCAACCAGCTGAAGCAGGTGATTGTCACTGAGTGGGGCAAACTGTCGCAGCGTTTAATTAATCGCGCCGATGGTCAGTGGCATCGCCGGCTTCAGTGCATCATCCAGCAGCAAGGCGGACCCATTGAACATTTGATGTGAAAACTGCGATATGTAACAGTTGCTTCAGACAATAACTGAGACAATAAACAAGTTTTTTGTATTGTTAATTTCGTACAATGTGTTGTTACAGATATTGTCTTGTGTTCAATTGTTACCTCTGAGACATTAATATTTCACAAGGTAGAGTAGCGACACATAGACTTTATGAGGTGTACGTGGTGCGATCTTTAATAACAGTGTTACTACAAATTTTCTCTTGATTCCAGCAGTAAGAGAATTTTGAAAATGGTTAATAAGTAACCTATGTGATGAAATTATTGGTATATAAAAGCATTGCCATTTTGGCCCATCCTGTATATATGACACCAGTAGCCTATAACGTTGACGACCGACTGACCGACCTGCGTTTCTGAAAGAACTTCAAATGACCATATCTTAGCAACCGATCATCCGATCCACATCCGGTTTGGTTCAACTTAATTTGGCCTAGGCTTTCTGTGTCGGTGAATAATGCGCAAGGAATAGTATTAGAAATGGTTAGAATATAAAATATTTTTTGTTTTCTTGTCTGTTAGCCTACTTGTTCGCGTCAGAAAAGCTCACAACATGGTTTTGACGCATAATAATTGTAAAATTTATTGGCATATCGATAAGTAGGCCTAACTGCTGTAACTAGACCTATTTAGTGTAAGTGTAAAATTATTGATTTTTGTTGCAGAACGCATCCGCGTGTTACAGCAGCGCTCCAACACGTAAGTCTCGGCGGTTTTCGTAGGCTAGTAATATTAGGTCGCATTCAGCATAGATTCGGGCAAATCTGCTTCGTTTTACGGTGCACAATAATAAACTTTGGCTGAAACAATACGTTCTAATCGTGTAAAATGTTGACACCGGTCTCAGTAATTAAGCCGCAGATGAACAACGCGACTCCAAGTCCAAAGAACAGGGGTGTTTATATTATATAGCCTAAACTTTGGAGCAAATGCATGAACAAAAAAATAAGGGAAAGTTTTCTTTTAGAAAATTAGGGGGAGTTCATTTTTTACATATTTTGGATATATTTACGACATAGATGTAAAAAACGTTCCAGAAAAAATTTTAAAAAACGTTAAAAAACGTAAAAAAACGTGGCAAAAATAAAAAAACGTTTAAAAACGTTGATAAAAACGTTAGCCTTAATTTGTTTTACTTCTTGCTTAAAACCTAATGCTGTAATTGCAGTACAACTAGAACTAAAGAAAGAGACAAAATTTTATTCAATTTCAATTCAACCGTATAGTTATAAGTCCACGTATCACTAAGACTAAGACACGTATCACGTAGACTAAGTAAGTAAACTACCACCACTATAGCCTATTAATTCGTTTGTGTGTCTTTAAAAGCCAATTCTCGACGTTTTCGGTAGAATTTTCAAATTTCGATGAACGTTTTTAAAAAAAAATTTAAAAAACGTTGAGAAAATTAAAAAAAACGTTAAAAAACGTAAAAAAACGTGGCAATAATAAAAAAACGTAAAAAAACGTTTTTTTACATCTATGATCTACCATGCCTTGCAAACAGAAGTGTTCCGTGACGCTTAGAATGCACCAAATTTGTTTTTCGCTGCACGGGGCTTTTTCCCGCACCCAGATGGGGAGCTTACGACGTTCCCCCTGATCCCTAGTCAGCTGGGGAGAGGGATACTCCCTCACATTCCTCACCCCCTTGACTTTTGACGCCTACTGCGCCTAGTTTTCGGCGCTTAGATTTCGGCGCCTCACCTTAAGTTATACGAGAGGGGAACTTGAAGCAAGGACTTAGGGGGCTTCTGCCAACGGAATGCATGACGCTGGCGCCCTGTTTTCTTAGCGCTAGCCGAGCTTCTTGTTCAACTTTTCTCTTTGCCTGTATCTTATGAAGTAGCCTACTGAACTGTACTGCGATGTGTATATACAGTGTGTGAGAACGTGTCACCGTATGCAGTACGTCTGACGTCACCACCTGTACGTCTTCTGCTTGTGACGTCATCAATTTTACCCAGATTACCCGTAATTACATCATCAGTCTCACCTGGATTGGATTATTATAATGACCCGCAGTCGCTCAGTTGCATCAACGTTAACTTTACCCTACCAGGTATAGATGCTACGTAGGCCTACGTCTATTTTACCTGCTTAATTTTTGGCTGACTTTTAGGTCGAGTCTTGGGCACGATGTGTCGTCTGTCTGTCTCTCTGTCGTGTGTCTGTAACTCATGTATTGCGGCTAAATAGTACGTCGCAGGGGCTCCGCGATGGTATTATTCGATAGAGCGATGACGAGTTCCTATAGGCTATCAATAGTAACCATCAGAACCATCGCGTGACGTCATTTATGGACGACCCCTAACCCTAACCCTAACTTTAACCCTATCCCCAATCTTAACCTTAACCCGTACTGCTGCATATGCGAATTATTTTCCGGTGCGACAAATTTTCCACTACACCGGTACTCAATTAACATACCTCGGAGTGACGAAAGGCTGAGCTGTCCTTGGTGTTGGTTATTAATATCTTGGTGGTTTGCCTGTCCGCAGACAATCTACCATCCAATTAGTGGCCTGACCGGGAGTCGAATCGGCGGCCTCGCGATCATAAATCCGACACCCTACCGTTACGCCATGAAGCCAGTGGCCTACTGTCGTTGTCTACTTGACGTATAGCTGGACACAGGCAGACGCCAGACAACGGCCACGAGTTACACTACGAAGTGCGACTAACTCGCTTCGACAGTCAGCAGAGGAATGAAGCTTACCGCAACGGCGAAGACCACATCTCTTCACGCAAACTTTGCGTTCTGCTCACAGTTCACCGCAACTCAACCAACACTAACAACGTCAACCGCCCAACACAGGTATTGGCTTCTAGGTTTATGGGTCACACTCTCCAAGTCAAAAATGTGCGGTGGACAGTGGCGCAAACAAGGGGGGGCTAAGGGCGCATAATGGCCCAAAGGCAGCCCCCATCCTCCAGACAGAACATAAGCATGGGGCGTACGTTTAAACTGCATTAAATTTGCCAATTTGGTCAGTTTAAATTTTCGGAAACAAACTTAAAATTGTTGCCACCGCACCGCAATCTCATCTTTTAGGCCTAAAGCTAAAATGCCCCAAATTCGATTTCGGCTGGGGCTTTGCCTTGGACCCATCTCGGGAGCCCACAGAGCTCGTGAGCGCTCTCCCCGACCCCTTAGCTGGATTTTAGGGATCCTATACTTCTAAGGGAATGCAGGGAAGGGGAAGAGGGAAGCAGATGAGAAGGGAGGGGAGAGGAAAAGGAGGAGGAAAAGAGAGGGGAGGGACGAAAGGTGGAAAAGAAAGGGAGGGGAGAAAGACGAATTTCTATTTCCCTAGCTGGAAATTTTCTGTTTCCCTAGCTGAATTTTAGGGGATCCTACTTTTAAAATATGGAGCGGAGGGTGAAAGAAGAGGAGAAGGGAAGGAAGAGAAGAAAAAGGGAGGTTAAGGAAGGAAAGAAAGAAAAGGGAAAAGGAAGAGGAGGGAAAGAGAGACGAGGCCCCCTTTAATTGAAATTTTTGGCTACGCCACTGACAGTGCCAGTCAGGATATTTGCAGGTAGCAAAGGGAGGCACATAAAGGTGGGGTGTGAGGACGGGTTTCCTCTAGCTCCCCACCGCGAAAGGTATCTGTGGAGGGGCGCAGCTCCCTTCTCAGAAATGCTTCCGATTTTTTGGTGAAAATGAAGTGTTTTAATGCATTTTTGCACTATTCTGGGTGACTGAATAGGCTCTTATCAGTGAGGGGCATGTCAGAGATGAAACCGGGTCAAACAAATTAACCCGCGGTGCCCTGCCCGATTTGGTGGCAATTGACCCGGTGATCCGATCTGGAATAATAAAATTGTTCACTAGGCCTAATTGGCATCAATAACACATTTTGCCCTCTTGCACAGCACTGTGCTGATGATTTGGTTTTCGTTGTAGGCCCTATGTTTTTGAGCCGACCGCTGAGCTGTAGGCCTAACCTTAAAAGCTTGACCCTTTGTCATGATCGCCGTCTGTCCGTCCGTCTGTCACCGATGTACTGTGGCTTAACGGTGCAAGATAGGGCCTAGATTGCTATTAATCACTAATAAGAAGTCGCAAACTGGCTTTCAAATGAATAAATAATAAATAAATAATTGACCTTGGATGACTTTGAAGGGTCATAACGCACTATGGAATGGAACGTTTCAAGCTATAAGTGGCCATTTCTCGGAAACGGTGCCCTGTCAAATTAGATGGAAATCATTGACCTTGGATGACCTTGAACGCCGATACGCTTTTGCGGCTAACGGTGCAAGATAGGGCCTAGCTAGGTTACGATTAATCACTAGGCTTCGCCCTTTTAGATGAAATTAAAAATCATCCACCTTGGATGAAATTCAACGTTAGTGACAACCAGTACGGTCTTCCCCACCCTAGCGACAGCTAGGCTTTTTGTTAATGTGTCTTAGATAGTTTTACATCAACACTTTTTATTTATTAACTTCATTGTAAGGTCTTTTATAAAACATTTACAGTTTAGGCCTAGACCTACGCGGCTTTTTAATAATAAGCCTAATAGCCTAATTATCATTCTTAGCGCCCTGTTATTATTATTATGGCACAGCATATTTATCCGGCAGCCGTATCAATAGCCAGTAAGCTACTGATACGGCTGCCGGATCAATATCCGGTCTTACCAGGGCCAGCTATTGATCTAGGCTGCCGATTTGGATAGCCTTAGCAGATACGCGCAAGCACCAAATGGTGCTCGTAGCCTACAGTACTGGCTAAGACCGTACGTGTCCCTGCCGCGGCACGGCGAGCACCCTTCGGCAGGGCACCGGAGCAACTGACGACCTCAACCGTAGCAAGAACGATATCACAAGGTATGCAGGTTCACCCAATTACCGTTTCTGTCTCCCCCTTCCCGTTCCATCCCCCTTTCCTATCCCCTCTCCCTTTCCAGCAGTGGCTTCTATGCCAATACCTAGTGGGCGCAGCTTGCGCCCAGTGAAAAATAGGACGAGGTTTTTCATAAGTTGTTGATCAAAATTCCCCCTACTACACCCTTAACAAAACTCCCCCTATTTTTTCCCCTTACAAAACCTCTTCCCCTGTTTTTTAATCTACACCCTTAACAAAATTTTCTCCGTAGAGGGGGAAGAAGCCCAAAATAGAGGGGAAAACTCAAGTCAGAAAATGGGGGGACCAGAGCCCAAAACTGAGGGAAGTTGCGCCCAATTTCGATTCCAGATATGGGGGATAGAAGCCACTGCTTTTCACGGCCACACACCCTTAATCCAGCTAGAGGTTCTGTGGAAGCGCGGTAAGCTTCCCAGCGGGTCTCAGATCGGAGCTTGGGCGCAAAACGGTTTATGGTGCATTTTGAACTAAAACAGCGCTTCCGGTGATAGCAATTGATGTATACGCCCCTAAACCCCTTCGCATATTGCATTGTAACTCTATTTGCGGTCTACCAACTGTTGTTGACTAAAGGAATATGATGATGATGGTGAAGGGTGCAAGCTGCGCCCACCAAGCAGCCCCTGGTCATGGGTTAGAAAAGTGGGCCTGGCAGGAAGTTGCCATTATTTTCCGACAGACACCGCAAATTCACAACGAAGATGACTGTGGGTGCAAACCCTCACCCCACACATCCAGTACTGGTCACCATTTATCAGTGGCATAGCTTTCCTTTTCCTCCGTCACCTTTCTCCTTCCTTTCCCCTACTAACTCCCCCTCTCTTCCCCTTCTCCCTCCCCTTAAAAGTAGGACCCCTAAAATCCAGCTAGGAGGGCTGGGGGATCATTGTAATCTACCCCAGCAGTCTGGAGCAGAGCCACAGCCGAAATCGAATTTGCTGCGTCGTAGCTTTAAAATATATTAGATTTGGTGGAAACAATTTTAATTGTTTTCTTGAGAATCAGGTGACCAAATTGTCACATTTAGTGCAGTTTAACCGTGCGCTTATGTCTTGTCTGGGAGATTGGGGGCGTGGGCTCCTCTTAGCTACGCCACTGCCATGGACGTAAAAACTAAACAATAACTTTTGAATTATAAAAAACATGATTAAATGTTTTTGACTTTAATAAAAGCATGAAAAAAACATATGTAATACATAAGTATTCAATCACAAATCTACGACAACACACAATAATAAGTCAGAGTTCACAATTCACAATCATTGTCTGTATCAGAATCAAAGAAAATAAGTCCAGTTGTCGCTAGAAGTGGCCAACCATACTGTATTACTGCCTAGAGAAACTGCTTACAAACATGCCGCCATTAATTCAGGGTGCACATCACTCTATGAGCAATGCAGCATGTCTTTGTTTACAAGCTGACCTTGCGCAAAATCTCCCATGAGAATGAGATTTTGTATAATGAATAAGCAACACTTGCTGTTTGCAATGCCAGAACACGGGGCTGCATTTATTATCCCCATTTGGGGAAATCGGACGTCGTAGGGGGTCCAACTTGGTACCACAGAGTGGCAATCACGCAATCCTATTTGGTTTTTCAGAGTTTTTGGTAAGGCGTACCGTTTAGCCACAATACATGCATTACAGACAGACAGTGTGTGAGTGAGTAGAGTTTTAACTTCTTGCTAAACATATAATAGGTCATTTCGGGGATGATCTTCACAGGCAATGCACACATGAACACATAGTAATGGAACAGAAAGTTTAGCGTTTACAAAAAAGCCAGATATGGAACACAAAACACAAAAAATCAACTTAAGCGTAAAGTTGTACTAAATGTCCATTATGAGTGTGCATACGAAGTGTACAGGGTGCGGCAGAAAAAAGTGGACCCCTGAAGTTTTTCGCCGTTTTCTCAGCAAACGTTTAAAATTTTAGTATGAAATTTTGCAGCTTTATTCACTGAAACCTTCTACATCTAACTGCCAAGTAAAATATGATTCTGTTGAAAAACTATACAATACAATACAATATTCGTTTAATTCATTCGTAGACAGACCGCTACGTAGGTGAAGTTATATTCTTTTTAACAAGACTGCCTGCCGATTTTTCAGCATTCAAAAATGCTCAAAATGCTATTTAATTTTCAAAAACTGGTTACACGTTACAGCCAATAACGTCACAGTGACGTTTTGATAAACAACAATTTATATTGTTTATAAATTATCACTAAATTATCGTTCCTTTAAAGCAGTCGCTGGCTGCTGCCCACCGGATTCATCATCCAGCACGACGGCGTGTCAGCACATACAGCACGCAACGCCGTGCAGCGTACAGAACTGGCTGCTGGCCAGCTATCTAGATATCATCACAAAAGACCAATGGCCTCCAAATTCCTTGAATATAAACCCAATGGACTATCACGTATGAGGTGCAATGTTGGAGGCTTACCGCAAGCTTATAACATAGCCGAAAACAATCGACAAACTCAAGGAATCGCCTCAGGTTATCTGGGGCAACCTGCCACAGGGATCGATCGACAAGGCCGTAAAAGATTTCTCAAATAAGGCGACTGTAGGCCTGTGTTGTAGCTTGGAACTGGCAGTGAACATTTCGAACATTCGCAGTGACAATGGAATTCTGGCATCTGATCATTATTTAACTGTGTTGTTTCAAAGATGTTATTAAATTGGTGTTGTAGCTGGAACATTTTTGAATGCTGAAAAACTGGTAGGCGGTCAAGTTAAAAAGTCTGTAACTTTTTCGTTTTTTAACAGATTCAAATTTTACTTGGCAGTTGGATGTAGATGGTTTTAGTAAATAAATCTAAAAGGTCAAATTAAAATCCAAATGGTTGCTGAGAAAACAGCGTAAAACTTTAGGGGTCCACTTTTTTTGCTGCACCCTGTAATTATTGCTGTTCTAATAATCTTCCCTCTTTCCTCTAGAGAGACTACTAGAGGACAGACAAACAGACAACAGACTGACAAACACAGCCTTGTACCATAAGCCAGGGGCGGCGATTATAGGGGGGACAGGGGGGACGCGTCCCCCCCAAAAATTTTGGTTGGGGGGACGCAAATGCAAGCATCCCCCCAACAATTGCCACTTTTAGCCATGTCGTCCCCCCCACTGTCTAGAAGAAATCGCCGCCACTGGTCTCAGCATCAAACAGCTTGGTCACCATTTCAACCTTGGAGGTCTTATGCACCATGGTCTTGGTCTCAAACAGCATGTACACAGAGAACAAATGCAAACCTGAACTTGGCAAGTGTCCCAACAGACAAAGTTGATCTCTTAAAATGCATTAACTATTCACTTTCAACACCTATATTATGAAAAAAATGACACTACAAAATTTTTACAATTTATCAGAAATTTTCACAGCCATTCAGACTGCACGGAACTAAGTTGCAGCTTATTTACATAAGAATTAGACTGAAATCAAACTGCTTTGCTACTGATTCAAACTGACGGTTAACAATTGCTACTAATACCAGTCATAATTAAACAACCTTTGTGGCATACGTCCATGCAAGGCCGGCATATCCCTGCAACAGCAAAAAAAAATAAAAAAGTAGATGAAATATAATTATGTAAAGTGTACATATTATACAAAGGTTAGCCAAAAATACTATTCAAAGAGAAAAAAAACAACCAACTACCAAATATCAGTAATAACAATAAACATAAACAGTGGCAGTTCTAGCCCAACAAATCTGGGGGTGCTGTGTTCAACCCAAACCTTGCTTGATGGGATGGCCTTTAATTAAACCAGTATGTCTGAGAATAAAGCTTTCCATTGGTCAGTGTGTTATCCACACTAAACTGGGGTGCAGCTCCAGTCTAGAACTGCCACTGAACATAAATATTGAATTCTTTTATTCAAAAAATCCACGTGACTAACAGTCTAAACAAACAATCACTGCACAATATGCATGCTGTCAGCTGAAAATCTAAATTGCACAGTATCTTGCACAGTATCCAGGATGACATCCAAAATTTGCAAACCTAATTGACAGAACTCACTAATTAGGCCTCATTTTTTTTGTCACTTTTGCAGTCCACCCAGTCCATAACTGGCACTTTCTTGCCTATTTACTCACTTGCATTCTGGTATACACGCTTTAGCTTTTCTGCAAAATAGTAAGTGAAATGTAATAAACTAGAAATTTGGGGCAAAGCCCAACGTGAGTCCACCCGGCGCCCTAAGTCCGATTGGTGGGAAATTAGGGGTGGGAGTAAAATTTCCTCGGCACCAAAGTCACGTGGCCCAAACTCAAATGCATTGGCATACACCGAACACGCATTGTCAACTTAGGGTAGGTCAACATGATCGCTTATAACTTTGTTCGTAGCGGATCGAATTTCACAAAAAAATTTTTTGTTCAACGCCGAAAAGACTGTTCTCGTTAACGCCATTTAGATTTTGTCGCTATCTTCATTGATTCCAGAGATATTTGCGGTCAAACTCGAAAGTTGTCATAAAACGTACCAAATTTTAAACATTTTTTGCCCTCCCAAATTTTAAGGGGGGCGGTGCCCCCAAATTTCGTACTTGCGTTAACACCCCAACCTAGAGACGCGTCAAGTGCCAAAGTTTCGTCGGGCTACACCCCCTAACTCTGAAGTTATAAGCGCTCCTTCATTGCATTTTAAGCCAATTTTTGACTCCCCTTTGAAAAAAGTTGTAAGGGGGGCCCCCGCCCCCGGTGGGGGTGCGCTAGTAAGACTTGGTCATTCTCTAGCGTGTGTAAAAATTTGGAAGCGCAGCACCCCTTAGGGGCCGAAATATGGTCTTCCAAAAAATGCAACTTAGGGTAGATCAAAATAAGCGCTTATAACTTTGTTTGTAGTGGACGAAATTTCACAAAATTTTTTTTGTTCAACAGGATCCTTCTCGTCAACGCCGTTTAGATTTTGTCGCTACCTTCATCGGTTTCAGAGATATTCGTGGTCAAACTAGAAAGTTGTCGTAAAACGTACTAAATTTTGGACGTTTTTTGCCCTCTCAAATTTTAAGGGGGCGGTGCCCCCAAATTTCGTACTTGCGTTAACACCCCAATCTAGAGCTGCGTCACGTGCCCAAGTTTCGTCGGGCTACACCCCCTAACTCCGAAGTTATAAGCGCTCCTTTATTGCATTTTAAGCCAATTTTTGACCCCCTTTTGAAAAAAGTTGTAAGGGGG
>Ga0209367_1009724_pt1 | contig 12985 bp, 10 predicted proteins | sample WorMetLIZISLAND2_FD_187412 | JGI IMG/M metagenome (GOLD analysis project Ga0209367, IMG submission 187412) | Marine gutless worms symbiont microbial communities from Max Planck institute for Marine Microbiology, Germany - Olavius geniculatus... ... | reverse complement strand
TTTTTCCAACTTTATATATTCTACAAGCGGATCCCATAAATGTCTCGGGCCCAGGGTAATTCACCTCCTACTCTCCATCTCGACGGCACTGGGTGCGTTAATTTACGCGTTAATTAATGCATTAAAAAAATTAACGCACTGCGTTAATGCGTTAAAAAAATTAACGTCTTGACAGCTCTAGTTTAAACCCATAAAATTTTCAAAGTTAATGTGAGAATTCTGCGTACAACAGTTCGAAACAATGTTCTGCTCAACTTGCTCGCAGATTATTTATACCTCATCTTTTAAAGTTGTTCCACTGCCCTTGTTTGCTTTTATTCTTTAAACTGCATGTACTAAATTTGGTCAGTTGATTCTGAAAAAAATACTAGAATTGTTGCCATCACGTAGATGTCATATTATAAAGCTAAAATGCACCAAATTCAGCTAGGGCTAAGCCCAGACCCCGCTGGGAAAGTTCACAGTGCTTCTCCAGATCCCCTCGATTTGAGGGGTCCTACTTCTAAAAGAAAAAAGTGAAAAAGAAGACAGGGAAAGGGACTCAGGGGAGGGAAGAAACGAAGGGAAAAGGAAAAAATAGGGGAAAGGAAATAAAGGGAAAAGTCAACCCCCCAAGCAAAATTTATGGCTATGGCCTTGAAACGACACCACACATTAACATTAGCAGATGTCGAAACACAGCTGAGAAGAATGCAAGAACCTACTGAAACATCCATAATGACTAACAAAATAAAACAATAACTACATACGATATTTACAAACAGCCAAAACAATTTCTTGCAGAAAAAATAAGCAGAATTGTGGACTAAAAACACTGCACCATACGATCATGCAGAGAAAAATGCAAGCCAACAAGTATTGCTCACAAACTGAACAAAAATTCATACCACATGTGCAGCACATTTCTTTACACTAGCTCATTTCCATAAACAAAACTAAAACCAAATTTCTGCTGAATACAAGATAGATTACAATGACTGTTTAACAATGTTTATGTTGACTGCTGCTATTTGTAGTAAACACACTATTGTAGTGGGGTTAATTTCAGCATGTGAATGAAGTCATTTGCTAAAAGGTGAAATCACTAATCATCGCGGCCCCCTGGTGAATTACAAGTAATTTGAGCAAGGTTCATGTGACGTGTGGTAGCAGCTGTCCTGCCACTTTGGCAATCAGTGTAGGCCTACAGCAATAAGATATTAATGCATCTTAAAAGAGTACTTAAATTTGAGGCCACTGTACGGAAGACTCCTTGAATTTAAGAAATCGAAACTTAGATTCTTAAAAATGTACACTCTATGCTGAAAATGTCATACACAGGTTGCCCAGGTGCAACTCCGACCATTTCGGCGAAATTCACTCTTAAAATGTGCATCACAGCAGGAAATTGCAAAAAATCACCAAAAACCCTTATTTTGAAAGTTCAAGGTCATTCAAGGTCATCAACGTTGACACCAGTAAAAAGCTTGTCAATATTGCTTGATAAAGCAGCATGTCTGTACCTATCTGCAACCGTTTTCACACTATACGAGCCAATAACGGCAAAATAACGTCTTTTTAGGGAGGTACTCCTCTTTGACGCCCTCGTTCAAGGGAAACCCCCATACCCACGGGCACGAAATTTTGTCACGATAAACTAGAGACCTTGGGGCAGCCCACAGTGAAGATTCTGTAATCCTAGCTTGCGTCGTTTTGACACATTACAGCAGTGTGACGGACAGACAGACGGACAGACGCCCAGGCCATGGCTAAGACACGCGAAGCATTCTGCTATCGTGTGTAAAAAGTGGGCAAGTGCAAGTTCTGGCTTAGAGAAAAGTGGATGCGGCTCCCAAATCTCCCCTCCCCTACCCTTCCTCTTGGTGGTCAGGGACTCGATCTGAACTGACACAATGTGTCAGACCCCACAAACATACCCACCAAATAAACTGCAAATTCATAAAAATTTTAAGCAAAGTGACAAATGACATACAGACAACAGACCACACTATTGTTAAATAGTTTGCTAAAAGTAAAATCACTTCCACTAAAGCAATTTCACCTGAACGTTCAACACCTTTACTACAAGTTGATGATGATACACACCTCCAGGACATTGTCATGTTATACAAATCAGTTAAAACTGCATGAAAAGTCTTGTTCATGAAAAATCTTGTATACGTGACTGGCAGCAATGGTACAGCTAACTGTGTTTTGGTTTGCTCCTACAGATATCAGGGCGTGTGAAACAAAAATAAACCCTGACAGAAATATCCACAAGTGTGGATTTCTATTAAAACCACATCTGCAACATATACAGGAAACTAGAAATTTGGGGCAAAGCCCAACGTGAGTCCGCCTGGCGCCCTAAGTCCAATTGGGGGAAATTAAAGGGGGGAAGTAAAATTTTCCCAGCATCAGTCACATGGCCCGAACTCAAATGCATTGTTGACTTAGGGTAGGTCAACATGAGCGCTTATAACTTTGTTCGTAGTGGACGGAATTTCACCAAAATTTTTTTTGTTCAACACCGAAAGGATCGTACTCCTCAACGCCATTTAGATTTTGTCACTATTTTCATCGGTTTCAGAGATATTTGCGCTCAAACTCGAAAGTTGTCGTAAATCGCACCAATTTTTGAACGTTTTTTGCCCTCCCAAATTTTAAAGGGGCAATGCCCCCAAAAGTTGTACTCGCATTAACACCCCAACCTAGCGCCGCGTCAAGTGCCAAAGTTTCTAGCAAAGTCTCTAGCGCGTGTAAAAATTTGGGGGCGCAGCACCCCCTAGGGGCCGAAATATGTTCTTCTGAAAAATGCGCTTTAGGTGGGTACGATTCACATCGAGATCTCCAAGGTCACTGGACCAAACTTCACCGGACTTGTTTCGCCTAACGCAGGAGGAATCGCGGTAAACGGAATAAAAATCCAATTTTTAATATCTTCATCCGTTTCGGAGATATTCGCCGCCGAACTTCGAAGTTGTCCAAAATCGGGCTAAATTTTGCATGTTTTTGGCCCCTGAAATTTTTTTGGGGTGTGCCCCCCAAAATTTTGGACCGGCATTGTAAAATTGGGCCTAGTACTGACCATCGTGCAAAATTTCACGCCAGTCGGCCCACGCATCTCGGAGATCTCGCGTTGAATGAAAAGACATCTGGGCTAAAACTTAAGTCCGCTCCGCAAGCTATCGCTTCCGGGCGGACTAAAAAATCATACGCAGCAGATTACCAAACCAGGCGAGCACTCATGCCACATATCCAACATACTCCGTTGCAAAATTTGGCGACAACTGATAAAAAATTAAAAACCAAATCTGTGGTGAATACAACATTCTCTCTCTTTGCCACAGCTGCTGCTATTTGTAATAAACATGTTACAGTCAATATCATCAGCACAAATTGGTGCACCAAGATGGCATATGCCTGTAGGAAGAATATTACGGTAAAAGCAACAATATGTTGCACAGAAAGCAATATAAGTGCCAAAACCATGCTATAACTGTTGTGAACAGTAGTCTGACACTGTCAGCATTTGACTCACATGCCATAATCAAGTCACACCACCTATGGAATTACAGTATCAACAAATTATAATGGAATATAGTGTCAAAACAATTTCAGCAGTGCTGAACAAAGCATGACCTATACTCTCCGATAGTGCAATAAAAGACAAGAACAGTCAGTCATAGCACTGTCACAATGTCTCTGCGTACACCAATCTACACAAATCTACACACCAGCACTTAGATTAATAGCATTAGTAAATGCCAATCTGTCAGTGCATCTCTTGAAGTGTTGTTTAACAGCAGATTTGCGCTTGAAGCATTTGCCACATGGACAGCAAAACTGCTTGTAGTCCGAGTGTACCGGCATGGCATATGCTGTGTCAATTCACCTGCTGTATAGAAACACTTTGGACAATCACTGCAAACATACGGCTTCGCACCATCATGACGAACCAAGTGTTTCTTAAGGCTACTCTTGCAGCTAAATTTCTTCTGACGAATATGACATGTGAGCCAAGTACCTTCATTGTGTGACTTCAGCAGATGTGCCTTGAGTTGGTCACGCCTTGTGAAAAAGTCTGAACAGTGTCTACATGAGTATGGCTTTGCACCAGTGTGAGTATAAACATGATGCTTCAGACCTTGGCTACCTTTAAACTGTTTCCCACAGTAACGACAGTCATAAGGTTGCCTGTTGCTGTGTGCATGTCGTTTGTGTGACTGCAAGCTGTTGGACTGGCTGAAGGTTGCATGACACAGCGAACACTTGTATGGTTTGTCTCCCGTGTGGACTCTCATGTGAATGGTTAGACTTTCAGACTGACTAAATGCCTTGCCACACTCAAGACATTTGCATGGTTTCTCTCCACTGTGAATTCTGCTATGTTTAACAACTTCACCTGATGTTGTAAACCTCTTGTCAGAAACAGTACATGCAAATGGCTTCTCTCCAGAATGACTTCGCCTGTGTGTTGTTAAGTTTCGACTGCTGCTGAAACATTTTCCACAATCAGTGCACTTGTATTTACTGCTGTGAACATTCATATGTCGTCTCAAGTAGTTCTGAGTAGCTAAACATTTGTCACATTGGGTACATGAATACAACTTCTCTCCAGTATGTATTTCAGACGCTTCAGATGATATTTCCTTGTAAAGCGTTTGTCACACACTGTACACACATATGGTCTTGGTTTGTCATCATGTGGATGCTCAGTGATATTGTTACTATCAGCTTCAATCTTCACCACAACCAAACTTTCACCTGTAAAGATGCACAGCATGTGATCATAATTCTGACAGCATCACTCATCAACAGTTGTATAGTAAAGATGTTAGTTTTCAGGAATTTTCTTTCTTAGTAAGAGAATGTCATTTCCTATGATGAAACTTAACAAGCATTCAACCGACCGAGCTTAGCACATGCTGCGGAGATGATGCCTGCTGCTGTAGCGCAGCTGCATGATAACACTCGGGCCACATCATGTTTGCACATTCGCTGGTCCTGCTTACATGCATTTAAGGGAAAGGAGATTCCATCCAATGAAACACATGTAAGAAAGTATGCAAGAAGGTAATGCAATAAATGCCAAAAAATATGCAACTAATACAGTCGACCCAACATCGGCTGTCCTTATAATAATCCACAACTCCCTCCAATGCTGAGCGTTTGCTTCTGCCATTAAATGCTGCACAAAAAACGAATTCTAATCATCTGCTAGGAACAAAGTAAACGAACAAAAAAAACAATTTTAAAAGTGGCTGCATTTAAAACAAACAAACGCCCAATAACTTAATATTAATTACAAATGACGGAGTTCAAAGGAATGGTCGCTTGCTTCATCAGTCATTGCCAACTTCATGTCCGCTGCAATGCATGTACTGTGTTGGGTGGAAATTCCACTTGAAGCCTGCATGCACTGGCTTATGTCCCTATATCTGCTGGGTGCTGGCTGCACTCAGTGAAAAATAGGGAAAAAGTCTTGTTAAGGTTGTAGATCAAAATTCCCCATATTTTTTACTTTTTCCCATTTTTCAATCTACACCTTTAACAAAACTCCGTCCCCTATTTTTTATTCTACATTATTTATTCTTTAACATAACTTCCCCCTATTTTTCACTAAGCAATCTACACCCTCAACTAAACTCCCCCTATTTTTTACTCTCCCCTATTTTTCACTGGACAATCTATACTCTTAACAAAACTCCCCATATTTTTTGCTTCCCTCTATTTTTTTGAATCTACACCCTTGACAAAACTTTCTCCCAAAAAGGGAGAAAAAAGCCCAAAATAAAGGGGAAAAGCTGAGTCAAAAATTGTGGGGAACCTAAGCCCAAAACTGGGGGGAAGGTGCACCTGATTTTGATTCAAAATTTGAGGGGATAGAAGGCACTGTTTGCATGCAGTGGAGGGTAAAAGAAGGCACACACACAAGGGCTGCCAGTGTCAATTACTTAACAGCCATGCATTATTTCCATGGTTAATGATGTCTAGCAGAGTAATATACTGGCTCTGCTCATGGGGGCAGCCCACCTCCATTCACCCGATGTAATTACCTCCAACTGACTCAATTGTGACTAACTGGTTAACAAAAGGCTCTTCACTGCATCCTTTCATGGAATACTCAATGGGTGAAAAACAAAATTCTTGAGATCGAGAACTCTTATTAACATCCATATCAAAAACTAAGTTACAAGATCAAGTTGAAACTAAACATGTACTTTAAAGGTGGATACAAAGCGACATAAACTGCATTACAGAAGGCACCATCTAACAGTGTTGGTGGGAAACGTGACTATGGGCATGTTCGCATTAAGCCGTTGACCAATGACCAATGGGATTGTCCTGCTTGCTCAGTTCGTCAAATACTAAATTCAGTTCAAATACTAAGTTCAGTTCAGTTACGTTGCTCTAAAACGCGACAGAAGGTAGACATACTGCCAGTTGACTGGCGATGCCTGTGGTATGGTGAAGTGACTGATGTGGCTGGTGCAGCATCTGTAGTCTGTGTAAAGCTATAAAGTGAACCGTTCTCATCAACATCATCACTGTCACTCTCTGTCTCCACACACTGATCACCACTCATCACTGCAGTCCTGCATAGTCCACACCACCAGCTAATTTATACACACTTGGTTAACAGATAACCTAATAATAATAGCAAACATTTCAAAACATTCAAGACTGAAACTAACTGTTGCCATATAAAATAAAACTTACACAGATTGTCAGATCTGTATGAATGCATGTGTTTCAGCAGGCTGTGAACACTTTGAACATCAAAAATAAACTTTTACAAAAAATAATGTTGATTAAATTCTGTTAGCTGTATCAGTTCAAAAACTGTAATAATGGGTACAAAAGCAATTTGTGTTTGTTTATTGTCAAACAAACAACAAATGCATTGTGAAGTGTAAAAATTTTCTGCAAGATTTTACTCATTTGCCAAATTCAGTGATCAATGAATAAAACTTTGTAGTTTGGCATCCATGGTTTGAACATAAAATGTGTGTAAAACACTGCTTTAAAATTTTCAGTCTTCAAAAAATAAATCTCAGAACATGTAAAAGACATACAATTTTTTGAAACACACTGCATACATCTTTACCCTCGAGGCATATAAACACACAAACAGCTAAAAACCTCAATCAACGACTAACAAGAAATCTGAGCCAATGCCCATGAGATGCACGAGAGCCTATAGCAGTTCCTGTTCGCAGGTAATCTTGGTCTATCTCCATCCATTTCGTCGCAATTCACTCTTTTGCAGCCAAAAATCGCCAACAAAATCACTAAAAAACCCTATTTTTAAGGTTCAAGGTCAATCAAGATCATCGATGTTGACAATCCTAAGAAGCCCATCGTCGGTGCTTGTTACGTTAAGCAGCATATCTGTGCCTATCTGCAACCATTTTCACGTTAGACAAGCCAACAGCGGATAAATAACCACTTTTTAACACGGAAACCCTATCTGACACCCGCGTGTGCAGGCCTCCTTGATCCTAGAGGGTTTGGACGTAAATTGCTAAAATCTACATTCAATGCTAAAAATTTCATATGCAGGTTGTCTTGGTCTATCTCCAGCCATTTTGGCGCAATTCACTCTTGAAGTGCGTGTCGCAGCACGAAATCGCGAAAAATTCACTAAAATCCCCTATTTCGGGGGTTTAAGGTCATTCAAGGTCATCAATGTTGACATTTCTAAGAAGTTCGTTGCCAGTGCTTGTTATGATAAGCAGCATGTCTGTGCCTATCTGTAACCATTTTCACGTTAGAAGAGCCAATAACGGTGAAATAACGATTTTAAGGGGGTGCCCCTCTTTCTGCCCCTCGTTCGTGAGGACCCCCTTCACCCAGTGGCATGAAATTTTGTCACAAAATACTAGAGACTTTTCGCTATCATACGGTAAAAACCAGAAGTCTTTATCTCATCTGGGCTCCGATCGGTACTGTGTTGTGACAGACACCAAGACAGGCAGGCACCAAGGCACCAAGACAGAATTACCATAGCTAATATGTGCTATAGCTAGCTATGCTAGCTCTCGCACGTAAAAACCAAGCATTTCAGCATTTACTACAACTACCGTAGCAATTGTAGAAAAAAGTTACTTCAACTGTCTGTTGTGCTTTCTGTCACAGGGAAAGTGAATCGATTAACCACATCAGTCAGTAATGTAGATAAACGGATGCAGGCACTAAAAGTCCCTCTAAATCCGTATCATGATATAACAAATTATACTAATAATCTAATCACTTTTTTCGACATACTCCGATCTATCTCCGGTTCCGGCTAACTCAGCGGTCCAATCATACATAACTTCTTGTTCTGCCCAAAATCTATCAAGCTGCACTTTAAATAAATCAATGGACTGTACATCAACTACCCAATTAGGCAAACTATTCCAGATGTTCACAATATGTGCTGAGAAAAAATGTTTCCTGAAATTGTGACTAAATGTTAGGTTATGCAATTTAAATTTGTTACCTCTAGTTACTGATGTCTTATTGAATTGTAATGTATTTTTCGTCATAAATATCATTCACCATCTTAAAAACCTCAATCATGTCACCAAGCAATCTTCTGTATTTTAGTGTAGGCAACTTTAAAGATATCAAACGGTCTTTGTATGGCATTTTACGTAAGGCAATAACAAGTTTGGTAGCTCTCTACCGAATTTTTTCTATCTGTTCTACATCACTTTTTTATAAGGTGACCAGACAGAATTTGCATATTCAAGATGAGGACGAACTAATGCTTTGTATAGTGAAATAAAAGTTTTACAATCCACATTGATGAAATTTCTTTTAAGTAAACCAATCATACTGTAAGCTTTATTAATTTTAGCTTGAATGTGATCTTTAAATGTTAATTGCACATAAACGACAATTAAAAGCTCAAAACAAAAACCAGAGAAAAACAATGAATATAACTAAACTTTAAAAAATCACATAGCTTTGTCCAAAAAAACTATTCGCATTTGCATACATAAGCATCGCTATAATCGTTAAAATGCGTTAAAGTTCAAGTCACATCATTTTATGTAACTGTTATAAAGCACTAATTGGCTTAATCAAATGATAATTTGTCAATATTCATTAACCTTCTGGTTGCTAATACTCTAATACATCATAATACCCTAAAAATCAGGTTTAAAGTATTCAATTTTCCCTTTTCACGGCTTCGGCGAATTTTCAAAACTGTGACGTCACCTGCAGGAGAGTTGCTAACTAACATTTATATTGCCTTGAAATCAAATGCAGCTTAATTTACCACCTAATAGCCTCAAAAAATGCCAATTTTTCATCAGTAGTTAACCCACTAAAAACCGTAACATTCCAGAGACGCGCTAAACTAGTAGCCAGCTACATTGGCTACCGTAGCCAGCATTGGCTACCAGCATTGGCTACGTAGCCAACTCGTAAATAGGGACCAACTTAATTCACGATTTCACGGCCGTGACATTTTCCATGAAATTGACCTTCTTCTGTAAAAAACGCTGATTTCCGTGAAATCCGTGATTTTTCATAAATTTTAGCGCTTTTACTTTAATTTATGGCAATTCCAGAGTTTTATCAGCAGCTTTTGTATGAATGTTGCTGTTTGCCACGTGTCACACTTCAGCACTAAGTAGTTGACATTGACTGTCTTGAGTCTAGACTTAGTGTAGTAAATATTCGTTGTTCTAAAATTTCTTCGTTTGCATTAGTGCAGCACCTCGAAATAACGTCTGTGTGGTCCGTGAATTTCCGAAACTCTTTCTGTGAATTTTGACACATTTTAAAAATTCTGCCGTGAAATCATGCATTTTTCCCGTGAATTCGGTTGGTCCCTACTCGTTAAGTTAGATGGCTAACAGTAGCCGCTACGTTGTGCTACAGCAGCCGAGGTTGCCAACTTGAATTAGACTACATTGGCTAGCTCTAAGTGAGCGTGGTCAATTTCTGCGTAATGGAAGAGTTAAATGGCGTAAAATGTAAATTGTTTCAACAGTTATTAGCAATTACTGGAAATTTTAATTTAGTAAGGTTATATATGCTCCGAAATAATAATGATCTTCTGTATTACCATCCAGTGCCACAATTTATAGCACCGTACACAATAACTAAATAACATCAAAATCTACCTACTCAGTTTCTCATGCAACCGCCCATAGCTCATCAAGTACTTGATACCCATTTGCAGCGACTGCCGGAGCCTCAGATTCAGCTTGCTGACATTGCGCACCTTACAAATTACTACCAGAATATTATTATATTATAAAAAAACACCACTAGGATGTCACGGCAACCGGCTACTGGTAGCCGGACATGTTAAGTTAGGCTACGCTAGCCAGAGGTAGACGGATTTAGCCGTTTACCCATAGTGACTACTAGTTTAACGCGTCTCAGCACATCCTTAATTTTACTAACTGCACACCTCTAACACTGAACAAATAAACAACGGTGTAATTTCTGATGTCACCTATACGTCATTACTTGTACCATTAATCCGATATTGTACGGAGTAAAAGCGATGGATTTACTATGTTTTCAATGTGAATGTCAGTTTGTCAACAAAGCGTCCTGAAAGTGAGTCTTCAGTCATTGTGGCACGTACGGGTGCGTTCGGCTGGCACAACATATTTCTCTGAAAATTGCTCCAAAGCGATGTTTTAATTTCAATGGATCAGCGTATTATTACATTCTACACATATTTAGCCTTTAAGCACTATAGCCAGATACGAACATGTTTTGATCTGTGTCCAGTTTTACAACAGCGTGGGCTCTCAATTTCCAGTCATCCATGTTGTCTTACAATTGGACCGAATAACAACAATTCACTTTATTATAGCAAACTACGAAAATTTCACCAATTAAAGTTCAAATATTTGCGCGCCACCAAACGACAAAATAACGAAAGTCAAAAAAGATCTAAAAGTTGAGGAAAAGCAGACTTAGCCGTAAAAATAATAAAAATAATCAAGTAAAGGTAAAGGTGGAATTGGATTTGGAAATTGGAAACCAGATTTTCAACATTTTGATAGTAAGGCTATTGACTATAAACCAACAATTATTTGCCACTAGAATAATTTCCCAATGAACTCGGTTACTCAGTGGGCGCCCCGTGAAACGGCGTGCCGCGTGAGTCTCGAATCTCGATGTTTTTGCAGCAAAGGTAAGTTGCTTACTTATTTTCGTTGTTCGTATTTATCCCTGGTATCTGTGGTTGGTTGCCATGGTATTCTGACGTCATTTTGAAACATTAAAAATAATGGTGTAAATGGTGTAAAAAAATATCACCCGTTTTATTGGTTAGTAGACGATTGGCAATCGTAGTAATAACAAGAGTATAGTTCATTCTTGTCAGTAAATCTTGTCATAGTTTGACCGTATTATTAAATAAGTATGCGTTGACTAAACACAGTTGTACTGTAGAACTTGTAGACTATAGGCTACCTGCATTGCAACAGGGCTAAACTAGCCTAGTTAGGCCCGTCCACAGCAAATTAGGCTGTAGGCTAATTAGGACGAAGTTTTTGTCTAGGGCTAAACATGTAACGGTTGCTTGTGATGCCAGTAATGATGATGATTAAAAATGCATTTTTTATTTGTACAATCGAGAGCATATTATAGTAAGTCATCGTTGTTTCCTTTAGACCTAAATAATTATTCTTCACAGTTAAGCCGAGTTTCGTGACGCGCTTCGCCATGATCGTGATTTTGTCGCACTGGGCAGTGAGCCGCAACCGCGGTCACTGCCACAGTAGCCCGTGGGAGAGGCCAGCTAATGGGCCATTAAATTAGCTGTGACGCTGCTCTGGGACGACAGAAGACTATCAAACGGCACTTCCGGCTGTTAAGCATTCTCGTCTGATGTCCATTAGCTGGCGCAGTTCGCAAAGCCGATTTCGTCACGTGCTTGCAGTTGTCGCTACGCCACTTACGATCCCTTAAGGACCCGAAGGCTACTGAGACCTTGTTCTGCCGGCGAGGCACTTTATGCGCATTTATAAATGATGGATTTATGTAGGCTTAATAATTTTAAAAGTTATCGTTTTCAAGTAAGCCCTGTACTTTAGTCGCTCCGTTTTCCACTTTACAACATGAAATTAAACTATGCGGTAGCCTATTCGTGTTCGTTGCTTGTTTGACAGCCCGATCAAAAGCCGAACATGTTGATATGAGTTCTGTATGCAACTTAAAGCAGATTTTTCTGTGTTCGGGGAGATGATTTAACAACGCAACTGAAAGCATCAACAGTCCAACAGCTTGAGCGACTATAAGTCTGCAATGCATGGTTTATAGATGTCTGTTGTAGTTATGATTCGATATATCAAAAATATCGATATATCGTTTTCTATATCGATATATCATATCGTATCGTCAGAAAAAATATCAAATTTTTCGATATATCGTGATATTCTAAAATATATCGCGATATTTTTGATAATATCACGATATTTTTTTTACAATTTTTTCACTGCACAGTCTGCACTGCATGACTGGAAAGAAAGATTACAAATGGGACGAGGTAATGGTGTCATAATTTTACTTTTCAGTCGTAGGCTATTATTTTAGGCTATTATTACTTTTTTATATTCTTTAATCTAGAGAGATATTTTTATTATCTGAATAGAAAATACTGTCTTGCTTAATGTTCACATCTTGTTCCTACACTTGTATAAGATTTACATGCTTATTGTTTGAAAAAAATCGTTAATGATATCACGATATTTTGCAAAGTATCGTATCGATATCGTATCACAATTAAAATCCTGATATCGAGTCATCACTAGTCTGTTGTCAGTGGCGTAGCCAAGGGGAGGCCCAGGGGGCCCAGCCCCCACCCCCAATCCCCCAGACAAAACAAGCATTTCAACTGCACAAAATTTGCCAATTTGGTCAGTTTATGTTCGAGAAAATAATTAAAATCGTTGCCACCAGATCTCATCTTTTAAAGATAATATGCACCTAATTCGACCGGCTGGGGCTCCGCCACAGACCCCCCTGGGGTGCTCACAGC
>Ga0209367_1009723_pt1 | contig 12985 bp, 8 predicted proteins | sample WorMetLIZISLAND2_FD_187412 | JGI IMG/M metagenome (GOLD analysis project Ga0209367, IMG submission 187412) | Marine gutless worms symbiont microbial communities from Max Planck institute for Marine Microbiology, Germany - Olavius geniculatus... ... | reverse complement strand
AAAATTGCAAATCAAAAAAAATTTATGCGAGGGAATGGGGCAGGAAGTGGGAATAACCTCGCGGGTGAGGGGCGGGTGAGGGACGGGTGAGGGAAGAAATTTTGCGGGTGAGGGAAGGGTGAGGGAAATGAAATTGTCAGGAGGGATGGGAATGGGAACAACTGTGCGTTCCCGCGTAGGTCTCTAGTGCAGACAAATCAAAGTCATAATGCATGCTGATATAAAGCAATATTCAATGTGATGCTATAAAATGGCTATGGTTAAATGGTATAGCTCTACATAGGAAACCCATCTCAGAACTATGGAGTTCCCTGCCATATGGGTTTACCTGCCACCCAACACAGGTGAACATGCCCCACCATAACGCTGGCACCAGACAGGCCGGTACTCGATTTACCTACCCTGGAGGGATGGAAGACTGAGTTGACCTTGTGGTTGGTAATATAGATATACCAAGATGGCCGACATCTTCACAGACAGTTACCCATCCAAGTACCAACCAATTCATAGTGACCCGACCGGCAGTCGAACCAACGAGCTCGCGATCACAAGTCCAATGTCCTAACAATTACACTACCAAGTACGAAGCCACTTATAACTAAAAAAGTTCACCAGTATACACTTCCTATAACTAGGGCCCACAGTTTTCCATGGGCTGCGGAATTTCGATCCAAGCTGTGGAATTTGCCCTTTTCTGTGGAATTTTGATATTTCCGCGGATTGCACAGAATTTTGCAGAAGTTAAGAAATGACTGATGATTAGTACGATCGTTGGATTGATAACGTAATTAGACTAACTGTATCATGGAAAAAATCAAACTGAAGTGTCTAAAACAGTGTCCCTACTAATAATTACCATCGTATACAGCACAATCGTAAAAAAGCACAATGTGACTAATTGACAAATTGCACTTTAAAAAAATATCAATAATTTTCCTTGTATGTTGCTAGCATAACTGAGCGCCATGTCAGCATCCAAAAACTGAAGTTTTTTTAACAGAATAAAGCTTAGTTTACGCACAAATGAAAGTCAGCCGCAGAACTTGGACAATTCTGCCATGGCGAGCCACAGAATTTTGCGAACTGGCCTGCGGAACTTGGCAAAATTCTCTGCGGAAAACTGTGGGCCCTACCTATAACAGACTTACCAACTGTTTAAACGTAAATGTGATGTAAACGTAAACTTAATTCTGCAGCAGACCTTTGCCATAGAGGACAGCCACTCGAAGTTCATCGTCTGCTTCAAATTGCCTAACAGCATCACACAACTGCTGCGCTGTGGCTTCATTAATGCAGTTTCGCTTTTCTGGCCGATTGATGCCGATCAGGAACACATGCCCAATGCCCTCAGTCTCCACCAACTTCCCTTCATCAGCTTAAACAAAGAACAGACAGTCAGTCATACTTACTATACGGACAAATGTACTATACGCACCATTCCCAAATCCTGGCCCACTACAAAGTCCTGTTTCCTGGAAACAAGTCAAGACCCCAAAAGCTAGCACTGCAAGTTGTAAACTATCTGCACAAGGGGCATTCACATCCGTGTTAAGCTCATACAAGTACAAGCTCTGGTAAAAAGCGGATCAGCAGAAGTGCAGATGTTACATCAGGGTTATAGAGAGGGTTAAAATTAGGGTTAGGAATAAAGTTAGGGGATGGTTAAGCTAATAATTTATCACAGCTGAATTACAGTGTTACCAGCCCTGTCAAGTATCACACATCTTGCGTGAGTGTCATGCATTTCCAGTTAACTTGCGCTTCTCCGCCCGCTAAAGTTTTATCTCACGCGTTTGATTTTTCTGTCTGTTACAAATAATTTGTATGGCAGCGACAAAGAATTGTTTTTATTAGTCACAATTTTAGAGCTCAAAATACACAAAAATGCCTTGAAGGCTGAGACTACAAAACCCAGGCTTGGACAGCATTCCCAGACCTCTGGATATGGGGAAAGACACGAAAAGGGGAAAAGAGAGAGACGAAAAAAGGAAAGCAGAAAAAGGGAAGAGGAGAGGAAAAGAAAGAAATAAAAAATGGAAAGAAAAGAATCGATGATCGATCTCACGCATTTCAATTTTCGAACCGCTTAGTGCTACGATCAGTTTGGTAAACTGAAAGATTGGTGACTAAAACTACTATCGTCAGTGGTGGTTTTAGGCCCGGGCCAGGGGGGGCACAGCCCTCCCCCCAGTTTTGCTCCAGGCCACCCAGTTTCGTGGCCACCCATGATCTTTTGCAAAGATAACACTAATATAGCCTATGATTTCTTTGCATTTTGCATTTCCAAATTTTAGAAAAGTGGCAAAATTTGCAGTTTCCATTGAACATCCAAAAACTAAAAGTGCTTCAGCTTCAGGGGAGCTTCGCCCCCTGACCCCATGACAAGGGGCTCTGCTGCTGGACTCCACTGGGGGCTCTGCCCCCAGACCCCCACTATAGGCTCGTGCTCCCGCGCTCACCATAGGGCCACGCCCCCCAGACATTCAGAGCTAGAACTGCCACTGACTATCATCAGTTCGCCAAACTGAGTCAAAAAATCAAAATTTACTGCAAACATCTGAAGTGCAGCTAACTGGACTATTAACATCAGTTCGGCAAACGCGCTGTTATTAATTTCACTCTGCCATCAACAGGCTACTGCATTAGAGATGGTGAATAGATTCACTAATTCTAAACTACAGTAACAAATATCAGGAGGATTTTTTTATTCTGAGTTAATGATTACTACAAAGTACAGACTAGCCTAATCCTCATTACCAGCGCTGGCGGATGAGATGAAATCTGCACAGGTGGAGAGTGACCTAATCTACCATGACTTGTGCACGGGTGACATTCTTTCTTTATACAAGATGGACTGGAAAATGATTAAGCGCCACAATACTTATTCATAACTGTACAAAATATTATTACACTGTTTCCAAAAAAACATCCCCGACGTTTTCAACTGTAACTTGAAAACCAATTATCAGATTTTGTTAATTTTTGGTACGAATATTTCTGACACGACTTGCCATCAAATGACCAAATGAGGAGATTTGAAGGGTTAAAAATTTTTATTTTCCCTTTTCCTTCACAACTCCCATTTGTCACATTCCCCCAAAATCTCACAGACTGCTAGTCCTTGACCTCCGCTACAATCCCAAAAATTTGGTGAATGTAGGGTTCATAGCTTTTTCGCTAGACCAAAAAACACGGGTTGAGCGGATGGCAGGTCTAGGCGTAGCAGATTTCCTCTAAAACAGAGTCTTTATGTTCTGTTGGATACTCCTTCACAGCAAATTGTCAGGCAGAACGGTCGGCCATGTGTCACGAAAAGGGGGGGGGGCGCTTGGATGCACCAATACACTGCAAATTAGCGATAACGATATTCGGTTTACATAAAACACAAGTGTTGTTGCTTACTGCTTAATGAGTTAAATCGTGTTGTCAGAATCGATTTATGGTTCAACAAACACTTCAAATTGGTTCGCACATTTCTGCAAATAAACATGTTCACTGAGTCGGAAGTGCTGAAGATTAGTGATGGTTCAATATCAGAATTTTAATCTCAATGTGGGAAGCTGATTTAACGCATAACCAATTGGTTGCCGGTATCTGGGACAAGAAATATTTTAGATTTAATAGATTTATTTATTAGATTGTGACCAATCTAATGTACTCCTTGCGCGCATTATTTTCTCCTGTATTCTTTTAACTGCTTTTTAGTTCCTTTCTTTTCACACCGCAAATGACGCCATCGGTCTCGTGACCATTCGACTCCCGGGGGTCGACTTCCCATCGGTGGTCTATAGTGACCATGCGTCTATCTAGCTTCGTTATGGAGATATGGCCGTTTGAAGTTCTTCAAGGAAGGCTCTTCCAGGAACAGAGGTCGGTCGTTTGTCAGTCGGTCCTCAATATGATCTTATATACTCCTCTTCTGTACGTTAGGAACGTATAGCGCGCGAGCCTCGAGGAGTAAACAAATAGGCTCAAAGGTCACTTAGTCTTAGACGCATTGCGCAGCATAAGTCTTGTTGCAGCAGCAGCAACAGTAAAAACTCAAAAATCAATGGGAGAGGGGGGTTCACGATATTGTGATGATGTGTGATGTAGGAGGAAAAAAAAAGAGTTAAAGGCTGTGTGACGTCACATCTGCGGCAAGGCGTTTCACGTGAATTTGCACGTAAGTTGGCTAGTTTTTAGCGCGTCTTAACCATCGCAATTCTGTCTGTCCGCCACACGGGTGGATCAGTCAAAAAGGGTGTATGCTACGATCACCAAATCTTCACCGTCGGCTGCCTGGAAGACTCTAGTTTCAGGAACAGTAAAGCTTTTCCACAAATTCGAAGGGGGTCACCCCAAACGAGAGCGCTATTATTATTAAGTCTATATTATTCACAAGGTGGCGCCACGCTACTATCGTTAGGCCTATGCGATCCAGACAGAGAATTTGGTATTTGTACTTAGCATGAACACCCCAATTTTCAGCTAAACTACTGAACCGGAACTGCTATAGGCTTTCGCGCGTCTCGTGAGCATTATCTCATATTCCTTGTCACAAAAAACAGAGATCATTTTTGCATATCAGAACTTTGATATACTATGTTTATGTTCCAAATTTGTCAAAACATACAAAAAATTTGCATTGTGTTTGAAACTCATATACATGTAGATCTGTAAACTACACTGCAGACTGCAAGGGGGGTAGCAGTTTGTGACGTCATATTGGAGGGGTCCAGAGCAGTGTGATGAAATGTAACGAAAGAGGCGTAATTTTTCCCTGACGTCACTTATGGACGACCCCCAAGCTTAAAATAGGAGTTCAAATTTGATTTATATTATAACTAGCAGAACAAATTAAAAACAATTGAAAAAACTAAAGGGACTTCTATTGTTTTTTTGTGACGAATTTCCAGCCCTGCCGGAAGCATAATTAGTTTTGATAGCAGCTAATCGTTGTCAAACATGCTCATGGTATGGAGACTACATTAACCCATAGCACTGCAACTGATACTACATTCTTTACAAAAAAAAACACAAAATCAAACACAGCCGAACAATTAACCTTGGCATTAGCAAGTATTCTTTGAACAAAATTAACAACGCATCCACAATTTTTGTCTGTAATACCAGCTTAAAGATTAATCAACAATGGGTATCAAATATTATCATTAACATATAAAATAATCCTTTAATAAAAATACATGAAATTCATGTAATTTCTAATAAAACATCTATTAACCAGAAACAATGCAAATAACAAACAGCAATGACACCAAAATTCAAAATGCACAAAACAGTTTCCGCGTCATAGTTAAAGTTTGAAATAGAATGCATTAAATTATCAAAATACACATCAGTATCGTAATAGAATACACAAAAATTCAGCTTTTGTGGATAAAAATGGCATTTCTGCAGTATTTTTAATGTTCTTATTAGTCAAAATCCTAGTTGCGACAATGCAAACATACAGTGCTTAAGATACATATCACACACAGACAACAACAAATTATCAATACTAATATACACACAAAACTTAACAATTTTTAAGTTGAAATTTTGTAAGCTTAAATGCCGTGTAAATGTTATCATCTGCATAACAGTGTCATTGCTTTCAACAGTTGGTGGATGTCAAACAAGCCAAAAAGCTTGCAAAACTGCAACAAAACAGACTCTTAGATGATCGTAGCAGTTACCTGGTACTATTCGGACAAGTCGGTATGGCAAAAAACGAGCACGTTTTTACAACAGGAAACTTACAAATATGCAGATAAAGAAGAATCTTCAAAAGACATGTACACAAATGAAATATCTACTGGTACAACTGTGATATTTGTTTAACTGGCCAGATTATCTAAGTCATTCCACCACAGTGTGAACTAATGGAATAGTTGCTACAGTACTTAATATAGAGACTACTAAGTCCTGTAGCAACTATTCCACTAGTTCACTCTTGAGTGGAATAATTTTAAATAATTACTTAATTACTCAATAGAACTGAGGCCTTTCGTGTTGCCTGCAACCAGAGCATGTGAGCGGGTGGAGGGAGCCAAAAGGCAGTCTGAGCTATGAGCAAAGCAGAATGGGCCATGGAGTGAGAACATAGTGTTAAGTGGAGATCAAAGACCATACTCCACTCAAATCAAATGCTGCGCCCAGTCAGTGAGGAGACGATAAAACTTACCTGCAAACAGTACCGATATGGAGTCAAATGACCATTGAGGCCTCGACTTTCGACGGTTTAATTTTTCAAGTCGCTCAACAGCCACAAAAACTCTGGCTTTCAGCTACATCTGGCTGCCTATCCAGTACAAAACCGACAGCTCCACAGTTACTGTCACTGCTGGCTGCACGAACTTTATCATATCTTTTGTGCGTCTCCCGTAAATTATTTTTCTTTTAGTCTGTGTCCCATTACACCAAATCCTGGAGATGCCACTGGAAGTAACACATGCAAGGACACATAAAAAACAAAAATAAATATGACTACACACAATACGCAGCTAGCTACATGATTATTATGTAAATATATATAATATATACATAAACTACTGCAACTACCATTACTGCTTTTAATTTATCATTCGAACAGACTTAATCACGCTAAAATTAAAAGAAGCAATATCTGCCATAGGCAGTGAACGTGTAACCAAGGCAGACTGTGCTTTCATATGACTTTCGTACAAAAATCACAAAGTTTATCACAAATAGATACTATCGGCGATGGACAAAGGCAGCATTCACATAGACAAGAGTACGAGACCGGCAATATCTGGGTACCCGTATATGAGTTCCGGCAAACACGAGTTTGCGTGTATTTCAATGGCAGCCGTTCGCATACACACGAGTTTGGGTTACCTGTAAGTTTCACTCGTACTAGTAGTCTCTGTGCAGGTCGTGTTTTTTCCCACTCGTAGAAAGTAAGCTACTCGTAAATAGCATTAATATAATTTCTAAAAGCTGTAGCACATATTTGACGTCAGAAGTGACATCACTGTACAACTGTTCATCATTAGAGGTGCACGGTTAGTAAAAATAGCAACGACGTAGTGGGATATTGTTGCTTTAATGGCAAAGTATTTCCTCGATTCGATTTCACTGCAAATTTTCAATATGGCCGACCCACGTTGAGTTATTGGGCTTGTAAAAGTGTCCATGAATGCTCTTTTATGAGCCGTAAACCGAAACCAAAACTGTACTCATCCTCGTGTCTATGTAAACGTAGCCAAAACAGACATCCTTAGAACCAGTACCTAGTTAAATGTCAATAACACGATTGGCATAATACACTACGTACGGAAGATGCAAGCTAAGGCATGCACAAAATGAGCAGATGCACTCCATCGTAACCGCTAATCAAAACCTGAGCTCGTATTTTCACAAACCGCATTATCTGTACTAGTACTAAATATGTTAACGTAAACAAACCTCCCTCCTTCATATTCAGATTATGCAGAATGGATCCAGTCAATATCACAAAATTCCACACCTATTACAGATCATCGCAGTGCGTCTTATTACAGTACTGCAATGCATAAACAGCAACTTCAGCTTCAAAACCAACACTCTTCCTTTTATCGCCGTGTGAAACATGCCTGAATTCAGCAGCAATGTAGACCAAAAAAACCACAAGTCCTACAATGTGCAGTGCAGCGAGCGGCGTATTGTTAGCGGCGTATTGCTAGCGGACGGAATCCAGCCATGATGCTTTTCAGCAATCCGAAGCAAGGCTATCAGCACATATGGCCAGTGCTGTGTGCTGTGTCAACCACCTTACCTAGGACACTCAGCCAGTACCTCTCACGCAGACATTAGCTAGTTGTTTAAGCAGCTAAAATGGGTGGTCACTGAGGCTCTTGACTGACCTCGTTAATTTCATAATCACTAGTTTCTGAGCTCGTATTTTCACAAACCGCATTATCTGTACTAGGACTAAATATGTGAACGTTTGCACAATTAACAATGTTATATACCAGTGCCTGGCCATTATTGGTTTGTGGGCCTATAGCAAAAGGACTGTTATTTGACTCAGACGGCAGAGAAGCTGGTTCATCTGCGGCAGACGCTGAACCCGTCTGTTTCCGGTCCATGTCGTGGAAAGCCGAAGGAAGCTCCTGCTCTTGACCGACTCCCGCTGCAGGACGTTGCTCAAAATCTGAAGCGAGATCATACATTATTTTAATTCATTTCAACCCCCTGAAAGATTCTAAAGGTGTCTCAAAAATTAGTTATAAAAAGCGGAATGAAATGACCATCAATCCGGGCAGTCAACCGTAACAAAACTGTTCCGTTGTGCAACAAGATAGAATTTTAAAAATGTAAAAAAACTGACATATGCTGAAACATAAAAGTGCCTTTTCAGTCATTCCGAACAAGCTGAGGTTTTCCGACTGAGTTCAGCAAGAAGCTGTCCTCCTGACTCAACAAGCACGGGACCCAGTGATTTAATGGCGATGGGCTGGATAAGATACTGGGATCATTTAAAAAAACTAAAATTAACGTACATTAAAGCAGCACACTGTCAAAGCACAATGTGAAATATCAGATGCTTTTGCTGCCATTATGTATGTAAGTCAAACTCAATGATTTCATGTTATTGGCTGTGTACATAATATTGGTTCAAACAGATTAAATAGGCCTACATTACCAGAGATTAACCAGAGAAAAGAAAAATGATAAAGGGTTACTAAATGGCCTATGAATAATACAAGAAAACTGAATCTAAGTGGTTAACAGAACAACACTATAGTTATTCTGGGAAGATTTTGGGTGTTACATGTTGCAAAAATGCTGTTATTTACTGCTTTCAGTTAGCGTAAATAGCAGTGACTAAAATTCAACTAACTGCTAAATTCTCACTACCAAAGATCATATGATTAAACAGACAAATAAGAAGTTTAAAAGAGCAAAGTAAAAGCATACGGTACCGATAGAAAGACGAGGGTCACCGGGCTGTGAAGGTGGACCATTGCCATCATTGACACAACACAGTGATGGAGCTTCTTCAATGCCACTTGGCTGATCTTCAAGCAGATTTACTATGTTTGTCAAACACCAACACACAGACAGATTATAGGAAAATGTATTCAGAACTCACAGCTTGTGAACTTGGGAAACAGCAACAGATATACAGATCCTGGTCTTGTGCTGGAGTCAAAGATCCACTAATCACAAAACAAAACTCACATAAAGAATCTACAAAAACACCATGAAGACTACACCCACATCATTACAAACTAGGCAAATATTTGCAACCTTTTATTTGCAGCTTAGCACAGAATAAAACACAAGAGGAAAGAAAAAAGAAAAGAGAACATCACAATGTCCGCAAGCACCGACTAAAAATGAGAGAAAAAGAAATTAGGAAATTACATCGCAAAGAATGAAAACTTGAATAACAGTCACATTATTAATTCACATAGCACACAACCCACTGTAAAACCACAGATTCAAGTATGATCTAACTAATAAAAAGTGAACTCAGATGTGGTTCTGAGGATAACTTCCTCTAAACCTGTGATGTCCAACTTCCATACTGTACTCCATAGTAAATTAGTCTCTTGCAGCTAGCACTCAGAAAACAGGCATGAAGGTTTTTGTTTCCATTTTAAAATATGCGCATATCTTCTTGCAAAATGACCTAACTTGTCTTTCATAAATAACTTAGCCAAATTTTAACAAATTCAGCTGTTGATCTTTGGCATAATAATAATAATAATAATAAGTGAACATTTATATAGCACACTATCACTTCTAGCTAGTAAATGCTTGCATAATTCTCAGATCATCTCATTCATTATTTATCACCAACATAATGAATGGCATGACCAGGAAGCAGGTGTAAAGCCACTTTTGCAATAGTAAAACATTGACTTTAAATATAGCAATTAGTCACTTCTGCGCAGTTTAATTTGCAGCACAAGCATTTCATCTACTTCTTGGCAGCATTCCAGAACAGTCATCTTTTACATTACTTTGCAACTGTGTGAATTTACAACAACTATACAGACAAGGTGCTTTAAAAAGTTAATGCTGTTAACTTAGCTCAATATAAGGGCTGTAATACTACCGTAATATTAACAGCAATCTCGAACAACCTTCCTTTGAGACCTAACCTACGTAAAGCGTTGAAAATGACCATTCAAATGGCCGTGCCCATAAGGATAATGCATCACATACCACAACCACTGGACGGATATGAACTGCCATTGACAGCTTGTTGACAGCCAACAGGAGTTACAGACTGACAGGGCATGTCATGGACTGGCACAGGCACAAGCAGTCTTTTATCTGCTGGACTTTCAGTCTCCGTATCCACACCAACTATCTTATCTACTCTAGGTGATGGGCATGCAACACTGTCTGCGAGAGTTGCTGCAACGAACATCCAACAAACGACAGATGCAGCTGCAAATAATCACCGGCTGAAGCCATGTGTTAACAGCGACTTCTCTTTCCTATGGGAAAGCCAAAAATTCGACCCCCACAGAATCAAAAGCCCTGATCTGATTGAGATAAAATTTGGCACGGTTGATTACATCAGCTAGATGACCCCTCGTGCAAGATGTCATGTAAATCTGCCAAAGAGGGGCTTCCCAGCAAATAGGTGAAATATATGCAAAATTTTTTGTAGCTATGTATATACCTTTTTTAAAAACTCACCTACAGGTCAGACTCTTTGGCAGATTTTTGCGTGCGATGGCTCAAACGACGTGGTTTCGTGCAAGAATGTGCGTTTTGGGGATTAAAAAGTTTCAAATTAAAATTTAACTTAACTTAACTTAAATTTAAGATTTAACTTATTTATTCAAAAAATTCCAATGGAGCCTATGGGGAAAATTAAACAATTCTTTAAACGGTCATAACTTTGGCTGTGTATAAAATAGAGTCGTAATTTTTGGTTCTAGAGTATGGTTTTTGGGGATGGCCAATCTAATGATGTCATTTAATTTTACCCTCCCTGGTTGCCATGGCAATAAAATTCGGGACAAAATGGGCTATAACTCGGCTTGTGTAAGAGATATCTGCGAGATTTTTGTCTATACATGGGTTTTCGGGGATGGGCCAGCGAATGCTGCCAATTGAATTTTACCCCAACTGACCCTAGTTGCAACAGAAACAAAATTTGGGACCAAATGGGCTATAACTCGACATATGTACGAGATATCTCCGAGATTCTTGCGTCTAACAGCAAGTTTTTTGAAGGTGGAGCAAATAAATAATTTTATTAAGTCTACCACGGTTGACTCTCGTTGACTTGGGAACGAAAGTTGTAGAATTTTTGCGAAAAAAATTGGCTAGAACTTGGTTAACTATGACATGCGCTCAGACTTTAGTTTGACTCGACTTTATAAACGTTTGTGGTTGGCCATTTTACACAACGGTCCAATAACTGTAATAATATGATGAGTTAAATTAGCATTATTGAAGTGTTTTCCGGGCCTATATTAAGCGGGTGATGCGTGCAATATTAGTTCATTTATTAATATGGCCATTTTGTGGATATAAAAGGAATTTTGTTCAGTATTGTCAACAATGCAGACCAGTGGTGACATCATGCCTGACATGTGATGTCTGCTTTGTTCAGTCATGCCATTAGGTAGTAAGTAATAGTTATAAGCAGCTTGGCTACTGTAAGAAATATCTGAAGTGCAATATCTTTGTAACTGATCACCAGTAGGAAAACAGTATTTTAGTAATAAAACAGCAAATATAAATGCACAAAACATCAGTTTATACACTTGTTAACGGCAACATTTAAGAACTTGCACATCGAAAACAGCAAAAATCACAAAAGCTGATATTATTCAGAAGCACATTGACACAAAGTCAGTCTGATGCGGGCAATATCATCTTTTGTAATTTTTGCTGTTTTCGATGTTTTGTGCATTTATCATATTATAAAACAATAAATGTGGATGGTTTAGCACTTTTTCAATGGTAGATCTGTCAATGTCACAGCATTAATTTTTTGGACACATTAATGCATTATTCCTCTCTTGACCTTGAACGACCTTCGGTGAACATTAACAGACAGCGTCCCAACAATCCCAATCAACATGAATAGTTTCACCAATCCCTGGTATGCTTTAACTGCATAAATACGGGACACACAAACATTAGAATACTCATAAAGGTCACTCGGGATCATCACCAATGCTGGCAATCAATGCAGCAGCTGAACTATTTCTACAAGAATGAACAGAATATACAAAAACTAGAAATTTGGAGCAAAGCCCAACGTGAGTCCGCCCGGCGCCCTAAGTCCGACTGGGGGAAATTAGGGTTGGGGGTAAAATTTCCCCGGCATCAAAGTCACGTGGCCCATACTCAAATGCACTGGCATACGCCGAACGCGCATTGTCAACTTAGGGTAGGTCAACATGAGCGCCTATAACTTTGTTCGTAGTGGACGAAATTTCACAAAATTTTTTTTGTTCAACACCCAAAGGATCCTTCTCGTCAACGCCATTTAAATTTTGTCGCTATCTTTATCGGTTTCAGAGATATTTGCGCTCAAAGTCGAAAGTTGTCGTTAAACGTACTAAATTTTGCGCGTTTTTTGCACGCCCAAATTTTAAGGGGACAGTGCCCCCTAAAAATTGTACCTGCGTTATCACCCCCATCTAGCAGCACGTCACGTGGCAAAGTCTCATAAAGCTACTCCCTTTGGCTCCAAAGATCCTTCGTCTAATACGCTACATTTTAAGGCAATTTTTGACTCCCTTTTGAAAAAAGTTGTAAGAAGGGCCCCCGTCCCCGATGGGGGGTGCGCTAGTAAGACTTGGTCATTCTCTAGCGCGTGTAAAAATTTGGGGGCGCAGCACCCCCTAGGGGCCGAAATATGGCCTTCTGAAAAATTTGATGTTGGTGGGTAAACATTAGCCGCGTAATCTCTGATGTTAGTGGACTGAAGTTCACACAATTTTATTATTCAACGCGGAATTAACTGTATTTGATAACGCCGTTTACCGCTTGTCGATATCCCTATGCAGTTCAGAGA
>Ga0209367_1009722_pt1 | contig 12986 bp, 8 predicted proteins | sample WorMetLIZISLAND2_FD_187412 | JGI IMG/M metagenome (GOLD analysis project Ga0209367, IMG submission 187412) | Marine gutless worms symbiont microbial communities from Max Planck institute for Marine Microbiology, Germany - Olavius geniculatus... ... | reverse complement strand
TACAGGAATGCTAAAACCTGACATGACTGCTAGTTCTAGACCTATATTAGATGCTGCTAATGCTTAGTCTCTGAGTACTGGCAGTGTCACTGTCAGTTGTCACAATAAACAAATTCCACACAAAAGTACAACTATAAGTTGATAAAACGTTCGTGGGTTAATCTTCCCAGCTCAGGTGGGGAAAGCTAGGGGGGAAGCTTTCCCCCCTGACCTAAATTGGAGGCAGTTTGTCTCCCTCCCCCCCTCTGTGGAAGGCCCTGCCTCCGGACACCTAACCCCTCAAGTGCCCCATTCCCCTCTACAGCCAGATCCTGGCTACGCCACTGACCGTGGAGGGATCTATGCCTCTGTGTCTGCTGTTTTATGTGGATAAAGGATATTATCGTAAAGCATGTTATTTGCAGGCAATGAATTCGAGCCGGTCGAGATCGCGTCGTTCTCTGCTCCACCAGAACTACCGGAAGCCATGAAGAGCGCCGGTGTAGGCGAAGTGTCGATAGCCGAAACGCCGCAACCCGAATAGTAGTGATGCGACTTTCCTGCGAACTATTATTCGGCATTGCCATATTTCTGCATGTGCACATTCGCCATTATCCTGGGGGAGGGGAATATTTAAGCTGAACTGATGCAGACGAGTTGCGATTTTGTGGAATTCAGCGACAAAGACATCTGTCCTCCATATAGTGTGTCCATATAAAAAGAGGCATATCCGTAATTTCTCATCCAACTTTGGGACTATGATTAAGATAATTCGATGATTTTTAGCACTGAGATGAACAAAAGCAACGTGCTGCAACTGTTTTCCTGGCAAAAAATTCGTTAATTTAAAAGTTTACATCATTTTGAACTTCATGTTATCTTTTAAAAAAAAACCTGCAATATCGTTTATTTTCATCAAAAACTATGCCATAATAGGTGCATGCACTGTACACTGTGAATCAAAACAGTAGATTATAATGCGTTCTAAAAGACTTGATGGTTAGGCGTAGGCCTCATATTTGTTGTGACTTGGAATGTATATAACTTTATTCGTCATCCTTGATAGCAAACACCAGACACCGAACAATACACAGACAAAGAAAAGTAAAAGCAGTAAAACATTAAGAAATTGCACGAGTGGGGAGCGGGGAACAGCCCCCCCCCTTATTGACTGGATGCATTTTATAACCAAGTTTTGCACAAAAATGCATTATTTCCGCATGAAACCTTTAAAATGTTTTGGAGACACCCCATCCCTAGACTCCGCCTGAATTGTGGCGGGTTAAGACACTTTTCCCTTTTGGCGATTACGGCGCTTCGACCCTACGTCTTGATGTTTTCGTCGTCTGATCCCGCCTCCTTCTTTTCCGCCTTTTCCTCTTCACCTATAGTTAGCCCATAGTTCTACATGTCATCAGAGTCGAATGTAAACAAGAAAGCCCAGCTGTCGCTAGCGAAGATGCGCTACAGCCTATACAATTCCTGTTGCAGTACTGGCCTTCAAGGTCATCCAAGGTCGATAATTTTCATCTCATTTGAAAGGGCGTATGCCACTTCTTATTAGTGCCTAATAGTAATCTTGGCCCCAGCTCTCACCGTTTCTGAGATAGGGCTGTAGCGCATCAAATATTGGTTTATGTGATATGCACAATATTTGTTGTATACATCGTCGGTGCTGCGCAACTGCGTGAGTAACGAAGCGCGATCGAAGTGCCAGAAAGCCAAGGGGGTGGGGGCTGGTGCCCAGTATGGGCCCTATGGATATGCCGCCAGAAAATTACATATTTTACAGTAGGCCTAACTATGGTGCTAAAGATAATTATAAAACTTTTGTGCGATGATACACTTAAAACTAATAAAACTGATTTAATATAACGCACGTCACATGGAAAATTTTTTCCAACTTTTTCATGAGTCCAAAAATGGCTTAATTTTCATATAAGTTTTATGGCCTACTACTGCGATAAAAAAATAATGATAGGCCTAGGGCTTATGCATCTTTTTACTTGGACACCCTGTAGTAAAATGTTCTGTCGTTTATATTTGTGTCCAGCTATTGACGATGTTCGGTGTTCCAGACGCTTCTCGTAGTACTTGCTATCACAACTGCAATGACTTTTTTTTATTTTTGCATGCTTTAGCTCAGATCAGATCCGAATTTTGTCGCTCGCTAGGCTAATTACCATAATTCGCTGTTATTTGGTTTCGCCCACGTTAAAGTATTCAGAGCGCCATATAGGCCTATTATACGCGGCAAACATTTACCAGTTTGATGTCTATTTTTGATGCATAGGCTACTGTTCAGCGGCGTATCTAGAATTTGGCAAAAGCTGAAAGGAGGCATATGGCGAGCGCGAAGCCCAGGGGCCAGGGGCGTCATGATGTTGAAATATTTTTTTCTTTGGGGGGATGTTGGCCCAAGCGAAGCGCGATCGAAGTACCAGAAAGCCAAGGGGGTGGGGGCTGGTGCCCAGTATGGGCCCTATAGATATGCCGCCAGAAAATTTTTCAAGAAATCAATGCTGAAGTTGCATGTAATTTTTTTATATTTTGCAGGCCAAAAAGAAAATGTTTTCATCTGCGTTGTCTGCAAGGCACCACTCCACAGTCCACTGTGAAAATCTGCTTACTTTTCGAACATTTGAATTTGCAGCGCAGAAAACTGATTGCATTATATCTCCAAAGGGCCGTCAAATAGGCCTAGACTATAGTACTATGCCCTGTAATAAATAGCCTACGCCATTGAGCCGGGCGGGCCTTGGAGACGAATTTTCCAAGAAAGGAAAGTTTTTATGTAAACTGATTTTTGATTTTTCGGTAAGAAAATAGTACGTGTGCTTAATATTGTTCTCTGACTTTTTTGAACGGAAAATGGCAGAGGTGACAGCTGTTCGTATGGAGAACAGTCAAGCCATGCAGAAAATTAAAATACCGGTAGTCACATTTTATATATCGTCGTTGAACGCAATCATTGGAGTCGATCAGCTTATTTCATGCGTTTTGTGTTTTGTCGTTACGCTGGCAGTCGAATGGCGTACATGCATAGCCAGAACCAGTAAAGGTGGTTAAAAGGTGGTGTTAGGCCTATAGCTTTTAATGGAAGCCAATTTCAGAGCTACGTATGGAGCGTCACCTGCCGTGTGGGATCCCACAGTGTTACCTGCCATCCGACACAGATGAACGCGCCCTGCCTTAACCTCAGTTAAATAGGCTGGTGCTCGATTTACCTACTCCAGAGGGATGGAAGGCTGAGTTGACTTAGGCGGCTGGTTACATACCGAGATGGTTTACCTGTCCGCAGGCAGTCACCCATCGCAGTACTTAACCCGGCCCGGCGTAGAGTAACTTCGTTGATCGAATCAAACGCGTTACCACTAAACCACGCCACCAAGACCTCTATTCTGGCCCAAAAGTACAGGCTTAAAACTGATCTGCGTCAACTTTTGGAATCTGTGCCGGTTGATCTGCGCCGCTGCAGTGAGTTGCGGTCCTGCGGGTGATGGATGGTATATTGGTATTCGTCACGGTATTCCTATTTTTAGTGATTTGCAATGTTTAGGCAGACCGTTGAAAGGCACCGGAAATGTTAATGCGAAAAATGTAAACAATTGTTAGTTTAATAAATAAATTTGCATTTCGTTAATTTCTAGCGATTGTCATGCAAAAATTTTATCAAGTGAATATCACACATAATGTATGACTATTGTAAATGTTATTGATGTTGAAAGATTTTAGTTTATTGCGTACTTTTAGACTTGCTCGATGTCATTGATGTTAATTTACTGTTTGGTTGTATTTTTTGACTTTCATGAAAGGTTCGGTGATTTGTTGCGGTCTACGTGTGCACCTTTTCGGAACGGTCGTGAAAAAAACTCGAAAAACTAGAGACAGGTGTAGCGACGCCCACATTTTAAATTGCCTGTAGTGACTAAACATCTTAAAACAAGTGCTTTCTGCCCAACAAAAGGCGAAAGGTTATCAACCTGTCCTCAAATTTTAGTGATTCAAAAAAGCGTTTTTGTAAAGATTTACGTCTTATGAGTTATTATCTGTAATAAAATTGTTGGGTTTTTGTTATTTTTTGTTGAGAGATTTTTTACAGTAAAACAGCAAGAATTGGCATAGGCATGGCATTATGCCTTTTGATAGCCAATGCGACGTCATGTATAATTTTAACGAAATTCTGTTCGATGTAACGTATTAAACGTACTTTTTTGATGGATTGTGTGAAATATATGACCAGGTAACTGACCTTTACGGCCATCGGTAACACCGGGCCACTTTAAATCACTTGTGAGCAAAAATTAAGCAAAAATATCACTTGTGAGCAAAAATTAAGCAAAAATCCGCAAATTTTGTTTTAGATATCGACTATTAAGACGAAGTAGTATGCAAAAAAATAATTTAGAACGCAATGATCCGAGGACAGGTTGGTAATCTTTGGCCCAACAAAATAATCCTCAACAAACGAAAGTGCCGTTTAACAAGCTGATAAATGCACACACCTGTACGATATCTTTATGCTCAGTAAAATGCACAAAACTAAATTAATCGGTACATAACTACATAATACCATAATCTGTCGTGAACAGTCAAACTGAGTCATTTGTAAACAATGTGTTTGATTGGCTGACATGGTGTGACGTCAATCACTTCCCGCGCTGCACTGGCTTTATGCAATTTTCGATCTGGAAAGCTATTGGATCGACACGGGCCTTTCCGGAACGATTAAAAAATGCTAAACTTTCGTTCCGGAAACAAAAAGAAAATGACTTGGAGCAGCCCAGACCTGCCCAGAGCTGCCCAGAGCTACCCAGACCTTCAAAAAACACAACCCTTGTGTCTTGTTTCTCTGGTTTCAGGGCAACTGTAAGTGCAGTTTCTCTCTGCTTTGTTGTTCCTGTTATATTACTTTTATGTGAAGTTGAAGTTGTGACGTGTGTACTTTGGAAAATTAGATGATGATGATGATGATGATAAAAATGCCGAACACTTCAGCGTGTTGAAGTTGGCATGTATTTCAAAAAAGAAGATTTTTTTCAGTGCATATTTTTTTCTCATTATTTTGGAGTATCACCGTCGTTGACTTTTACTGTATTTTGATAAGCCTTTCAAACTTTTGATGCTAATTTGTATGTATATTGTCAATACTTTTTTTTGATGTTCGATTTATGTCATCATAAAGTCCTTCCAAGCCATAAGGCTCATAGGTTGGTGCTGATCTCTATTTCGTTTGCCCTCAGCCAGACATGAGTTTACACTGCAAGACCACAGATACTGGGCTTTTCATCATATGTTTGCATCCCAGCTTTTGCTGGTACTCACTGGCCTACCACTGGAGGGATGGCCAGGCTGAGTTGACCTTGTTGGCTTGGTTAGTGGTCATCCATTTCAGTCCAAACCTGGCTTAGTGTAGTATAACTTGATGCGAATGGTGATCTTACAGTTAGACTGTATATTATTTTCTGGTCGTTTGTAGATAGCAGAATAGTATGAAAGATCAATAAAGGGAAGATAAGATATGGCATATCGACCAAGTACGTCAGGCAACAGTAATCTGATTCGAAGCTTACAAGGTTGCGGAACAGTTATTGTTTATTTGTTATGGTTTATTTATGTGGTGATTTGTAGCCTTTAAAAGGCAAATGCATTCAGAAGTTTGGGATTTTAATATGTTTTTGGAGAGTAAATCTCTATTAATGACTTTTTGTGTATTTTGGTATAAAATTACTTTATATAACTTCATTAATTTGAATGAAGTTATATAGTAGACTGAGATTGGTTCCTGGTCTAATTGCCAGGAATGCAGTCTACTTAGAAGTTGTTTACACTTTTCATCACAGTGCATTCTGTTCAGTTTGGTGGTAATTGGACTATCTTTACATTTCTGTTTTATTTACAACACATAATTACTGTTTCATTAAAAAAGTGATATGTGTTTCTGTTACTGGTGCATTTATTTTAGAAGAATATCGCATGTATTATAAACATACAAATGAAACTTTTTCACAATGCAAAATAAAATCATTCACGATAGTGGACTTCAAGACTGAGTTGGAATCATTGTAAATGACCCTGGATATATTGTTAGCATTTAGCATTTAGTATTTGCATGAGTAGTATGTTTGTTTTTCTTTGATCTCAACACAGATGACAGCACTATAAACATTGTTATTCACTATTACTATATTAACTTTATTACTAAGTTTTACTGTTATTAGTGTATGCTGCAATCAGGTTGACCACTTGTCCGGAAAACCTTGTAATGTTGGAATTTGCTGCTTATTTTTATTTTTACAAACAGACAGGTCACTACTCTTCCTGTCCACTTGATCTTTGCCATGGTATCAGCTTGCAGTCTCAATTTTTGGCCCTTTGGGCCTCAACTTGGTCTACGGCCTTGATACACAGCGTTGCAATGTGCAATGTGCACAGTGCTTTTGCTACACTGCAGCATTGCTAGCTATAATGATGCTTATGATGCATCACCATAGTGATGACGTCTCTATGACATCACAGCCAGTTGCAGTCAAAAATGAAACATCCCTGTTTTATAGAATAGATTGTCATTGACCGTGAACTTAACAGTTTGATCATTGACTTTAACAAGTAGTGCAGGCATGATATAAGTACCAGTTAAAATGGTCAGAAGTGCTGCAAATCGTCAGAAAATTGTCAGGGAATTTCATAATGTTCAGATAATGGTCCCCTTGTATGATATAATTCTGGCTTTCACTAATGCTGCAGGTTATCGCTATGTGAAAACTGATCGTGTTGCTGAAGCTATGCTGGCAGTTGATCGCGGCCTGTTTTCAAAGTACAACCCATATGCCGACTCTCCACAGAGCATTGGCTACGGAGCAACTATCAGTGCTCCTCACATGGTACTACTGGCATGCTTTGCTTCCAGTATTTAGTGACTGCCATTGATGAAAAGATACTTCTCAAATAGATTGATATTTCCCTGTTTCATTTTCGGTTACTTCGTGTTAAGCTAGGTTCTGTAAAATGCATGCTTCCAAGAACTGCTGGGTCGGGTCTGGGTGCTCTGCCTATTAATGTCACTTGACCAAGTCTCATGTGGTTAACAAATTGTGGCTTGGAATCTTCGTGATCCATCACTCTGCAGCAGTAGCTTTAAGCACAGCTTAAAAACTGTACTTTTTGTGAGATACTAGTGTATTCAGTGAAATAGAGATGCTTCATGAATTTGTGCTATATAAATCTAATGCTGACATTGACATCGTGTCATTCATACAACATTTTTTAAAGTACTCTACTAGTACTAGCTACTGGCTAGCTATTGACTTAACAGAACAAAGTATTTTGATTTTCTTGATATACTAGTATATATGTAACAAGGAAGGTATGTAGGTTGCATTAGATTAATGGGTCATTTTTTGCAGTTACTCTTAGGAGTTGAGTGACTAACAGTTGGTTTTCATCAACATCAGTTTGTTTATTGCTGTTGTTGCTGCCAGCTATGATATGACGTGTTGGTGCAGTTTGATAAACAAGTGAGATGTACTGGTGACTGAAAGTTTGGATGGCAAAGCATCGCATTCTGTACAAGATCTTTTCTGATAAACTGGCATTTTGACAATATTATCAAGCATACATTATGCATAGGGCTGGACGAAAATCACAGTGTCGTGAAGGCTGTGAATTTGGCTATTTTTTTTATAGTTTTAACTACGTATTGCACTGTGCAGCATGCGATATCATTGGAGTTGCTTTCAGATCGGCTGGTAGAGGGAGCCACTGTACTCGACATTGGCTCAGGCAGCGGATACCTCACAGCCTGCATGTCCATCATGGTTAGTGACACTCTGCACCAGTATGTATGATGTGATATATATCGATGATTTTTACTGGAAAACTAGCAAGCAAGTTGCCCATTTAATCTAGCACATAAACTGGAAGAACTAAAACTGTTTTAAATAGAACTGAAATGAGAGAAATTGAAATTGAAAGTACTGTTACGTCATTCATTTCATTCATTTCTGGCAAGCATCACTAAGAGTGCGTAGCGCCGAACGTAGACATCAATCTCCAGAGTGGACAGTTCTGAGCCAAGTCAACTGTGTCGTCCACATTGAGGTTGCTGGATTTCAGTTCCTGCTGAATGGTTTCCATCCATGTAATACGAGGACGTCCCAGTGGTCTCCAGTTTCCTGTTATATAAACACACAAAAATCTAGAAACAAACAGTTGTGGAAGAGATGGAGGTTTGAGATAAAAAAAACACAAGGGAAAAAACTAAAACCAGAAAAAACTTGAATGAAAAAGTGTAAGCATTAAACAAGTCCAGATGTCTATAAAATCAGCTTGAAGGTGTGTATGCTGTTCTGTTTCAGTACTTTCTCATTGCTAAGGTTGATTGACCGACAGTTGTTTATGGCAAAATCGGTGTGTGACAATGTATGACGCATGCTGCATATTCTAACTCCACTGTAGTGTCTAGGACAACATAGTGCTCTAGTCTCTATCCCTCCATGTCATACATTTTTCACATACTTTGCTAATTTCTTGCTATGATACCATCTATTAATTGAAGAAGTCCAGTGTTGGAAAGCATCTGTAGCAGACATAAAAATAAACATGTTTTTAGCTGTAATGTGAGAAATTGATAGGATATTGTGGCAGTTGGGATCTCGGTGAAATTCAGAATAGCATCTGGATTGAGAGATGTCAACTCTTGCCAGATGTACGTGCTGTCCGAGTATTTCTAATGAGGCTGCTTTTTCCCATATATACTTATCATGCAAGTCTGTCTAGCACTCCATATGATGGAGTTGTGGTTTGTGAAAAAGTTGGGGGCAGGAAGTTGAAATGATGCACGTTGGGTGCACAGAATTTCAATTTTACTAAATATTTTAAATTACTTTAAATGGGGGGGGTTTAGCCACAAATTTTGTAGTTTTTGAAGGAACTTTTCTCACAAGAAGACAATTTGTCAACAGACTGAAATTTAGAGGGACATAGATTGTGGGTGCTCGGAATTTAATTCTGCTTTTTAAAATTACTTTAGCGTGGAGGATTTTAGCAGCAAATTCAGTATTTTCGGAAGGAAAGTTTCTCACAAGAAGAAAATCTTTTGACAGACCAAAATTTAGAGAGCCAGTTGCCTTCTTTGCCTCCCCTCCCATGAGACTACTGAGTGTCTGTGTTGGTGAAGGTTGGTGAGACTGGGAAGGTGGTTGGCATTGAGCACATCGAGGACCTAGTGAAGTGGTCGATGGACAACATTCGTCGGGTTCCACAGCTTGAAGAGCGGCTCAATGACGGCCGGATAAAGATTGTTGCTGGCGACGGTCGCAAGGGTTACAGTGCCGAAGCACCGTACGATGCTATACATGTCGGAGCAGCTGCCCCCGAGCTCCCACCGGCGGTTACTATCATTTACTCAATATTGTACATCAGGACATGAAATCACGATCTCACGATCCAAAAATGCAACCATCTTGCACGCTGTGTGTGCTGGTGCACTGTCTTGCTGAAACATGTGAAAGTCCAACTATCCCCACAGACATGTAAATGTGATCGCTTTGCATGTTCTTTTTGTGGCTGCAACTGTAAAACTTCATAAATTTGCAATCAAAGAACCAGATTTTTCACCATCGGAGCAGGGTGGCAACTGACAGCACCAGTTGAAACTAGCCATCTTGTACCCGTGACATATTATGATGTCAGCGTTCCGTCACGACTAGCAAAGAATATTTAATCAACTGTCATATTTTGTTTAAATATTTTGAATTAGACTAGTATTTTTTCAGCTACAACTGATAAAAATTTTATGTAAATTGGTCATCATTTGAGTGAATTATAAAAGAAAGAAAAAGGGGTCCTTTTTTGAAACACCGTGTACATAGCATGTTTCGTTAATGTTAGTAATCTTTGTTTATATCATCCGTTTAATGTGGATACAATTAAAATGACCAACTTGGAAATTTTTGCACTGTATGTTTAAGTGATAAAACCAGATCATTATGCAGTGTGTCTAAACTTGCATGTTCGTATTCGGCCGAATAATGTAACAAATTAATATTATTCAGCCGAATAGTAAAATCTGACTGATTGTTGATTGTTTGTTTTGACTGGGCGCTGTGTCTGGCGTGTAGTTGATAGAGCAGTTGAGGCCAGGCAGTGGTCGTCTGCTGGTGCCAGTCGGCGGTCAGAGGGGCAGTCAAAAACTGTTGCAGTACGACAAGTCTACTGATGGCAAAATTACACAGAAGAAGCACATGTCAGTCAGCTTTGTTCCACTCACCAGCAGGCGAGAACAGTGTCGATAATAACAACTATGTTACAGACTAAAACTTCTACGACAGAATGGACGTTTTGCCCCTTTGATGTTTCGCTTTCTTTCGACGTAGGCAGTTTCTGACAAAGGTGATGTAAACCGTATAAGCATAAAAAGGCTGGCGGTTAAATAAATAAAAATTATTGGTCATGCAACTGGTATTTTAGTACATTATAATTAATTTATTGCTCTCTTCCTTAGCATCTGTAATATATTGGTTTAGCTAATGGCACGTGAATTGATAGGAGTTAATGTCAAATTTTTTGTCTGCTGAAACTGCCAGCGTCTGGTTTTACCATGCCAGTTTAAATTTGTTTAAACCGTGGTTTAAACCACCTTTGGCAGAAACCGTAATGTGCTGCTTATGTATGAAGTTTAAAAGTTTGTCAAAAACTCCTGCTGTTGTGGCATGTTTTAAGGCGCAAATCAAACTATCGTCAAGGTTTTGTCGTTGCACACTCGTAAGAACAGCCTCCGCCAGTAGCTGATGACTGGACTGCACCTAATGCTTGTGCTTTCACAAATCTTACCCTACCTGCACTGAGCACAAAACCTTTATCCATGGGCGCCTGCATAGAATTTTCCAGGGCGCAGACGTTACCATCAGGTCTGCACTGTGATTTGATTTCAATTTATGTGCTTGTTTAGCAACAAAACAGCAAAAATTTTTTGGTGTATAATAAAATGAAATGCATACAGTAGCGGTCGCAAATCACCAAGCATTAAACTGCGGTTATTTTTAGGAAGGAGTCAATTATACTGAAGTTAGTACACTACTATTTATTTTTGATGCAGAAGTTTTTATATTAACTTATGTTGGTTTTATTGCCAAGATGTAATATACGCATTTTAAAATTTGGCAAAGTTTGTATATTTGTTCTATAGCGTGTGTTGATTTTTGGAAAAAGCATTTGATTATCTGTTATTCTGAAACAAATCACACTTGACTGTATAGTTGGCTGCATGAAGACTTATTCCAAGTTGTGATGTAGTTTTGTTGCATCTGATTAGTATTGTTAACCAAGCTGTTAAAATATGGGACATTGTTTGCTACTGCTTAGATTGGTTAGCATCTGCATGCAGTCCATTTTGAAGAGCTTGGTCTTAATTTTGGTCAAGATTTTGATATAGTTTGTGTGCAAACTAAGTGATTTTTTCTCCCATATGACAATTCTTTCAGATAAATAGAATGTTGATTTAGGAGCCTGACAACCTTTGCTTTGCCACGTCGGTCAATTAGGGTGCGTTCTCACGTAGACGATCTCAAATGTATCTGCTTTTCTACGGTGAAGTAGCGCTTGGATTAGGGCTTGATTGAACAGTTAATTGAGATCGTCATCAGGCGCAAAAAATTGTGCTTCCAGTTGCAGCTGGCAAAATATTAGATACGGGGGGGGGACGGTGGAAATTTTTTTAATTATTTGTTTTTATATCATGACGTGTCATGTAATATTACCGAACAACTCGTGAAAACAAACTGACACACAGTAGTCACGAGAACTTAAGCAAAGATACTGCAACATTTAAGACTAAAAGTAAACGGTATTCTTCAGTAAAATTTTGAAAACGTACCGAAAACTGCGCTGACATTTTTGAAGGTTCCAAAAAAATTTTAGCGACGCATGCAGTTTTTTTCTAGGGACGGACGGCAACCAGAAGCACAAAATTTTTTGGCCTCATCTGCATTCATAGGCTATATACAGCAGCGTCGTTAGCAGTGATAAGCCACGGCGACAAGAGATTCGGCGTCGTGGCAGGGTCAACCGGTTAGTTGAGTGCGCCTCTCGTGCTGGGTTTCTCGTTTTTCTATCAACCTATTCACGATTGCACGGACGTCACACGATCCATGTAGATGGCAGATTTGCGTGTATTGCGACACGTCCTTGAAGTCATGTGCAATTCTACGATTTTTGTAAGTCCATTTTTCAAGCATTTTAGGTAATTTTTTGGACGTCTAGTTAACAAATTTCGTGATGGTGTGACCGATAGTGATGACTGATGATTTGCGCGAAAGGCTAACAATAACTTAATAATGATAGCGGCTGAGACAGACTCCAAATCTGATTTACAAAGTGCATTATATCTTATACCTGGTGGGCGCAGCTTTGCACCAGTGAAAAATAGGGACTGGGAGGGGGTTGTTAAGAATATAGATCAAAACTTCCGCCCTATTTTTCACTCCGCTTATTTTGCAATCTAGGCCCTACACCCTTAACAAAACTCTCCACTTAAGAGGAAAAGAAGCCTAAAAGAGAGATACTTGAGTCTAAAAGTCGAGGGGAACTTGAGTTTGAAAGTGGGTCGGGGGGGTTGCGCTCGATTTCGATTCTAGATTTGGGGGAATATAAGCCACTGTGTGAAACCGCTGTTCGGTTGAACACGTCTAGATTTGCTTCTGGCTGCAGATGGGTACGTCGCAATACTGCCATACGACGTCGGTCTGCAGAGTGTAGCACCACGGTCGACGTCGTCGCGCCGCGGGGTTGCGGCAGTAGTTGTGATCTCCCAGTCCCAGTTCGTCTGGGTGGTCAGGATCGTCAGTGTCTGTGCGAGTGATGAGGCGGTGCTCGTGCGGGTAGCGACTGGTCCAGCGCTGACAAGTCAGTCCGTTCGTCGTGTGAGACAGCTCACCACGATAGTCGCCTCCTCGACCGTCAGCGCTACGGAAACACTCGACTGCACATCACATCGCAAACCCGTATAT
>Ga0209367_1009719_pt1 | contig 12991 bp, 10 predicted proteins | sample WorMetLIZISLAND2_FD_187412 | JGI IMG/M metagenome (GOLD analysis project Ga0209367, IMG submission 187412) | Marine gutless worms symbiont microbial communities from Max Planck institute for Marine Microbiology, Germany - Olavius geniculatus... ... | reverse complement strand
AAGGTCATCGATGTTGATAAATCCCAAAAGCCTGTCACCAGTGCTTGTTATGATAAGCAGCATGTATGTACCTATCTGCAACCGTTTTCACATTATTCGAGCCAATAACGGCAAAATGACGTTTTTTTAAGGGGGTACCCCTCTTCGACGCCCTCGTTCGAAGGGAACCCCTACACCCAGTGGCACGAAATTTTGTCACGATAAACTAGAGACCTTGGGGCAGTCCACGGTGAAGATTTCGTGATCCTAGTTTGCACCGTTTTGATACAGCTCACGAGTGTGACGGACGGACGGACGCCCAGACGATGGCAAAGACGCGCGAAGCATTCTGCTTTCGCGCGTAAAAATTTTAAAAGATAAGCCTAAAATATTCTTTCGTCTCCACTTTATCGTTGAATTGCAAATGCAAGCACAGGAATTTTGGGGCCTTATGAACGAACGAACACGTAGTAGCTTACAAGTAAGCTTGGCGAGTGGCGAATAGTTTAATAATCACGAGTCACGACGGCGTCGTTCGTGCAATGAAATTACATTAAATGGTGTGCAGACTGCAGACTGCTAGCGGGTAGCGAGCGGCGTTTCTGATTCGATCTTGTAGAGGCCTAAAAAGAAATTGAGTTGATTTGAGTAACATCATTAGTTGTACACTAAAGTAAGTTCGTCAACCGTCGTCTTTGATACAGTAACTCGAATTTCGACGTGTTCAGCGTACATATAATCGATAAACGGTCACCAAAGTTTTACTTTAAAGTGTGCATTTTTGAAATTAAACGTTAAACTATGTTCCGTAATTCGCCATACTTAGCTTTGTAGCTGCATATGGGCCAAAATAGTCAACTTTTTCTCACGTCTTCGCCAAAGTTGGGCTATTTAATAGGCATATTCCGTGAAAAATTTGCAATAACTTTTTGGCGCCTTTGGCGTCTCGTTTTAGATTTCTCCACTAAAATGTCTAACTACGCTCTCAGCCTTTCAGACTTCCAGCTGCAGCCATTCGAGGGTCCCTATCTTGACGAGGGCCCCACGTCAGAGCTTTGCTATGCGCCACTGGTCATCACACTGCACTTAAACGGAGAGCTACACGCCGTGGTTGAATATCAACGCTATAAGAACATCGACTGCTGGTATTACACTGTAGAATGCTTTTAACTGATTTCATGGCATACTGTTTGACGGGGGATGCAGTGTACATGGACCAAAGCGAAGACTGCGACCGAATCATAACTCAGACGCAGGACTTGGTCGAAGGAGATTTGTACTTGGTAAAGTCGGACGTGTACGGTGGCAAGGCGACCTCACAGCGTCAGCCGGCCGAGTGCTCGGTCGCGTTTAACTTCGGAGGGCGACATCTGATCGTTGCCGTGGTCGACTGGACCTGTGAACAACCGTATAGAGAACCGATGCTGGCCATCTACGACGACTGCGACGTTCAGCTGCGCAGATCCGAACCTCTGGTAAGTTGAAGTTGTACATACCTGTACGCAGTCCTTGCATTACTGGTGCACAGATGCATTATGCATGCATTGTGTCCTTTTGCAAATCCATCCGGAATTTACCAAGTTATCGATACGTGATTGGTGTACTACTTTTGCGACACAGTAAGTTATAATATAGGCCTACGTTGCAACCAGGGATGTTAAATTTTCGAGGCCAACGTGGGGTCTCGGGGCCAAATGTTAAGGTGTTGTTGGCCTCGCTGGTGTTGGCCTCGTTCTCGTTCTCGTGCATGGTCTCGACGATGCACAAGCAAACTGTCTGACATTCTACGGACTGTTGATTAAAATTGAGTTGAATAAAGCTGAATAATATTGAGAGTTAATTGACGTCGAATAGCAGAATGACGTCGAATAAGCCTGCGTACTTTTGCTGCTTGGTTAACTAAACTTGGTTTCAAAATGAAAATCAGTTCGTGCTGTTGCTACGGCTGGCCTCGTTCTCGTTTTCGTTCTCGCCATATTCCGGCATTAACATTACTGATTGCAACAATTACCGCTGCTGAATAGTGCGAGTTGGCAGCATAACGTATCGATTAACGACCATAGAACGTTTGACTGGGTATTGTGATGTTTGCAGGCGTGGCTGAACTGTACAAGCCCAAAGCAGACGACAGACATCAAAAGCACGACGTCTTGCGTCTCACTGTATCACTACAGAGGACATCGCAAAGGCGGATACTTCTTCGCTCTACAGATCGTCGCAGGATACGGTCAGCATAGCAAACGATTGGGCCTATACCTTGTCTTGCTTCGATTTGTCTGTTATACATGGTGAATACACGAGGCGATCGTCGCAGCGACCGTTTCCCCGTTTATTCACTATCACAGCGATCGGCGGTCGCCACATCGATCGTGTTTTAATTCCCGCAACTGCAGACGCCGCAATTTGGCACATGATAATCCTGCAGCCTTTCTTGTTAGGCTTAGCAGTTCATTGTTGTAATCACCAGTTTGTTCACGAGTCCGACGTGAGTAGGATATTCCTACTGAAGCGAAAGAAATTTTTGTTTCGAGTTATACCGTCAAAAATAAATTGGCCGTTTATAAGGTTAATCGTGCGTAATTTGCCGATAATGCTGATTTAGCATATACATTGTGCCTAAAAATGGACCGCTGATACATTTTCAAATAACTCTAAAAATCCTTGTTTAATATCAACACATTTTCGTAGAAAGGATCATCATATAGGCCTAATCAGGACTTAATAGTACTTGTTACTTTGTGAAACAAGTAATTTGAGCAAAGCTCACGCACGCTCAAGGTGACGCGCGACAACATCGGTGTTTCCACCTGGGGAATCAGTGTAAAGAGTGCAATGAAAAATAATGCGTTTCGAAAAAGTACCCATATTTCAGACCTGAGTACGGAAGACTCCTTGGTCAGTCGTACTTTGTAGCTTCCACACTGCAGGCCCTTTAGTCGGACATGGGCCGGAAGACGTCCTTTAAATTAGTGGTGAATGTCTGTGGTTGTAAAGTAACGTGAACAATGAAGAAAACGTCTCCGAGCCTGTGTTTGAGTACATGGACATCAATTTGAACATTTATTGTAACTGCTGACTATACGACGTCACACATTGTTGTCATTGCTATCGGATTAAACACAGTCGTTGAGCTGATGACTTTGTTGCGCATGTGCGACCTACTGTACATACAGAACTGATAGCGTTTCCGGCTGGAGGAATCGCCGCCATCGTCATAGCAACGGTTGTCGTGGTGATGGTGGTTGTCAAGGTGATCTGCGTAGTCACCGGCTACGAGCGTCGTCTGCCGAATGTTGACTTCGACTACAACGACAACGACGACGACGTCGACAGTCAACACAAGCGGATTGTTTACGAGGAGCGTCAGTCGCTAAATGTCACTAGCTGCAGCAACATAGCACCAGCTGACGACGTCATTTCCGGTCAGCACGCGGTCGTCTCTGCCTCTGATGGCTTGATATTGTAACGGTTAGCACGTTGGACTTGCGATCACGAGGTCGTTGGTTCGACTCCCGGTCAGGTCGCTATCAAGTGGTTACTACTTAGATGGGCGACAGGTAAACCATTTCGGTATATAACCAACACCAAGGTCAACTCAGCCTTCCATCCCTCCGGGTAAGTAAATCGAGTACCGGTCATAGTGGCTGGGTTATGGCGGGGCGCGTTTACTTGTGTCGCATAGCAGGTAACGCCGTGTGATCCTATACGGCAGGTGACGCTACGTAATTCTGAGATAAAGGTAATGGCAGGGACAACTCTGGTCTAAATTAGTTTATGAACAATTGATTTTTTTGCAGCCTCGTAGAACAGACAACGAACACATCGATTCAATACAGTAACGACCGAAAAAGTTACTTTTTACTTACGTCGTTAGATTTTTCGTTTCCGGGGACTTTCTTTGCGTTCTTGTGATTTTTTCATTGACTTCTGCGAAGTGAATCCACTGAATCGAATAAATTTGTAGTCATAAAATAACAAGACAAGTCCATGAATGGAGACGGGGGTTCTATCAACTTCTTTATATTTATGACTACGTACTGTCCGCAGCTGCGACACCTGGCGGACAGTCGTTCCGAAGAAGGCAGCGGGGGGTTGCCGAGACACGTACGAACTACGATACACGAAATAAAGGGTTGCAATTAGATGAAATTATATAACTTAACTGTCATTGATGTTATTTTAGGCAACGACGATTTGTCCAATTGCGGTCACGTGAGAGTTTCCATCCAATCAGCGAGCAACAACGTGCCGAAACGGAGTCAATCTGCGGTTCACGTGACCCGACCTAACGACAGTACAACTGCCGCAGCAGCCGCTGCTGATTTCGCTGATCTCGACCTAGATTTCCTTGACCTTCCTGTAGATGTATCGCCACGACTCAAGCGCTATCCGAGCGCGCGAGCTGCAAGCATTTGGCGACACAAATAAACACATACTTCAACCACTTCGTCATCAAGATCGTGCAAATATCAGGGCCGAGATATTGGCTCGAAAACTTAAGTTTTTATTTTTTAACACATTTTTAAAATTACATAAGTTTAGATTTTCGATTTTCGTGGATTTTTATTTGCTGTGCAATTAATATTACAAATCAAGTAAATTTCGTCTTTTGATCGCGTGATTTTGGGGTTTTGACGTCATGTCATTTACGCAATAAAATCGATGTGACATAGAGAATAGTGAACAGGATGTTCTTCCTTGGTTTTAAAATCTGTGTCACGTCTTCTATATACACCAAAAATTTTTTTTTTTAAACTTTTTAAAAAATTTTAAAAACCTTAAAACTTAACAAAAACCTTAAAAATCTAGAACTTTTTTCAATACAAGTCGATTTTTTTAGCCCTGGTGAATTTGACTTGTTTGTTACGTCAATATATGGATGTCAAGCCGTGGCTACACGCACCGATTTTTGTCGTCCGAGCCTCCGAGGTGTTGTTCGAGCTTCTCGAACACGTCGGACGACACATCGGACGACGCGTCCGGGTTCCTCCGACGATGTTCTGATGGGCGTCTTTTGGCTGGTAGGCAAAAAAATCGCGTCCGAAGAAATCAGACCGAATGAACACGTACATTCCGTCCGATTTCTTCGGATGAGATTTTTCACTCTCGGAGACCTCGGCGATCTCGAAGGACAAAATCGGTGAGTGTAGTCACGGCATAGAGCCGTTCGAAACGAGCAACAAAACTACAATAAAAAATGTACGTATTTTCTGGTATTGCCATAGCCGGTATGCGACCCCTGCAATAAAAAAAAAACAAGTTTTTTGGTGAGTTTGTTAAAATTTGCATAAAACTCGTATCACATTTGTGCTGTATTAAAACTATATTAGTTAAAGTAAGCTTACAACAACTGGAAACGATCGCCGTCGACTACAATTTACTATTCATCAGACAACAAAACGTGGCTTTACATAATTCGAGGCAACTTGTATTTTACTGCAGGGGTTCGCATGCACTGCAAAAAACTGCAATAAAATACTTATTTTGTTTCGCTGTAGCTTCATTGCCTAACGTTAAACATAACAATAACAAATTAATAAATTCGTAGTGCGTCTCGCATAATTCGAGCAATGGCGAATTTCGCAGTAAATCGTCACGTAATTTGGCGTTCACGCACATTAAACGCAGACTTGTAGGACTTATACTTCTAGCCACTTCGTTATATAACTTGCCTACTGTCATAATTATGTCAAGAATATGCTATATGACATTAGCAACACGAAAGTTGACAATAATTAAAGTCGCGTTCATGTTCATTGCTAGATTGTATGAATAGATTTATACGTGTACCGTCGGTTCAATACATGTCATAGGCGGATTTAGGGGGTCAAAGGGGCCATGCCCCCAAGATGCCAAAAGTCGCCCTTTTTTGTCTTGCATATGCAGTGCATTATAAATTTGTGCGGTAAAATTAATAAAATATATACTCCATGTATGCATTTTAAGGGGTTTTCAGGCCCAAAAAGCGTTTGCGTCCCGTCGTTTGCGTCCCATCCCCAAGAGGTCTACCTTTGTTCTCTGCTTTCGGCTTCAATTTTTGGTCCTGGGAGTCAGTTCGCCTTTTGTGACTGCAATTTCTGGCTACGCCTACGTAAGAGTAAATAACAAAATAATGTTCATACGAACACGGAGTCTGTTCAATGCATTTCGATAGTTTACAGTTATATGTCCGTGTAAATATAATCAGTGAACTGTTTAGAGTTTAGACCGGTAGAAAAAAAAATCAAGCAGCTTAATTTCAAATTGTACAGCAGCAATGTTATTGTCATCCTTCGCTATTATTATACCTGAACAAGTAACGTTGTCAGTCACGTGACTATTCGACTCGCGGTGGGCGACTTCCTATGGGTGGTCCGTTGTGACCATGCGTCTATCTTGCACCGTTATGGAGATATGGCGCCTCAAATGTGGGACACACAGACGTGGACACGGAAAGAAAAAAGGAAAAAGGAGAGAGAAAGTGGAAGGAGAAGGAAAAAAGAAAAGGGGAAAGACCCCGTAGTCGGCTGGAGAGGGGGACACCCTCTCCCTTTTCTTCGCCTTGTCGACGCCTGCGGCGCCTCACCTTGAGTTAGGGGGTAACTTGCTCCAAGAACTTAGAGGAATAGATGCCCTTAAGTAACGCTTTTTATCGAATGTGAGTAAATCTCCGTGGCAGTATTTGCATTCCTGATGTATTTCTGTACTGCTTTGGTCTGATCATAGAAAAAAAACGAAATTTAGCACCAAGGAACCACAAAATACGTCATTTTGACCCCAAAAATCTCAAACAATTTTTTGGGAACGGGGTACTGTCCCCTCTCCAGATCCTTTCCTTTGTGGAGATGGGAACACCTCCTCCCCATGTCCCACCCCTCTGGAGTCTTCGGCGCCTCGACTCCGCTTGCGCCTTCGACGCTTGACCTTGCCCCCAAGTTCATCTCCTGGATCTGCTTATGAAACATGTCACGAGACTCGTCGCCAGATATTGGCGATTTTCAATTTTTTTTCATTAATGATTCGGAAGAAAATTTTTAACAAAACTGTTCTTACCTAAAACGTGTCGCTGCACTAGGCCTATCCTGTGAAAGTGCAACGACCGATGCACAGCAACGGCAAACTTAGCGCGCACCAATTGCAGACAAGAAGTTAAGGTGTCGCTAGGGAAGACGCGCTACAGCCTATACAGTTCTTGTTGCAGTGCTGACTTTCAAGGTCATCCAAAGTCAATAATTTTTATTTCACCTGAAAGGGGGTATGTCATTTCCTATTAGTGATTAACAGCAACATTGGCCCTATCTTTCACCGTTTCCGAGATAGGCCTATGGCCAGTTTTCTACTGAAAAACGTGCATTTTTCTTACTCTATCTGTTCAACTCCAATTTCGAAATTTTTTCTTTGCACTAGATCGCTACAATTTTGCACGCCTAGTTCAAGACAGGGATAATTATTTACATTCGTAATCGACAGACACACAGACGACAATCGTGCCATATAAAAGCCTGCAGCTATGCACGTCAAAATGTGTTCACGGTAGTTGACCGAAGCAAACCGTTATTGAAAACTTAGCTTATGCCGCTCAAAACAACTGCTGATTGATGTTATTTTCATTTGATTTAGTAACAAAATGCTGGTCAACGATGCGTGCATAGAAAAGTTTGTAGTATGGCGTCTGATGTAGTAAAAAGTGAAATGTTGTACAAAAAGCGCTTTTATCGTCGTATAGGCCTACTCGCAATCCCTGACCGTAACCATGGCGCGTTGAAATTGGACCACAGCACATAACCCGGTGCGCCAATGCGATATTCATGGAGCCAAATGGATGCTGTCGGTCATAGATCAGGTGTAGGCCTAAGTTTTATATTAGACTCTCACACGGCCAGTCGGGTGCCGGTACACAAACATACCTGTATTACTATTCACAGGTATAGGCTAAGCGTTAATCAATCAATCAATCACTATACAGCTGAGCTAGTGCTCGCCGGTATAGGCTGCGTGCGTAGGGCCTGCACTGTACGGCGTGGCGGCCTTTCGTTTTTCCTGCCCCCGTTTGTAGCGGCGTGTCTGTCTGCTCAGCGAGGCCTACATTGCAACCGCCGCTGTAGAGGCTGATTGCGAGTGGCATACGGTCTATCTGCAGCTGTTGTGTGATTATTTGGTAACAAAAGCGTAAAATGTCGAAACATCTGGAACTAAATGACGGCCGGCGAATGCCAACAGTCGGACTTGGAACGTTCCAGGGCAACCATGACTGGAGTGTAAGCAGAACAGTGCTGTTGGTTTCTGTTTAGTTTTGTATAGGCTGGCTTACCAGGGCATCCTAAGCCTAACGTACAGCTACAGATGGCCGGCAGTTGTGCACACTTTGTGCACACATGAACACAAATTATTACACAGTCGCTCTCGTGCTGCCTAGCCTATTATGTACACGTAATATGTAGGCCTACCGTTCTGTCTGTGGTGGTATAACGGATTGATAACACAACGGACGGGTGCATCAAAAGACCGTAGTGGAAGACCGAAAACGTTAAGGCGAATAGACTACAGAGCGACGTAACTGAACTGAACTGGAACAATATATTTTTTGACGAACTGACCAATGGGTGAGCAGGAACTTTTCCCAGAGCGAGCCTATTTGTCATTGGTTGACGCACACCTGTGCGTAGTTACGTAATCACCGATCGACGCCGTTAGACGGTGCCCACTGTGATGCATTACTGCTTGCTTGGTCAGTTCGTCAAAAACTAAACCATGTCATTTCAGTTCAGTTTACGTCGCTGTGTACTGTACACGCCTTAATGTTAAACTAAAGAATAATGAACTAGGCCTACGCAGTGTATAAATTAGATTCATGTAAAAAAAACTGTTCAGTTTATATACAGTGTAAGGGTGACATCGTGGTTGTAGATATAAAACAGCACAAATCACAATTTAAAAATTCAAACTTTACCATTACACAGTCAGCAAAGTTCTTCTGACTAATTATACCGTGTCGGTTCAGTTCAGCTAAACCTATGTCGCTTTTTACATGCCTTTTACAGTAGCCTACACATTTCTCAGTAGCGCGGTTTGTCGGCTAATTTTGCTAGTACTATGCTGGCACCTGGCGAATACAGATGATGTGTTAGCGATTCCACGTTTTGCTAAACTACTTTGCTCGTTGTTGACTGTTCAGGTGGACAAGCCGGTAATGATGGCAGCGTTGAAGTCTGCCATTGAGCTCGGATATCGGCACATTGACACGGCGTTCGCCTACAACACTGAGCCGATGGTCGGCGAAACGCTCAACGACTTCGTCAGGAGAAAACTGATTTCACGCGACGACATGTTCATCACCACCAAGGTCTATTTACAACTTCATCACTGTTGCTGTAATATTATATCTTAACATCTATGCGAATTTTTGTACATACCGGTTTACACCGCGAGTCTATGAAAACTTTGAATTTAAAGTTTTGTTAATATCAACTGACTGTCTTTGAATTAAATAAATAACAATTTCGTGCAGTGCATAGTTCGTGCGGGTCTGCGACCAGGTTTGTTTCCAACTTCCACTATACGCCATACCCGGCTCACGACCAGGTTGCCGACCAGGTTGCCGATTTGGTTCGCGACCAGCTGCTTCAATCTCAACAATGTCGAGATATCTGCAGCGTGTGGCGGCCAGGTTAGCGACTGGGTTGCCTAATAGAAGTTGGCCTTTAGGCAACTACTATAGACGTTTTACTTCGTAACTCTGATGCTTTTATTTGTTGAATGTCAATGACGTGCAGTTGTGGAGTAATTCTCATCGGAGGGAGGATGTTGTGCCGGCGATGAGGAAGAGCCTAGCCGCCCTGCAGCTGGACTACGTTGACATGTATCTGATGCATTGGCCTGTAGCCGTGAAGGTACGAGCATCGAAACTGGCACTCACGCTTACGACGTTGGTTTCCTGTTTGTCAAAAATAGTGTCACTTTGTCTTCGCCCGTAACCTAATGATCATAACAAAGACCAGAGTAATTTCGCAAAATCCGGAATCGCTCTTTTGAATTCGCCAGGTGTCAGCATAGGACTGACAGTTTGGCTGCAATTTATAACTGCATGCTTGGTTGTGGGTTTGCACTCCCAAATCTCTATTGCCTCTGGGGATCAGGACCCCCCATGTAGCACAAATGTACCTGCCAAGTGGCGTCTGAATCCGTCAAACGGTTTGAGGAGAGGGCACGGATGTGGCAGACTGACAGACGACAGATGACGGACCACGCTACGAAGACGCCATTCCTCTTTAAAATACAAGCTTTTAAGCGCGAGGGCGCTGGCCCCCATGCAGTAGGCGCTTACGTTGTGTGTTGATTGCATTCGTTTATATTGCTTCAGAGTGGCGACAACGTCTGGCCACAGGACGAGAATGGTGACATGATTTTCGATGAGCAGGCTAACATAGCTGACACGTGGGAGGTGAGAACAACTCCATTCTATCAGAGATTTTGTAATTATGTAAGTAAGTAATTTTGATTGTATAAAACAAACGCAAATGCAACACGACGTTCAAAAAGCTGCAGAAACCTTAAAATACAATGATTAACAAAGGAATAAGCACAAGAAGTAGAAGTGATGTTCTGGAGCACGTAAGGTTTGACTGGGGTTCTGTTAAAGAGCGAAGGGCACGAGACTGGTATTAATTGAAGCAAAATACATTTCTTTTTATTTCATAAACATGAACGATTACATTACAGTGTGTTCCAAAAAACGGCACAAGGTTTACGGCACCATAATTTTGCAAACGGTTGCAAAATTATGGTGCCGTAAACTTTGTGCCGTTTTTTGGAACACCCTGTAGTTTTCTTGCATATTAGTATGAGTCAGTGATGAGAGATGTGTTATGTATTCTAATTCCAGGGAATGATCGAATGTCAGAAACTTGGTCTGACGAAGTCGATTGGTGTTTGCAACTTCAATCGTCGTCAGCTTCAGGCATTGCTGGACGGTAGTTCTGTGAAACCGGCCACGCTACAGGTGAGTGTTTGCAGTGTCTCACCCAATATTACCATAGAGAGGTTCACTGAAACTCGCATGCTTTCAGTCCAGTTTTAAACACTTTTCATAAGTTTCTCGCACACTTTGTCAACTTTGCACTTTGCAGTCTTCGCTAGGCAGACAGACAACGCCGATGTGGTAACATGAGTCAGGAAAACTACTGGGAAATGAATACTAGATACAGTTAGAGACATTTCAAAACATTATACACCATGGTCAAAGGCATTTGATGTGAACAAAATCCTAGGTGATGCAGTTACACGAAAAATGTTAGGTGGGATAGCTATGTATATAGGTAACATTTTGTTTCAAACTTCCAGCAGTATACGTCTGCCGATGATACAAAAATGGCTTTTGTGGCTGCTGACGCGTACAAGTACCTTTCTTCATTTTTGCAAGCAGATAAGCTACCCAAGTTATTGCATGTGATTGGTTTGTGCAAGATTGAATCGCACCCGTTCCTGAGCAACTCCAAACTGATCGAGTTCAGTCAACGAAACGGCGTTCAGGTCACTGCATATTCACCAGTCGGCAATCCTACCAGACACTGGCATGTTTTTCTTTATTTCTTTGTAAATTTGGTAAAAACCACAACACTGCCATCATTGCAGCAAAACCACAATTTATTTAATGTTATTTAGACTTCAGAAGGTGATAAACGGAAATGTAGCAGAATAGTCAGTTTATTTTGTACTTGACGTGTGATTTTTTTGTTGAAAACTATCGTCATTAAGACATGCTTTCAGAATAATGCCGCCAGGAAGGCAGATGAGTTTTTATTTTGACATTAGCCAAAGTGTACAGATATTGCAAATAATAATTGCGTATGCTATAGTGCATGATGCATCATCGTCAAAAGTTTTAACTAACTCGTCTAATCGAGTATAAAATGGATATTGACCAGCATGTGTTTTTGATCGAAGTTCAAGCTAAATACAGACATCAGAAAAAATACACCGCAGAGTTGTGCCCAATGTTAATTGTTTATGTCCAGGGCAACATCAGATGAGCCTCTTGTGGCGACACATCCAGTGCTAAATGCAATCGCAAACAAATACAACAAGACACCAATGCAGGTCTGTAGTAGGTCTATTCCGTTAATTACCCAATATTCATATTGCTCGTGATGTATGCTATGTTGTTCCACATTTTTGCACCCGTGCATTTTTTCTGCTGCGTATTCCAATCCTGCATTTCCAGTCTCGCATTTCCACCCCTGCGTTTTCATTGTGCTTCACTTTTTTGCATTTTTATTTGCCACTGTAGCGTGCCAGTTTTTTTTTGGTTTGTAAGTTGACTGCGTGGTGTATAGGGACATGCTTGACTAGCTAGAGTCAACAGGATTATTGCCATATTGCAATTATTTTGCTAACTGTGCTAGTGAACGACTTGTAAAAGTTAGTGTACACTGTATATTTGGTGACAAGATGAATTGTTGTTTTTTTTCATTTTCGCTTAAGTTGTGTCAGTACTCGTGGATTATTGTCTGGTATGCGTTATATTGATGTGCAGGTGGCGTTGCGGTGGCTGTTGCAACGAAACCTCGCTGTCATACCAAAGGCCAACTCGGTTGCTCATCAGAGAGAAAATATTTCTGTAAGTTGCAGTTACCACTGTCACTGTCGTGCTATTTCACTGTACAAAATCAGAGTACTTCAGAGTACAAAATCACCTGAGTGTCCGTGCGTGCGTGCGTGCGTCCAACATTTCTTGAGCCGTCTTCCTTCCACCTTCCCTTTCCCTTCCCCTTCCCCTTCTTATTTCCCTTCTTTTTTTATTCCCCATTTTTCTTTTCTCTTTACTGTATCTTTCCTCTTTCCTTCCCCTTCTTCTTGCTCTTCTCCTTTCCATATCCCTTCCCTTTTCCTTTTCCTTTGCCTTCTCTTTTTTCTTTCCCTTTTCTCTTCCTCTTTTCCTTTCCCTTTCCATTCCTTTTTTCCTTTTCCTTTTCTTTTTCTTTTCCTTTTCCCTTTCCCTTCTTCTTTCTCTTTTTCTTTTCTTTTTTTCTTTTTT
>Ga0209367_1009718_pt1 | contig 12992 bp, 7 predicted proteins | sample WorMetLIZISLAND2_FD_187412 | JGI IMG/M metagenome (GOLD analysis project Ga0209367, IMG submission 187412) | Marine gutless worms symbiont microbial communities from Max Planck institute for Marine Microbiology, Germany - Olavius geniculatus... ... | reverse complement strand
GTTTGACCACGAATTTCTCTGAAACCGATGAAGATATCGACAGAATCTAAACAACGTTGACGAGTAGGATCCCTTCGGCGTTGAACAAAAAAAAATTTGTGAAATTCCGTCCACTACGAACAAAGTTATAAGCGCTCACGTTGACCTACCCTGAGTCGACAATGCGCGTTCGGCGTATGCCAATGCATTTGAGTTCGGGCCACGTGACTTTGATGCCGGGAAAATTTTACCCCCTCTCTAATTTCCCCCAATCGGACTTAGGGCGCCGGGCAGACTCACGTTGGGCTTTGCCCCAAATTTCTAGTTGTTTCTGTAACTGAGGCATAGATGCTAACTACAGTGACTACTGTATTGCAATTACATTGAACATTATTGCATATTTGTGGCAACTAATCAGCTGCAGTAGCTTTAGATGTCGACTGAAGACTAAATTGTTTTGCCAGTGACACAGCCCACTGCACTGCGCATTGTTACATCTAACGTAATTTGCTGCATGGAAAGTCTTTTACTTGCTTACTTATGTATGTTCTACTTATGATGTTGTTACGTTTATCAGGTCTACAAAGGCCAGTGCATCTGCGGAATTGCTTCTGCTCTTGCTGAGGGATACAATCTGCCACGTATCCAACGTGAAATTCAGACTTGGCGGTCTCAAAAATGTTTTGCACAGGTTAGCAGCAGAGACAAAAACTATCTACTTCTTGATCACACTGAGCACAAGCGCTGCAGCATTGTCGGATTTGCCCAACACTATCCCAGTACTGGGATCCAGTCATCCATCACTAAGTTCTGTTTTGAGGACAATGGAGCCATTGAAGTCTGTGAAGAGTGGCTCTACGTCACTCATTATCTGAAGACGGTGGTTAATAACTTTGAAGAGTCATTAAACGCAGTTAAATGTGATGCAGCGTTATCTTCTTCCGTCGAAGAAGTGGATGGTTTGACATGGTATGCTCAGCCATATCAGTATACTGCAGACGATATTGTCGATATTAAGCGTCTTCGGTCACCAGATATTAGCAGTTACTCAGCTGTTTCTCTTTGTGATGCAACTGCTAACGAAACATTGCAGAAATATGCCGAAAAATCAAATGTAACCATCAGCATTTGCTCTGAGAGATATGAAGTACCAAATGCTACTAGGAGTCTCGACAGATTTCTGGCATCAACTGCATTGGCTGTCTGTGGTCTGGTACAGTTTCGGTGTGACAGCTGTGTCAGTGTTTCTGATAGTTTTTTCGGAGAATTAGAGCCGCATGGTAGTTCAGCTCATTTGCTGCCATACCTGGATGCAAGGACGTTCTATGATGGACTTCTGTCGGGATTGAATAAACAGTCACATAACAGCTGTATTCTTCATTGCGACAATGTTCCACGGCAGCTGGTACTGGACTCGTTAGGTCTCTTGCACTTGGAGAGTTCACCAGATTCCCGGCTTTTGTCTGCAGGTACTTCCTCGGAACTGACTCCAGGTGGAAACGAGGATAAACAGAAGTTGCCAAACATTGATCAGCTCCGTGCCATACAGGACAACCTTGCTTACAATGTATGTCGTAATTTTTTCCACTGCTGAATGGGTGTACATGCATATTACTAATAAATTGGATTTTAATATTGACAACAACTCATTTATTTGGTTAGAAGACTACAAGAGTGAGCATGCCATGTTGCCTGTTTATTCTGATGATCAACTCTGTTTGGCTGGTGATTCAAAAGAACAAAGTTTTGGAGATTTTGGAAGCTACTTTTTATACATTGGGCAATATTCCACTTAAAACTTGACTATAGCTGCTCTTCGGTGTATTCTTTGCTGTCCCTGAAATGACACGATGTCCCAACAAAAAACATCTCCGACATTATTAATCATAACTTGAAGAAGTACTGTGTAATTTTAATAATGTTTGGTAAGAAAGTTCCTGACACAACTTGCCATCAAGTTATTGTCTGTGTGTGTTTAGATGCCGAAGCTGTTTACTTCTGGTCATGAATATGACATCTACACAAAAGACATTGTGTTTGAGAACAGATGGTTCCCGGATTGCACATACACCACTAGGCAAGTTTAAGCAACATTGGCAGCTTTGAATTTCTGTTATTAGGGTTGTTTAATGCTTAGTGTTTTTATTGTGTTTAATCACAGCATGTGGATCATTGTTTTGCAATAAGAAGGCTTTTCTGTTGTTTGATAACACTATCCTGCAACACTAGATATGCATTGAAACTGCTGTTAATGTGCAGTTAAAGTGATTGATAACGTGATTGGTTTGCTCTCTTTGTCTTAACTAATCCAGTCATTTAGCAGGTTTGTGACAGTCTGTTCTTAATGATGGTCAAACTTCTCTATTTTAGCTGCTTTTTTCACATCAGTGCAGGTGTTATTTTCTGTGAAGTTGTCTACCTTATCTGTCTTCTTTTTGTTTTTCTCTAACATCCTTGATTAGCTTGATCTAAAAATAATTATTGTACAGCTTTAATCTGTCATTTATGTAACTGTGTTCGGTAAAAAAACTGACCCCTTAGACATCATGCAATAAAAATGTCAAATCTGAACAAATCTAAATAACGTTTTGTTCACTTAATCTCCAACAAATTCCCGAGGCTATTGCTAAATTTCGCTGAAAAAAATATTTTTTTACGAAAATTAATAAGTGTTAAATATCAATAACAAAATATCTTCGTTACCAATATGACGTTACATACTGCAGTCGCTCAAGCGGAAGTGATGTTTCTTGACGCAATGAAAATAACGTAAACAATAACAAAATGGTGTTTTCTGCAGATGATCATGTTTTAATTAAACCGTTAAGACAAGAAAAGAGCAGGCCTATGTTGCTAAAAAAATTTATTGCAGAATTGTTCAGCAAGCCATGGACACTATCAGGATTAAACGAACGGTTGCCTAATATTGGACACTTAACGTTCTGAGGCAACTTCACAAAAACCGCTGTAACTATTGTTTGCATACCGGTAGATAGATTTAACTGAAATTTGGCACGTTAATTGCGAATAGATAATGCATTGTTGATGTAAAATTTTGCTGGAATCAAGTGTTGTTTGTTAAAGTTATGCAAATGTACATAGGGGTTTACTTATGTAATGCCATAATGCCATATTAGTAATGAAGATATTTTGTTATCAACATTCAAAATTTAACAATTTTGGTAAAAAATATTTTTCATAAAAATTTGGCAATAGCTTCAGGAATTCATTGGGGATTAAGTGCACGAAACATCATTGAGATTCGTTTAGGTTTGACATTTTTGTTGCACGATGTCTAGGGGGCCAGTTTTTTTACTGGACACAGTGTAGATCTGTGTCTTGTTGTTGTCCAGTGGTCAGATGATGTATTCGCTGGAGATCGCCCGGCTGAGGTTTTTCCTGCACGTTCGGCTTGCCAATGTTCGCATTCAACTGCTAAAGACAACGGCCCACCCTGAGGATGGCACGGTGCATGTCCGCTGGCGAGTCGTTGGGATTCCCGTGACTCGGGCCGTCATGTTCTGGAAATTCCTGCCATTCACAAAAAGAACTGGCGATGACAACACGCAGTAAGTATTGGTTAGTTTGGCTGTTGCTTAATGCTTATGATAACATGGTGTTGTGGAAATTTTACGTGTGAACACAAAAGCAGATTGACCAGGTTTCATCATGCGATAAGCATATATCTGTTAAAACTTATTAAAACTTACTAAGTGCTATTATGTTTACGTAGATGCATTGGATATAATTAGAACAGCTGCGTGAGGGTGGCAGGAAAACATGTAAATAACATGTAGGGGAAAAGTCAGGTAATTGACCAGAAGTTGTTGAAATGTCAAAGAAAGATTTTTGATAGCAAAAACTGTGTATTGTTAACATTGGGTGACTTTAAATTTCGCTTTGACCTAAGTTTTAAACTGTAGTTTTAGACCAAAACTCGGTTTAGAACCTAATTAATGCAAAATTTAAAGTGACAATTAAATCCAGTTTCAAGTAGGGTTTTAAACCGGACGCTTCCGCTGAAACCAAAGTTAAAACCGAACATTATGGCAAACTTCGGTTTAAAACCAAACTTCATCTGAACCATTCAGTTTCAAACCTGATCTCCGTAATGCATCGAGATAGGCGTTTCTTCTTAAAGACTAGTCTTTAAGTTTGGTTTAAAACCAAAACCACTTTAACTTTCGATTTAGCGAAAACAAGATGGCGTTTGTTTACCCAGCGGTTGCTATTGCTGCCGGCGTTCTAGGGCCCAATCGCCTACGATGTGCGCCTAATGTACAGCGCGAATCATGTTTATCTGACGAAGATGAGTTTCTTTCAACGCGTCTGAGTGTTAAACAGATTCACCAGCTAGTCTTAGAATACATCCGGTGGCGTCATCAGGTTGATGGTGCAAACGTAAGATATTACACCAGTACTGAGCATGTAAAGCTCTTCCTGCGTTACTTGGCCAGAGGAGGATACTATCACCAAGTCAGTTGAGCCAAGGGACTTGCAGAGAGTTTGGCGATGGTCACTCTGCACAAGGCTGCTGCTTTTTCCAACATACTGCTGTAAGGAAGTAGGTTTTCGGTTTAAAACTTAAGTTTAAAACTGAAGTTAATCTGATCATTGGTTTAAAACCATACTTTAGAGTCCACATTAAGGTTTGGTTTAAAACTATAGTTTAAAACTTAGGTCTAGGCGAAACTTAGATTCACCCATTGTTGTTGTGCAACACCACCATTTACTATCACAGGTTAGCACAGTATTTTGATGGTGTATTTTTGGCATGTCATGTCTTCTTAATATGCTGTTATTATTATTGTATTTCAAGGGTTATATCAGGTAATTCCGCATGCCGGAGAGTTGACTCCCTTAAGGCATGCTGACAGCATCACTGAAGTCACAACCTGATGGTGCCATTGGGTTGAGATTTATTATTATTTTCTTGTTTTGGAATACGGATAGAGTGACTGTTAGTGTTCTTTGCATGTCTGTTTCTGTAGGTGGTTGGACGGATTCTCAACTTTTCATATTGGTGACGATGGACTCGTTTACAAGCACAAAATGGACAGAGTAAGTATATGTCATGATATTAAAAGGTAAAGGTACTAACCAGGTTCATTTGTATGCCACTACTGTTACCTATATATACTGAAAGGTAAAGGTAAAGGTTGTCAAAGGTTGTATAGCGCGTCGTCGTGTATACACACCTCTAATGCGCTTTTCGTCACTAACCAGAGCCGCCGATCGCACAGCCGCCGTGCAGCGCACCGGCCGGCCAGGCAGCCCAGTCAGCTGTACAAAGGTCCCCACCTTCCGTAACCCATGTAATGGGTTACTACTCATTTAACCGACCCCGGAGGGATGGCAGGCTGAGTTGGTCTTGATGATTGACTGATAGCGGACGCCGTACCCACAACGTGGTCAAGCAGCCATCCATCAGTCTAGCGCAGGATAAGGAAAATCCGCTGGCCAGGACTGACGTTCTAACCACTATGCTACGCCACCAACTTATTGATATTCCGTATAAGTAAGTAAGTATTTATTCTCAACTGATTGATTCATAAACGTATACTATAGGAGGACTAGACGTTCGTCATAGCAAATTGCTTACTTAGAGATTGTGTGAACTAGGCAGAGGGAATGTCAGATGGAGTGGTATCAAGGAGGATGGATGTGTAGAATTTATTGACTCTACAGCCATATGGCTTAGTTATGCATAATGAATGTTCACACTAAATACAGATGCTATAGCTGCCTGCAGCTGGATCTGCATCTGAAGTTGGCTTAATTGAATAATGAGTCGTGTACACTTTGAAGTAGTATGAAGTAAGCAGCATTTGCTACTTAGCACATAAGATGCCTATAAACGGTACAAAAGTTGTATATTTTTAGTATATACTCTGACAAAAAAATATCAAATGCTTAATCAGTTAAAAAGTGTTGAAATTGTCGAGATCTTTTCATCAAGACCAAGACTTTTTTGTCCTCGGCACCACGAGATCTTGGGCTCTGCATGGCTGGATCAGGATCCTGTGGTGTTTGCTTTTTTCAGATAATTCCGGATGATGGTATAGAAGCAACGACGAAGAAGGGAGTGATTGAGAAACTGGTCGGAATTACTTCACCAGCGGCGACAACCTGACACTTTTAAGAGAATTTAGCTGAATTAATCAGTTCCCTGACCCCCCTGCTCTGTGGTGACCTTTTGTGATGTCTGTTTGCTAATATAATGCCAGTATTAATATCAGTTGCTGCTACTACGCTGTGTCTGGAAAAAAAGTAACCCCCTACACATCGTACAATAGAAGTGTAAAACCTGAGGAAATCTAATGAAAAATTTGGTACACTTAATTCCCAATATATTGCTAAAACAAATACCAAATTTCGTTGAAAGATATTATGTCTTAGTAGAATTATTAATTGTTTAATATCGTTAACAAAATATCTTCGTTACCAATATGGTTTTACATAAGTAGATCCCTCTGTTACTGTACATTCGCATGACTTTAACAAACAACATCTGATTCTGGTAAAATTCTTCATCAATAATGCACCACTTCTTGGCAGTCAAACTGCAGAATTTTAGCTAAATCTGCTAAAGCAAACAATAGCTACAGTGGCTTGTGTGAGGTCACCCTAAAACATTTTTAATTTTAGGTCCTTGTATCTGACGTCATCCACAAAGATCTGAAACTGAAGTGTTTTGAGGTATACTCACAAAAGTCACTGTAGTTGTTTTTTTGCCTTGGCAGATTTAGCTGAAATTTAGCAGTTTAATTGCCAATTAATGGTGCATTGTTGTATGTAGAATTTTGCCGTAATCAGACGTTGTTTGTTAGAGTTATGCAAATGTACATTAACAGAGGAGTTTACCTATGTAATGCCATATTGGTAACGAAGATATTTTGTTATCGATATTCAACAATTAATAACTCTGCTAAGAATTAATATTTTCCAACGAAATTTGGTGGTCACGTTAGCAATTTATTGAGGATTAAATGTACGAAATTTTATTCAGATTTATTTAGATTTGACACTTCTGTTGTATGATGTACATGGGTTACTTTTTTCCGGACACAGTGTATGTCATGTTTTTCAGCCTTTTCCTCCGTTTTAAACCTCAGGTGTATTGCTGTCTGTTCACTGTGTCTTCACCAGTGCATGATTTGTGGGGTTAGGAGGGTAAACCCTTTTCAGCATTAGCAATTCCTAGGCTCCAAAGGATTTGCCGCCAAAATTGTCATTTTTTGTTTCTCAAAAACTGCAAATTTTGCCCAAAATTCCGAATTTCGCCATTTTTTCACCGTTTGAAAACAAGGCCATTTCAGCAGTGCATAACTGTAACTGCTGTAAACTTATTCCATGAGGTCTTGCAGTTCTGAGACTTTTGGCTCCCACTTTTATTTTCGTTTGTCAAAATGTGCAAATTTAGTAGATTTCGTCAAATTTCGTTAAAAATCAATATTTTCGTCACGACCGCCAGGTTTTGTCATTTTTGTCAGTTTTTCGTCAAAAACGAAATTTTTGGAGCCCAGCAATTCCTTTCCATGACAAGCTGCAAAAAATATTGGAAGTCTGTTATAGCCTGAAATCTTTCTCATATATTGGTCTGTATAGAAAAAAACAATTTTTGAATATTACAAATTGAGCAGTGGTCTTTGTGCAGTATTTCTTCAACATACTCTTCAGCATACCCTGTTTGCTGCTAAATGCAGTATTGGTAAGCAATTTAAAAAAAAAATTTATAGCTTAGCTTTTGGTCGTTGTTTTAACCCGTGAATATGTTTAAAGACAAGTGATCATTTGCTCACCTTGACGTTTTGCTGCCACAGACACACAACCAATTTCCTGCAGACAGCAATGCATTCAGAGTGTAAATACCTTCTTCCCTGTGTGTCTGTAAAGTTGTAACTTACTGGTGAATGGACTGGTTGTGCAGCTTTACTGCAATACGTGAGCAGGCGTGCTCTGTGTGGTCCCACAAAGAAGTTTCAGCGAATTTTTCCACTGTTGTGAAACTGTTATACGTTTATACAGATACAATCGAGTTATTGCAATACGTTGATGATTATTGTAAATTTAAAATTTTTTCAACAACTAAAACGTAGCAAAATACGTGCAGAAAATGTGTTTTAGTAAGTTGCATCAAGTACGGGAGTCACTTTGAGGTGTCTTTCTATGTAGATTTTACTAAAATGGTGCATCACTCCCTCGAAAAAGTGCAGGACGTTTCCCAGGCTGCATCACCGCCCAACTACACCCTTGGATCTGAAGGCACTTATGTCAGCATACCCCCTTGTTATTTATTTCTAACAGAAAGTTAATGTGCTAATGATATTGATATTGTTACCTCCGCCGATGGAGGACGCAATGTTTTCAGTTCTGTTTTCTTTGTTTCTTTATTCTGTGTCACACATTTCTAAAAAAGTTTAGAATAGATTTTGATGATTTTGGGGGGGGGTTGGTGGGGTGTGGTCCAATGATGAAAACTGATTAGGTTTCAGTGGCATTACAGATCACAGTTGAGGTCCTGGGATTTTTTAAAATACACCATGGGCCACAAAAAAGTGCCACTTATATTTTCCGAATAGCTCCGTAAAACATTGGCTGATTTATATATTTTTTGCATGCTACAGCAAGAAGAAACGATGCAAACTACTGTAGTTGCCAAAAATTATAAAAATTGGCCAATGTTTCATGGAGCTATTCAAAAAATAAAAGTGGCACTTTTTATGGCCCGTGGTGTATATTCACATAGCAATAGCCGTTACACATTATGTTAAATCCGCTTCATTTGCCAGGTGGCTGCAGTGTTCTTGGTGGAGGTTTGAGATTTGTAGTTGCTTCTTGTTGTTATTTGTGTCCCTTTAATTGTGCAATTTTATTCAGCTTATAACAGGTTTTGCCTATGGTAGTAAATGCAACTGAAGCATTTCAACCACATGCTGTGATTTTTGTTATTTTCCTGTGGACAATGATTTCCAAAAGTCTGCCTTGTCAGTTCAATTTTCATGTGCAAAGATTTTCCAGCTTTGCCAAAAATTGGTTCTCACTAATGTATGCAGAAAAAAACCCTGTGTACTGTAGTTATTCATGTATAATGGGTTATTTGTGTACAATGAGATTTTTTTTACATTGATTGGATACAGCAGATGTGCACCCAACACCGCTGTAGCTATAGCTTCATGCATGGTGCTCGATAGATGCATTTATCATTATTGTTTTTTTTGTACCTTGTTAGAAAAGATCCCAGGAAAGTTAAAATGCGTTAGTTAGCTGGAGTGATCCAATTCGGTAAGAACCGAGAACGTTGCTTTGAATTCTTCTGAGTTGTAATGTTGGACTGTCGAATGGGATGTGTTTAGTTTCACAGGAGTCACACGAAACACTTGTTTATCTTAGACCTGCTCTGTGAGAGTAATTAAATTATTATTTTCAGAAATCATTTTGACAGTAAACACCACACGTACAGGGTTGGGCCAAAAAAATGGACCTGTTTGAACGCTGGTAACTTAACGAAGGTCAGTGGTAGAAATGCATGTGATGTGTCAAAAGTTTCAGTGTTATATAGAAAAAGCGTAGAGCGTACATAGCAGAGCATTTAAATATTTGTTTGCCTAATTTTCTACTACTCTGAAATAGATCCGGTATTTTTGGCACACCCTATATAGCATTGCAGGCAAAGAAAACGTTCAGTTGTCCCTGTTTGTCTCTTCTCCATGCATTTTCAAAATGTATTTCAATATCACTGTTGTCATGTTTTATCCCATGAATTTGATGTGTCCTATGTAACATGCACAGTGCGCAACCAGTTTCTCTTCCACTATATTTGGCTGTAAAAGCTAGAAAATGTCAGATATTGTCTCCATAATTACCACATGCATAGGAATGAATATATGCCATTGTTCAATGTTCATTTGGAATGTGTTTTGTATATTACTGCGTTGTTTGATAGTTGAACATTTTCATTTTTTATGCAGGCTGTAACTAATTTTGGAACACTGTTGAATAAATACTAGCCGTTGCCGTTTCTACTGCATGGATATGCATGATGTACTGTAATAAACAGTTTTCCAAAATTTATGCACTTCAGAAAATTGCTGTTGATTTGAAATGGTCACGTAGCTTGCTGAATAAGGTCCAACCTTCACAATTTCAATTTTTATGGTCTTCATGGTACACAGAAGTAAACTCGGGAGTAAGAGCAAGACTTTTTACCAGGGTTGGGTTCTGCAAGATAGGAAGACGCTGCACAACATTGGACACCTTATGAAAACGTAAGCACAAATTGACTGCACCACATGTTAAGGCAGAGCGGAATGCTGGGCGATATATTGGAAGGGAGGGAAGGATGCACTGATGTAGGTAAAAGATGGATACATATGGTAGATCACTTGAGAGAAAAAGAGCATTCACGTTTATCTGAAGAAAGCAGCTGAAGATAATATCATTTGGCAAACATTAAGAAGAAACTTGTCACATACCTGGTTAATCAGAAGATCACAGAAAGGTTTTTTGATGCCAAAAACTGTTTCTGACATTCATGCGGTTTATTCGGTATAAAATGGCAAAGGCAGTCAAAAATCCTCATCATACTAATTTTAAAAAAATATTTTATAGCATAAGTAAATTAACAGGTAAAACCTGTACTGAATTATAATATTTCAAAAGCAGAATTCACCATTCACAACACAACTGCAACTGCTGCACAATGAATATGAACAAATCAATACAAGAAAGAAGTAAAACAAATATGCATCAATGTCAGAACATCTGATGTGCTGAACACATTAATACTTGGAGATATTTAAGCTTTCAGCAGGAATGGCGATATAAAAACAAACGAAAGATCTCAACAAAAACAGTAAACGAAACATCCTTCCAAGCCACAGCGCTGATTTCCATTTCCTCAGCTGAAGAGCAGACACCATAAACAAGGCACTTCACATCCTACAGTTAGCTCAATTCGATATAATTATAACAAGTCATTCTGGAGATGCCAAATTTCACGCATGCAACCACCACTGCTTAAAGCTGCAGTTCTGAAACTGAAAAAGACGTCGTAACAAATCACGGTATACGACAAACAATGAAAAAAAACAATAAAAAATGACAGGAATTAACTCATTTCAGTCCATGGTGCCAAGCAATTTCCCTGACAGTGACAGCTAGCAGCCTTGTGGGTTAAAAAGGAAGTAAGTAACAAAATTATGTTGTAATTTCCTGACAGACAGCTGCAAATTTCCAACAGAAGATATTATGGGTGCTTAAAATTTCAACTTACCCCCTAAATCCTACCAAAATGAGGCATTTTAGCAAAAAACTTCGGATTTTTAAACAAAATTTTTCTGACAGAAAAGTTTTGCGGCTGACTCCGCTATTATGATGCTGACAGCTGTCCAAATTTCCAGGCAAATGTGGTCAGCCCCCACCATACACAGACAAAAACAAAATAAGCAATAGAATAAAAAAGTTGGCAGATATAAAAATACAAGACATTACACACAAGACACAAAAAATGCAATGATGTCATGTTTTTACTGTGTCACAGCTAGAAAATCATCCTGTGTGCTTAGAAGTTACTTCAGTTTCAATCTCAGCGAACCGTAAGCTAGAGGCAAAGTTTTAATCGCACAATAAGCAGTGCACTACATTTGTTCGTAATATTCATTGCTGTTTGCAGCTGGCCTTGCGTGAAACGGGCTTGCTTCTTCTAGGCTCTGCAGATGTAGCACCGCCTTGAGCACCAGTTGGAGATGTAGAAACACACGGAGCTGCAACAGCTGCAGATGTAAAGCCACCTTGAATACGAGCGGGTGATGCAGTTGCAGCCTGAGCATGAGTTGTAGGTGTAGCAAAGCCTTGAGGAACACCAGTTGTGGATGTAGAAACGCCTTGAGCATTGGATGTAGTAGATACTGATGTAGCAATACGATGAGTATCATTATCGGGAGTTGTTCTGTTGTCTGGAATTCTGAAACACACAGATCAACATTTCTGTCTCAAGTTCAACTCCGTTATTAATTTAAAACAGCAATCGTACGCAGAAATAAATTTAGGCATATTATTGCTTATTCATTACCAAAAACCACCGGCTGAGGCGCCGGGTTGTGGCTGCCAATCACGTTATTGTGTTGTCACCGATTTTGACGTTTTTTGTTGGTTAGCCTGCGTGTCGCTAGATGTTTCTAATACTGTCATGCACATGGTTTCTCAGCAGTTACGACGATATACTTCACGCACTGGATAGTCTTGTGCCGTGCGAATAATTAGACCGGTCTTACAGTCATGACTAACAACGTCTCATTGTGCTGACTACTATTACGTGACTTCACTGCTTAGGCTTATTGTTACGTGTCCTTGTAGTCTTAGGACTTGAGCTGCGTTTTTGATGCCTAACATGTTAGGCATTGTTCATAGATAAGTATAGTATAAATACTATAATTAGATACTCTATGCTGGAGCACGAAAAACAAATTTATTAGTATATTGCCTCAATACAGCAAAACAAAACTCTTTCAAATTTTTCGTCTGCCATGCCGTCAGCAGAAATTAAAACTAGTGGATAAAAGTATTAAAAAATTAAAAGTATTATTATCATTAGCATATTTATAATATATTTATCTATGGTACACCTAACTTGGTAGGTTAACCAAAACGCAGCTTTAATGCCACGCTAAAGTTTATTCGTCCTTCATCATCATCATCATCATCATCATCATCAAAAAAGCAATACAATATTATCATTAGCCAAAATCTAACTATTATTGGGTTATTTTATCACCCCTCACCAGACCACCTTTCCAAAACTTTTAGCAAAATCTGCTCATAATTTCTCAGTAATAAGTGAGATATATGAAACTAACAAACAGAGGAAAACAAACCCTCACTGACATAAGTAATAGAAGAAGAAGAAGAAGAAGAAGATTCTGCATAGACAGCTAGGTCCATTGCGAGGGAGCTCATCCCCTTGACGGCACTTTGAGCCGGCGAGGGCGAAGCCCAATTAAGCTAGCATACAG
>Ga0209367_1009717_pt1 | contig 12993 bp, 6 predicted proteins | sample WorMetLIZISLAND2_FD_187412 | JGI IMG/M metagenome (GOLD analysis project Ga0209367, IMG submission 187412) | Marine gutless worms symbiont microbial communities from Max Planck institute for Marine Microbiology, Germany - Olavius geniculatus... ... | reverse complement strand
AGGTAATGAAGAAAGATTGAAAACGATCCAGGATGCAGTGTTCAAAGGTTTTGGACAAGACGGGACTAATTGCGATGCCCCTAAAGTCATCGCAAGTCATGGCCTTACTATAGCTATCTTTAATTTGTACGACAACATTGTATTTTTGTTTTTGGCAAATAAATACTCTCTCTAGACGCAGTGTTCAAGGATGAGTAGAGAGAGCCCCCTTTCTCTACCAGCGGCGTGGTGCGTTAAAAAGGGGACGGGCAGAAAAATAGTAAATTTCCGGTGCTTAAAATTTTAACTTTGCCTTTAAATTATTCCAGAATTCCGTTTTTATTCCCATTTTTTGCATTTGTGGACGAAAATTCACCGACAAGAAAAAGATCTTCCGACCGTTTTCCGACAGCCGAAAACTTCGGATAGGCCTATTTAATTGCCTCCGTGCCACAACGATCAATCAGTCGATCAATCAACCAATTAATCAATCAATTAGACAATTATATTTTCTTTAGTAGTAAAGTTAGTAATTAAAGATTAAAACACTGTATAACTGCAAGTTTAGATGATGATGTCAAGGCGTGACTTTCTGACGAGCCATTTAAGGCGCTGACGGAAGGTTGAGAGAAACTGAGATATAAAAGTTCGGTTGGTTACCGACCAGTGAAAGTGTGACAGTGGCAAAGGAGGTTTGTATGGCAGCGCTGGCTTGTCGGTGGCAAATTGACTACGGGAATTCGTGATAGAAGGTTTAGTTACAGAGGGATTTATCAAGGGGGAGTTTCTTTTGAGAGACTTGGTCGTTGTGGGGGCGTTTGTCGTCAGGGGTTTCGGTCGGACACAACGTTGGCGATGGATCACGTGACAGTGTTAGTGTAGTGTAACATAGCTAACCCTTGGTACCATCTGTGTCAAAGACGAACCACTCCAATCTACTTGTCGCCTGCGGGTGCAACTGCAGGATGATACCAGCTTTTGATATCGGGCGACGAGCACCGCCCACCAGGGAAGTCTAGGCTCCCTCCCCAAACTTAAAACTCCCCAGTCCTCACCCTTAATGGCCAATTTACACCTACGACGCAACTAAATTCAACTCAACTGTCGTGACTGTAAGCGACAATGCAATGACGTCATTAGCATTGTGACGTCACGCTGCTGGGCACAGGCAACGCGTTGTTTGCTTGCCTGGTTCAGCAGTTGAGTTGAGTTGAATCGGCTATAACCAATCGATATGTTTTGAAATTCTTTTTCCGAGATTTTAGAATGCGTTTTATTGTAAGAATGTGTCTGTGATGTGTGCTCACAAGTTACTACGCTCTATGTTCATAATATACCTGGATAAATGTGGACGGCAGTTGTAAAACGTTTTCGATCGTCGCCAGGTGTGACAGACTATGATACTGTAAAGGATTTTGCTGCATGTGCTCTGAAGTGTGTTAAGTGATGTGACGTGTTCTTGTGTCGTCGTGATAGAGTTGAAAATAAGTGACAGGTGTCTTCCGACTCCCACCCCCATTTTTTACCCTTTACCCCCGGTCGTAGGTCCAGTGGGTCAGTGACCGTGTGACACGGCGGGGATTTGTTTTAATTACTTTAATTGTTGTAATTACTTTTCTGGTGAAAATAATTAATTATTTTCTGTAGGTCTAAACGAAGAAAACCATGTCTGAAGTGGTCCCGGTGTGGACTCCGAAACTGAAAACAATGTCGGCGACATACAAGCAGGTGGCTATATTTATTTTATTACGAAAGTCGTATAATAGTGCACATGTTTTATTTAATTTTTTAATCATTGACTGCAATTCGTGATGTTCGAAATATTTACCTGAGAACGTCGCAACCCAACAAGCGGTTGCGATCCCGCCGTTTTCGCGCGATCAGTAATACCGTAAGACGGCGAAGATAAGATGAGGCGGTTTATCGAATCGCCGACAACAAACCAGACCGAAATGTGCGACAATTTACAATCGTGTAATTACAGACACGTGAGATGCAAAAAGCCAAGCCGCCGCCATTGTGTGTGGGACCTGGGCCTATAGTCACGGCACGTATAGGCCTACAGCAATCAGCTATAGGGTTACGTGTTATCACAGGTGGGTCGACGTGAAAGACTACGGTATAGAAGACGATTTATGCTTAGAATCAGGTTTTTTCTTCAACGGTTTACCGTAATGATCAGAATATAATTATACCGCCTAATTGACATCTCTACTAACCATAAAGATCACTTTTTACAACTGTTAAATTTGGCTAAATTTCGTCTTTATTAACTTGCTCAGATAACCTGCAAAATGTCAGCTCGCTTACTGTTTTCGTTTGCACTTTATAAATAATTCCGGAAATTAATTTACAATGTACGAAAGAATCCCGATTTTCTCTAAAATACTAGAAGTTGTGAACGAATTTTGATGATATTTGCTGTTAAAATATATTCAAAATCAGTCAATAACTTTTGAAAATATTTTTTCTCACATGCACAGTGTGCGTACCTGTATGAAACGTACTCGTTGGCGCACACCATTAAAAATGCGAAAAGGTAGGAAATGCATGGATGGAAAAATGACTTTTAGTGTCCTTTGGCCGAAGTAATGTCAATCAGTGAGCCCATGATAAAAGACGATGATGATATCAATGCTTGTCTTGCTTTGTATTACGAACTTCAGTGTATAGTAAAAGTATGTGCTGATTGAAGGGTTCTTGCATTCACGGATATCTGTAGCCTGACGAGTGACAGTTGACTGACATGGAATATCAATAGCCTCAGAGCAGATCTCATTAACTTCCTGAATACCTTTCTGGCAGCTATCCTATGTCATTACATGTACATTATGGTTGAAAAAAGGAGATTCAGGGGGCGCAAAATGTGCAATTTTAAATTGTTGCTGCCATTTGGCGAATCCAAACGTCTTTTTCCAAATTGCTTTAAACTCGTTTACGTTTTCCGCTTTATTTGCGGTGAAAATTTATTATAATCGCAATCAAACGACATAGAGACTACGCAACGGAGAAATCTGTAGCAGTAGGCGGAATCGCTTGAGCGAGAGCGATTCCGCTTAGAAACTGAACTAACGTTAGCTAAAAAAATAAATCTGGACAAAAAGTTTAAACACGTGAAGTTAAAGCTAATAATAATGTGATAACGTTTTTTTATAAATTAATGTAAGCTTAATGGTTGCGCACTGTTTCACTTTGAAAGTGTATAGTTAAGTTTCTTTTGATATGTTTTGTCACAGTCATGGACCACGGACTATGTAGGCCTACAGGCCTACGTGTATATTTCTTCTTTTTTGTGTTGTTGCTGTGTTTTTATCTCTGTGTTGTTTATTGTCCACCGATATCGGTAAATTATAGATTGCTAATAATAAATTTTACTGCGTTACGGTGACTGGGTCTGCATGGGACGACTAATTATGCTGCATTTAAACGGTGCGCCGCGCGATGAGCAAACCGTTGAACGAGCGTACTTTCATGACGAGTGAGGGGGGGGGGGCTGGAGGCTCCAGTGACAGGCCTTGTATACCGGCATATAATGGCAGTAACACCTGCAGGGCGGCAAGTGCGTGTTTCCGATACAACAGTGGCATCAAAAACTCGTCACTGTGTTCGAGCGCCTTGTCCGACACTAATCACACCCGTCCATTGACAAACACGTGCATTCGCCGCCGAAACACAACAGCGAATCTCCCTCTACGGACATGAACCCTCAAGACAGAACTCTTTCCGCAGGCTTAAATACCCGTGTGACATTCTGCCATGCTCTTCACGTTCTGTTCAGTGAGCATGCATGCGTGCTATCAATAATACGGTGTTTACACGATCGAGCAGCTAACTCGACGTTTTATGGAAATTAGCATGCTAATTAGGAGAGCGAGTGGGTTGTAATTGGAAGGCCTATATAACATATGATCAGCTGTAGGCTGAGCCTAAGCCTAGGCCTACATTTGAGCCAGGGGGCGGGGTTTCAATGGACCTTCTTCAGCCACCTCGATGTTTGCTCGATCGTGTAAGCACCCTATAACTCATTCGATCGATCAGTTGATGATAACAGCTACTTGAAAGCTAAACCGTTTAGCAGTTCAGATGATGAAGCAGTTGAACAATTGTCCAAAGTATGGCGTATAGATATTAATGCTTTTCTGAAGAGCCAAAAGCTTTGAGTTGTTTGCAGACGATCAACTGAAAGTGACAAAGACGCCGTTATCTTCTCCGATATTAATTAAGCCTAAGCGAGTTGGCATCGGTCTGTTATTGGGCATGCAGATCTATTTCTGCGTTGTTTTCTGAAATAAAGTCATCTTGGTTTCGACACACATAATACGATATAAAATTAATCATTTTTAAATATTAATTTAACAACGTGTGTTTTCATTAGCTTTTTCCATGAAGGTATAAAATTTCTGCAGTCGAGAGAATTATATTTTGGCGAAATTAGCAGATGTGTCTGGGAAGAAACTACAGTGCAAGTAATTAAAAGCTAGTGTAGGCTTACTACCTACTTCTGCTGATGTATGGACAGAAGGCGCGCCCCGCGAACAAGTCTGACCGTAATTTTCTTCACTTCGTAGTGGTGGATCGTTCTTTTATAAAATTGCTTAAAACTGCCAATGTAACAACAATTACTGAGTGTCAGAAAGTTTTTGGTTTTGAGATGGCAAACGTTATTGCAAGGTAATAGTTAACTTAGTAAGAAAATAGCATGCTTCTGTAAATGTTTTGTGCAAAACAAGTAGGCAATTTGTGCGAAATGTGTATGTTAACTATCAACTTAATTCTTAGTTGAATGTAATTAAATTTACCTACGTTTTAGCGCTTTCGTGAACAAATATGTAGGTTAGGGGTTTTGTCTATCTTTTGGATGGAGGGGATTTAACCTAAAGGGGGGGGATTACATCCGCGGGGTTAACATTGTTGGTCGATCAGTGGATCGGCAACACGTGTAAGTGTAGTTTACAACTGTTCACACCTCCTCACAGCTGTTATTATAATTGTCTCTGTCAATACAAGAGTTGCATGTCATACGTATACGATGCCGCCCTCTTGTCACAATGACGTGAAGGCATATACAAGTACACGGTGACGCAGAAAATGTAGAGGTTACTCTACGCCGAGCCGAGTTAGTACTTGGATGGGTGACTGCGGGCAGGTATAGCAGCTCGGTATGTAACCAGCTTTATAGGTCAACTCAGCCTTCCATCCCTTTGGGGTAGATAAATCGATTACCGACCTATCTGGCTGGAGTTAAGGCAGAGTGTGTTCATCTGTGTCGGGTATACAGGTGTGATCCCATATGGCAGGTGACGCTCCGTAGCTCGGAGATAGATTGACTATGAAGAGCTACATGTATGGCATTTAACCATTTAACCAAGTGGCTGAGACATTGGTTTCTACGCTTGATCGGTTATGCTTGGACTGTTAGGGAAACCAGGTCAACTCAGCCTATTATCCCTCCGGGGTACATAGATCGAATGCCGGCCTGCGTGGCTAAAGGCAACGCGGGCGCGTTCACCTGCGTCTGTAGCTCTGAAATTGATTCTACTGACTACTGGATCAACTTGTTGATTCACAATTTGTACTGGCAGTAATTTTGTTTTGAAATTCAAAATAACACGCACAGAGAAATTTACTTTATTACCTTGTAAAATATGTGCACTCATAAACAAGTATTAATAAGGTAGTAAGGTAGTATACGACACATTTAAGGTGCTGTGGAATCACATTATGATCCCTACTGTAAATCTACCGCTTAGTTTGCTATCGAGACTGTTGACGAAACTGTCAAATTATTAAACTTTTATAGTACGGTACTTATTGTATCTTCTAGTATATCTTCATGTTTCAAACTCACCCTGTAGAGGTCGTTAACGGTTTGTAATTGGTTGTGTGCGATCACGTGGCTGCTTTACTGCTCCAACGTCTCGTTTTTATGCGTGTCGTAACATCTGTAATCCACTTGAAATTTTTCTCTCTCGCGGTGCTTTTATATAAACCCTATATCATTGCTCATTATTTTTAAGAGCACACTTTTTTCCATGCCGTAAAATTCAACTGCGCCATCTGCTAATGTTTTTCGCTGCTGCAATTTCAGTACCGTAAATATTTTAGCAAAAAACGGTACGTTTTGAATACAATAAAATTTGATAAAACACACGTCACACTATGTAGATGACCGGATAACGATTAAAAACACTCACGCCATGCAAACATTTATTTATTTAAATAGGTATTTTACACTAACGTATGTGAATAAAAACGAAAATATCTGGAAAAAATAACAAAAAAATAACATACAAAGGAAAATTAGCAAAGTGTCAACGAAGCCTCAATTTACAAAGCCAAAAAAAATCAAAGCCGAAGCTTGTAACATCACAGAAATCTCAATACCTATATGTCTGTCGCTGGATTGCATTCATTTCTTTATTCATTCATTTTACTTTGAGCAACGTAATAGGCCTACACAAACAGAGAATATGCAATGCGCAGTAAACTGTATTCACAGTAAAGGAAACATAAAACGCCAATAGGCTTTTAAAAGCTACACATTACGAACAATTGCATTATTACCAGACAATTCTTAACTATGCACAAAAGTTTGAAAACTTTTGCAAACACGTTCATTCGCCGCCAAAACACAGCAGCGAATCTCATTCCACGAACAGACTCAGACTGTCATCTAACAAGAAATCTGAGATAATGCTCATAAGACGCGCGAGAGCCTATGGCAGTTCCTGTTCGCAAATTATCTTGGTCTATCTCCATCCATTTCGTCGCTCTTTACTCTTTTGCAGCCAAAATTGCCTAAAATCACTTAAAATCAATATTTTGAGGGTTTAAGGTTATTCAAGATTATCGATGTTGACAGTGTTAAGAAGCTCGACGCCAGTGCTTGTTATGATAAGCAACATGCCTGTGCCTATCTGCAACCATTTTCACGTTAGACGAGTCATTATAGCGGTAGAATAACGTTTTTGGGAGGGGTGCCCCTATTTCGCCCCTTGTTCATGGGGACCCCTTTAACCCAGTGGCATGAAATTTTGTCGCGAAATACTAGAGACATTAGGCGAGCATGTGGTGAAGGCCCGAAATCTCTATCTCAACTGGTCTTGAAACGGTACCGGGTCGTGTCGGACAAACAGACGGACAGAATTACCATATCTAATACACGCTACAGCTAGCTAGCTCTCGCGCGTAAAAACCAGTCAATATTGTTACAAATGCAAAGCTTATTTATAGCTAAATTTTATCAACAATTCACTTCCTTGAACTCCATCAACTGTATTTTGTTTACAATAAAGCTCGTAAAGTTAGGGTCCTAAATAAAACTCATGGTAATGATTGGCGAATCAAGCGCAAACTGTACGACCTAAGCCTAGCAATGCTTGGGCCTAGATATTTGCACTTAGCACCAGAGTCGCCTATAGTGCTTGATCACCGTCAACTCCTAAGACGCTAGGCAACTGAAAGGACGGCCGCATTTTATGTCAGCACTCGGCATCGTTACTTGTTCGAGGATTCAAATAGTCAATCGTTTATTGCGCCAAAGGCAGCACATAGATATAAAGTACCGTAACCACACATAAAATTGTAAAATCATAAAAATACAATACAAAAACTAAAACTCGATGTCTGCAACGAACGAATTCTAGATGATGTGGCTGTCGTTTTCAAATTTTCAATGCTCTCTCTCTTATATTATTGGCCAATATGACTGCAATTTTTTGCTTGAGATAATAATAACCCGTTGCATCAAGAGGACAAAATTATTGCCGAAAACCTCAGTCAGTCATAACTGACGACACTATAGTGAATAATGTCACGTATGTCATTTACACGTGTAGACAAATTGTAGCTTGTCAGCAGATCATGCTGATATGGCTATACATACAGCTGTAATCAATCGTTCTCGTAGCTCGAATGGCGTTTTGAATAGAATGTCTTTACATCGCCGGCGGTTGATTTATTGGCGTATCCCTTATATAGCGACAAGTGTTGGCCTTGGGCCCCTGTGCCAGGCAGTATCAAGCGTGTGGTGGAGGTAAGAACACGGTCCCCCACTTTTTCAATAAAGGAAAGGCGTTTTCCAGTAGGCTTTTTTTTACCAAAAAAAATCAATTTAGGATAGTGTAATTATATGTAAGTGTGAGACTATAAATTTTTCGTTGTTTTTCTGTCCATAATAATTGTTTGTAATTTTGTTATGCAGCAGTTTCCGCAGCTGAAAAAATATCAAAATTAACTAGAAAGCAGTCAAAGCCCGCACACCTCCGCCAAGGCAATGTTGTTCGCTAGGTGCAGCGGTTTCCCTTATGCCCCATTGAAAGCAATGGTAACGAAAATTTCAAAGTGATCTAGAATTTAGGATTCCTTCCGGATCATCCCCAAAATTGAACCACTGGTAGTTTATGCCATTCCCGACATACCCTCAAAATTTCAGAAAGATCCGTCCATAACTTTTTGAGTTATCTTGCTAACACACAGACAGACAGACAAGACAGACAGGCAAACAAACAAACAAAGTCTGGCAAAAACATTACCTTTTTGGCAGAGGTAATAATTTTCATCATGAGTTCGAGGTGTTCCCACCTCTTGTTTTTAGCGCTACACCCTTGAGTACTGTAAGTCTGTACGATGTTTAACGTCACGACGTGTTGTTGTCATTTGTTGTGCAGTCTGTTATTTTCGCGCACATGTTTAGTAGCCTTGTGGCGACACCTTGCGGCAAATTGTGCTGCTTTTTTGACGGCGACTTGTCAGATATAAATGTTCAAACTTCGTGTCTTAAGCATCTGTCATTCGTGTGACTCTATACCCTATAATGTATATTCTATATACGAAACAGACTGACAGACGCAGAGAGAGACAGACGGACAGACGGACGAACGGACGAGCAAGACGTCTAATGCGCCCTATCTAAGACGGCAATAGCAACACGCGGGTAACGCTCTCATGTTGTCCGTCCGTCTGTCTATTGATTACTAATAGGATGTTGTAAACGCACCTTCGATTGGTCTAAAAATCAACGATCTTGGGTGACCTTGAACGGCCATGTCGCACTCTACTCTTTCTTTCTATAGACCACGTTCGTTTAAACGATGTAACTCGCATAATGTGCCACTTACTTCTTATGCGGCCGGTTTAACAGGCCACATTACCGATCACGCCCGTTCGTCTGTTTGCCTCAAACGGGCTTTTAGCCTAAGTCAAAAACAGAAAAACGTACACAAAACCAAAAATTGGTGTGAGAGTAATCGACAAGCCCATTTTCAGCTTAAAGGGTCAACGTTAAACTTAGCGGATGTCAAAAACCTCTAAAAACTCGCGTAAATGTTTACGTGAAGCATACCTGGCGACGCCGCAAGACATACGTAAACATCGGGTGCCTGCAGATTTGACAGAACAAAAAAGTAAACTTCTAGCTAAAATTAAAAACAAACGAGCGAATGCTGTATTCAAATAGCTGTAGGCGGACGGCCGCGTAATGTGTCGGCACTGTATGTGTGGCGACAGTTTTATTCATAGTTATATCGCTGGGCATTGGCCAGTTTTAATCGCATCGTTAAGAAAGCGAAGTCTGCCAGCCGCTGCACACCACCATCAGCAGCTACTAGACCAACAGACTGGACACTGGATGGGCGGGCAGCAGACCGCCGAGATCGACGTAATAAATGTTTTCTCACAAATCACGCTGGACGGGCGGCAAAGTGACGAAGAACTACTTGGATGGGCGGCGACGGTCGGGCTAATGACGAGGACAGTACAACTGAGTAACATTGCAATCAAATCGGGAAGCGCCGGCACAGACAGGGGCGTAGCCAAATACGCGGAACAGCAACCAAGTTATGAGCGATAAACGAAATTTAGAATGGCGTCCACCGTCATCTTGAATTTATTAGCCTACCGTTGTCGATTTTGGTCACATAACCTGTAATTCCAGTAGTGGCCAGCTACACTTCTGCAAAATTGCATTAATCTGTCGCAATCAGCGGCTAAGTTATTACGTTTCAAGCAAAAATACGAAATGGCGGCCGTCGCCATATCGGATGTAATTTGTTCTCAGTATATTATAGTACATTTATTTCGTCATAAAAATAGCAGTGATAAAATGTTTAACTAATCTTAAAAGTCAAACACATCAAGAAAATGTCACGATGCAAATGTCACAGCAGCGTCATATTGTTAAAAGCCTTCACTCTCGGCACTCGGCAGTTTTAAATCAGACTTCAGAGAGAGTTCTAGCCGTTAGTAAACCTCGCCAAGAATTTGTGCTTCCGTTTCACAATTCAATTCGCAACAGATAGAACACTGACCATGTCCATGTATTCGCTAACAACATTCATCAACTCGATAAATTATTAAATATTTTTATAAAGCTCCACCACCTTCAAAGGTCCTGCGCTCGCCATCAGTAGGCTAGTTTTCCTACCTCAGTTTAAGGGTTTAAGGGTAGATTCGATTTCTGTTGACTAAAAAGGCACATGGATGTTACAGCAAATTTAAACGAACTCAGCCTATCCATCTCTCCTTGGATAGGCGCAATGAGTACCGGCGAAAGCTGGGGCGTGAACGGGTACGCCGCGCGATGCACTATAGTTCCGTATCTGTGGTCTTGCAGTGTAAACTGGCGTCTGGCCGAGAGCTAAAAAACGGAGATCAGCACCACCCAATAGGCCTTGTGGCTCGGGAAGGACTTTAGAATTAAGTATGCTACGGTACGTTCACGTAGGCCGTCATGCGTTAAGCGAATCGATTTTAAACTTTCTATTTTCGTTGACTTAAAACGATTAAAACAATAAAATGAAAAAAACTCACTATCGAAAACTCGAAGCTTGGGAGTCGGTTCCCTTCTTGTTTTTGATACTCAAGAAAAAAGATCAAAAAAGAATATGCTGGCCAGCTGCAGTCTGGTGAGAAGACTTCAACTTGTCAAAGTTTGACTATTTTTTTTGAAGAAGAAAAACAGGTCCAAAAGTGGCGATTCTACGGTCCTGTCCCTTCTCTGAATCGGCCACTGTTAAGAACCAGTCGACGATACAGGACCTATTACATCGATACGATAGTTGCCACCCGTCCGACGACGACGACTGTATATATATTTTCCGCGTCCGTGGCGGTCCTCCTGCCACTTGACGTTGGGAATTTCCCGTGGGACTGGCCCGTCCGAAATAAGCAGGTCGATTATAGTCGTTCGTTAATCAGTGTGCGAGAGAGCGAGAGGATAAGTTGTCGTTGGTGTGTGATTGCACAGTCACCTCGACGTGTCGACAGCTAAAGGCGCATACAAAGCGACTGAACTGAATTAAACTGAACTAACACGTCAAAGACGATTTAGTTTTCGACGAACTGACCAATGGGCAAGCGAGGCGAGCCCACTGGTCATTGGTTGACGCGTACGTGAGTGCAGTCACGTAGGCCACGGACGCCGCTAAATGGTGTCTACTGTATTACTGCTTGCCCATTGGCCAGTTCGTCAAAAACTAAACCATGCCATTTCAGTTCAGTTACGTCACTCTGACGCTCTTTAACATTCTCGGTCGCTTGTCAGTGGATACTTGCCTACTCAGAGTATAATTTTGGCCAAAGGCGAGTTACAAAGCTGAACCGCTGAAAGTAGTGTAAAACGTTCGCCGAAGACGAATGTGCCACCGAAAATATAGTGGAAATTTTCGGCTAAAACCGAAACTGATATCGGAAGTGAATAGTGAGTAGACTCTGGGCCAAACAGCAAATTTTTATAAAAATATATGTTATAGTTGTTGTTCTCAGTTTAAGCTTTCTGGTCTACTTTTGGTAATCGCCGAATACGAGAAAACATCTTTCGCCGAAAGCAAAAGTCAGCCAGAATATTAATGCTTGGTAGGACTGCTTTCGGCCGAAACTTAGGTTTAATGTCTGCCGAAACTGTTTATTATTTCGTTGCATTCAGCACCGGAGCTGAAGCCGAAACCGAAGTTCGGTCAATTTCTAAAATCTTGCAGCAGTTGCTGCTGCAGCTCCGGATATTATATCAAGTACAGATTGACGGGAACGTACAGCAGAGCAAGCAGCAAATCTGGAGTGTTTCCTGTACCGCGGCATTTACACCGATACGACACGATAGCACGATATATAGGCCTACCGTGGGGCGATGGCGTCTCTTTAATCCTTTCTCCGGAATGTGCATAACGAACGCTGAAAAGATGAAGGACAGGCAGATTAGTGCACCGCGCGAAACGAACGGAAAATTAACTGAAAAGTTGGCTAACAGAAAGCGTAAATCATTGAACTTAACAAAATCCCTTCACAGCGACTCTGATAGGTTTAGGCCTATATGAACCGAGTGAGAAGAATTTAAGTAAATAAGTAAAAAAGTGTTGTCGCCAGTAGAAAACGGGTAAACGAATGATAAATGGCAAAAGTGGTGAATAAAAGCAGAGCACAGAAAAAGTACGCAGAATAAAAAAGTACCGGTATTAGAACCAGAAATAGGCTAAAGAAATGACTTTGAAGCTGCAGGGTGGCCATCTGCCCCGCTGTCTAAAGTGGCAATCATTTGCGTCCTTCCAAAATTCTATTTTGTCGAATTTTTTGGCCAGAGTTTTTCTTAACAGAAATATAGATTATATATGAGTTAAAAATTGTCTTAAAGGACAAAACTGACATTCTGAGCACTCGTATTTTCTACCGTTTTTGACGGAAATTCGCAATTATTGCCTGTCGGAAAATTGCAACTTCCTACCTTCTCCAATTTTGTTAAACCGTGGACGCCGCTGGACGGTAGATCTGCAATAACTACGATAAAAGGTTGAAAGGTTAAAGTTGGTAATATAGCTACAGGGTGGCCCAAAAAAACGAGGCCACTCTGTTATATAGCTTCTAACTTCAGAAATACTGCTTAGATTTACACGATTTTTTTTGCAGAAATCAAGGTCGTTTCATTCTCAACACGAAAATATAAGATATTGAAATTAATTATGTGCAACAGTGGCGCCACCTGGCGAATACGAGTTACTATTTCAAATGACGCTGCGTTACCTG
>Ga0209367_1009716_pt1 | contig 12993 bp, 10 predicted proteins | sample WorMetLIZISLAND2_FD_187412 | JGI IMG/M metagenome (GOLD analysis project Ga0209367, IMG submission 187412) | Marine gutless worms symbiont microbial communities from Max Planck institute for Marine Microbiology, Germany - Olavius geniculatus... ... | reverse complement strand
ACTGGGTGAGGTGGAAAACTGAACGGTCATTTGATGGCAAGTTGTGTCAGGAATATTTGTGCCAAAAATTATTAAAATTTGATAATTGGTTTTCAAGATACAGTTGAAAATGTCGGGGATGTTTTTTGGGACACAGTGTAGATAAACTGTCAGCTAAAGTGCTAAAATTTAGACAAAAATATTCTAAATTTGTGTTTTTTAAAATCAAATGATCATACCGCATTCAATACAAATGTTATATTTCGCTTGTTCGGTTTTCTCCAGGTAGTGCAGAAACAGAAGTTTGGTGAGCTGGCAACATAAATTGTCATTTGATGGCCAGTTGTGCCTAGAATATTTATATTACAAATTATTAAAAATCTGATAATGCGTCTTTAAATTACGATCGGTAAATTTTAGTGTTTTTTATGCCTCACAGTGTAAATGCAGGCTTCGCGTAGGCCGCGTGACAACTGGCCACACTTACAGTATGTCTGAAAATGCCTTTTAACTGAACTTTCAGTGCTACTGGCGTTTCTTTTGCAATAGCAGCAATACAGCTGCATCGTATATGCCCCTAAATTTTGGGCTGTGAAAAAATTGCCGGAAAATCTTTTTCTCGTCTGAAAATTCGTAGCTGAAAACCCCCCATTTTGGACAATTTTTGAGTACAGTTGAAATTCTGAGCATACATGATTTTCACTGTCAGAAATTTCAACTGTCTGTCGGAATTTTATAAAAAAATTTTCACTCTTTGTCGGAAAATTGAAACTTTCTGTCCCGCCCGCTTTTTTGACCCACAACTCCGTTTTGTACCTACACACCTTGTCCTGCCCATTTTTCCCCTCAACTGACTCAAAAGGTTATATCGATGTTTCGATGCTATACATGTACGTATTCTCATGCATTTTATATCACAAAAACGAAAAGTGCTCGAGTATTTTTAAGGAACTCGTTGACAGTGTCACTCTCCGCGGAAATTTGGCCACAATGTTACTTACTTGATGTAATGGATGTGATGCCAAAAAATCGGAATTTGAGAGCCCCCTCCTTCCCCCGTCGTCTACGACTCTACTGTATGACGATGTATGTACAGCAACTTTTTTCGAGTGTCGAGTTTTCAAATGTTAAAGGTTAAAGGTTGTAATATAGCTCTTAACGGGACGCCCATCACAGAGCTACCGTACTGGATCAGAGTCACAGTGTTACCTGCAGTGTTACATACAGGTAAACGCACCCCGCCTTGGCCACAGCCAGATAGGCTGGTACTCGATTTACCTACCCCGGAGGGATGGAAGGCTGAGTTGACCTAGGCGGCTCGTTACATACCGAGATGGTTTACCTCCCTGCAAGCAGTCACCCATCGCAGCCCGGCGTAGAGTAACTTCGTTGATCGAATCGAACGCGTTACCGCTAAGCCACCCATGCACCATCTCGCTTGCTGGTGTAGGTACTGGCGGTACTGGACATCATCTACCTGGCGGCGTGCATCTACAAACCGTGCAAAGTGCTGCGTGATGTTGTGAGACCGAGAAGTCTGGAACTGCAGTCACCATCAAACCATCTCAACACGCTCACACGGACCGTGCTGTACGCTGAACTGGCAGCACGCAGTCTGGCTTCAATCTCTCAGACCGCGATCGTTTGGGTCGTGGTTATGGTGACGATCGACCGCTACCTGGCTGTCTGTAGGCCGATGCTGGGTGTCGATGTCACGTGATATAGTTTCCCCATGACGAAGTCTCCCCCTATGACAAAGTGGCGGTCTGTAGACCAATGCTGGGTGCCGGCTTGAGGACTCTATGGTGTGTAAAATGCACTGTCTTGCTCGTCGTGCTTGCCGCTCTTGTCTACAACGTCCCGATATTCTTCGAAAACACGGTAAGTTAACAACAGCACGAATAATCGCAAGACCGTGCCAGTGTTTTTCAACTTTTTTGCTGCAATCGAACCGCACACAAATGTAAAAATCACTCACAAACCCCATCTATTAATCTATGAGTTCAGCTGCGTAGGTGAGATAGAAGGTTTAGAGGGCCTAGGGGTCACCGATCGATGTCCCCAGCGGGGTCCATAGTCAGAGCTCCTGTGGACAGAAGCTGAAATTCTGTCATAGAAATAGGCATAGAAAGTACGACCAGGTTATACTACTAATATGGTGTTTACACGATGAAGCAAACATAAAGCAAATGTATTGAATATACACGTGCACGACGTGTGCTCTAAGTTTGCTTCATGTTTGCTTCATCGTGTAAACACCCCATAAGTTTAGCCGTATAAAGGCGCATACAGAGCGAGGTAACTAGACTGAACTGCAGGACATGGTTTAGTTTATGACTAATTGACCAATGGGTAATCAGTAATGCATTACTTTGGGCACCGTCTAACGTCGTCAATGACTATGTGACTAGGCGCGCGTTTAAGCCTACTCATCAACCAATGTGCAATGGGCTGGTCCTGTTCGGCCGTTGGTCAGTTCTTCATAAAGTAAACCGTGTGAATTCAGTTCAGATACGTTACGTCGCTCTGTAAACACTTTTAAATACGTAGCAGTGTTTTGATTGGTTAATCTAAATTTATTGGATTGATGATAATTCTCATACGATGACTGCACGCAGGTAAAGACAGCGCGCGATCGTTGCAGCGGCCAACAGATATGGCGCATAGCACGCACGCCACTGCGCACCGACCGCGTTTATTTCCTCGTCTACAGAACCGCGATGTACGTCATCTTTCGCTCAGTCGGACCTCTGCTCATTATTGTCGTGGTCAATGTGTGTTTGGCAACAGCACTCAACGCTGTGCGACGTCGCCGTCGTCGCCTGCTGTCAAACGGAGCTCGGCGTGCGCGAGACAACCGAGCCAACATGACCATGATGTTGATCGATTACCAGTCAATTAACCAGTCAAACAATCAATCAATTAGCATTCCTTTAATAACGCAGTTATCAGATCTTCAAAGTTAGCAGAACATAAGCAGGTTCAGGCGATGACGTCTCGGTAAAATTTTCTGAAGAACCACATCTTCATAAGTTGGTTGGCTAGAGTAGACAGTGGCGGAGCAACGTGTCGATGATGTTGATCGTGGTGGTGAGTATGTTTGTCGTCTGCGAGCTGCCTGACGTCGGCCTGCGTCTGGCGGTCACTATCTACGAGTTCACGACGACCGTGCGACTCGACCTCGACGCCGTGCGTTACTCGCACGTATGCGCGCGTTACTTGCGAGCACGTGCGTTACGCGCGTTACTCGCACGTCGCAGCCAACGCGCTGCACGTCGTCAACGCTTCCGTCAACTTCATCGTCTACTGTCTGGTCGGTCGCCAGTTTCGACGTCTTCTGGCACGTCGACTGTTCGTTTTTTCCAATCCCCGTCCGTCTTTCCGAGTTTCAGTAAGTAAGTAAGTAAGTGCATATTTAGAGTGCAAGATGTCAGCCAGTGGCCGAATCAGTCTGTCGTTTCCAGTTTCATTGCGTCTTTTCCAGTCGTATTCTTTCGCGTTGACTGTCCGTTTTTTCAGCTTCACTACGTTGTTCTAGTGGTCTTTTACAGCGTCAACTCTCCGTTTTTACCACTACCAGTCCGTCTTTCTCAGCCTCAGTTTGTCGTTTCCAGTCGTCTGCTAGCACGTCGAGTGTTCGGCTGTCGAGCGCCCATGCCGGTCACAGCATGCAGTCTGGAGGTTGCCGAGGATTGGCCAGCACCATCACCTCCGGACGAAGACTGCGAGAACATGGCCATGGTGTCACCTGGGACGCGGAAAGACTGCGGACAGAGCGTCGTGAGAGCTGACACGGTTCATCAGAGCGACTTGATCGTTGTCCATCAACTACTGTCCATCAACACGACATCAGCGTCACCAGTTGCCAGAACCACGACTTCAGATTAGAACGCAAGAAACCTAGCTGTCGCTACGGCAGCCGACCGTACCGCCTACGTCCGAAGGCCAGCGTTCGATTTACGGTTGCGAAAAGAATGCGATTTCCCAGAGTGACTGCAGTTTCATACACGCCATGGTGACGCTATATTGTATCGAACGCTACAATCAACGCTAAAATACGATACGGTAATTCGGCGCACATGCGTGCTGGCTGCAGGCAGAAACTATGCATTCAAAATTGCGGTCAAACCGCTGCAGATAGAGACATGGTTACTATCGAAATCCCATAGGAACTCGTCGTCGCCATATCCAACGATACCATCGTCGATCCCTACAATGTACGGTTTAGCCACAATACTTGCGTTACGGACAGACAGACAACAGACAGACGACACATCCTACCCAAAGCTCGACCCACGACCGGCCAAAAAGGCTGACCACGTACAGATATGATGGTAAAAAGTAGTACACGAAGCTTATATCAGTAACTTTGGCAATTCAGGATGGATTTTTTACAATTTTTTTCACCGGCACACTCTCTGAAAAATTCGCGATTAAACTGTGATTAGGTTGCTCATTGTGGAAGGCTGAAGCCCACCACGATTGACTGTCCAGAGTTTTTTTTGATTATGAAACATTATAAAGGCGCCTACAGAGCGACGTAACTGAACTGAACTGACGTAGGCCACTGACGCCGTTAGATTGTATACTACTCGGTAATGTTATTGTAGTCTGTAGCTTATATGATTATTTTGCCTTCAATTGTTCTTAAGTGGGTACATAAACGCCAGATTAAAAATTGCTGTCAGCTTGCCTGCCAGTTTTTCAGCACAACTCTCTTTCGTACAGTATCGTAGCAAGGGCCATTATTGACTAATACGCCTAATGATACGGATAACCTGACTCTTAATAAATTCAGCTTGTCCCACCCGCCCAATTCTCACCTTACTATAGGCCTACTTAACATTTTATCCATCAATCCATATGAGAAATTGATAACGTAATCATTATTCGTTATGTGCCGCAAATCTGTAAAGTATTTTTGGTGAAATAAACACAAAATGCTATCGCTTCAATAATCAAAAAGATAAAACCTACAATTTCAACTGTACGACGCTGAAAAAGGTTAAATCGCCGTAAGGCAAAACAACACACGAATATTTTTGCAACGAGCGTGAATTTCTGCATCACCGCGATCACACACGTACAAATGTACATGTACATGTATTAGCTATAAGGCATCGTGAATCGCCCACTGATACAGTTACATCGATCAAACCGTTTCATCCTCAGGCTGAGCCCTAAAGCGCCGCAGTTAAATGAACCGTCATTGCAAAACACGTCTAGAAATTCACTGCAGTATACATAAACGTCCACTCGTCAGAAGATAAGCTTACAAGTTTCAGCGCCACTTTCAGACTAGATTACCTTTCATGAATTTCGCAACAAGAAAAACGACTTCCAAAACAGTACTACGAACCGTTAGAAAATGCACAACGCATTTTGGAACAAATACTCGAATACTGATCAAAAAACGACCACGAAACCAAAAAAACATTATTTACACAAATGAGCAAATATTCGTTTGGAAGAAAATACTGCTCTGTATTCAGACAACGAGCGTGTTTTTAATCGGACAAAATTACAACAACAAATGCAGGAAATAATTAATGTCAACTAGACAATCTTTGGCTGCAAACAACCAACATGAGCTGGCTGCAGGCAGAAACTATGCATTCAAAATTGCGGTCAAACCGCTGCAGATAGAGACATGGTTACTACTGAAATCCCGTAAGAACTCCCATAGAAGCTTTCACGCAGACTCCTGTCTCTGGCAAAACGCTCCAAAGTTATCAGCGAAAAAAACATTTAAGATACAATAATGATATTATGAGTATCTGCGAATGAGATTGCTTAGGAAACAGCAAGATAGATACTTGCTTATTAACAAAAGACGTATATGGGGGTGGTCATAAAGTTTGTAGCCTGATCAGATGAGATATTATTACAGATTCAATAAGCATTAGGTCACTGGTTAGTATCGTCTGGCACTATAATACTGCACAATTTATTATTGTGCTATAGTTGGAAACAATCACGAAAAAAAATCGCAAATTTGATGGCGACGATGGAGAAGACTGCATTGCAAATTTCTGGCTGGAAGACCAAGATCAACGATTCTTCTACAACGGAATCCGAACTTTGGAGAAACGCTGGACCAAGTTGCATGAGACAATGTTGAAAAGTAACAAAGTATGATGTACACCGTGTCCGAAAAAAAACATCCCAAACATTATCGATTGTCACTCAAAGAAATGTCTACGAATTTTAATAATTTTAGTACAAATATTTTTGGCACAACTGGCCATCAAATTACCGGCCAATCTACCACCTCCCCCAATGTCTACTTTTGCACTACCTGGGGAAAAATGAACCAACGAAATAAGCTTATGCGTTAAAATAAACAAAAATACGTCAAAAAGCATCCCCAACATTATCGTTTGTGATTGAAGAAGGATTGATGGATTTCAATAATATTTGGTGCAAACATTTCTGACGCAACTGCCCATCAAACGACTGTTCTGGTTTCCACTTCACCTAATGTCTGCTTCTGCACTACCTGGAAAAACCAAAACAAGCGATATGTGCATTAAAATGAACAAAAACTTCAATAAATTTTATATCTTTGGACCTGTGGCCCCGAACAGCCAGTCAATTACACTGCCTGATTGTGACGCAGCACTGTGTCAACCAGATGACATTCACGAATGTTGATGAATTCAAAAAGTGACTGGTGAAGTCTGGATTGGTCTGGAGCACAACATCATTGACACTGCTGTCAACGAAACGAGAAACCATCTCTGTGCTTGTGGTCACATAATGGGCTGACACTTTAAACATTTTTTACTGTAGGCAGTTGTAAAACGGACAATTGGATGAACTATCAGTCCAGGTGACAGAAATGTAAAAAATGTGTTTTATGTCATATTTTGATTAAATAATAATGCTTTATTCGACAAAAATACAATATTTTGTTGGTTCTGTTTTCCCCAGGTAGTGCAGAAGCAGACATTAAGTACGGTAAAAAATTAAATAGTCATTTTATGGCCAGTTGTGTCAAAAATATTTCTGTCAAAAACTGTTAAAATCTGATAATTTTCCTTTAAACTACGATCAAAAATGTCAAAGATGTTTTTCCGGACACGGCGTGCACAGCTTTCGGATTAACTGTGTCAGACAGCCAGCCTGCAAACTTTTTGAACGACCCTCGTAAATTACAAAACCTGCCTATATTCTGTGTGTAAATTATCGTTACTTTGGTTTTAATTAAAGCACGTGGCCTAAAAAATAATCAAGACACGGATACGGTGAAAGTCACAGATCAACTTGGGCACATCATACATTGCTTTGCAGTCAGAAGCGTGATATGATGCCAAAAATACCGTAAAAGCTACGGTCTGCCTAAACACCGCAGTTGATCTGTTGTAATCAGGCAGACTCCAGAAGCCACGATAAATAAAAATAAAACAAAACACTGTGCTGTACGGATATGCAAACCAACTCAGCTGATCAGTCAAATGAAATGTAAGCTTAAACTAAAGGCGAGTACAGAGCGACGGAAATAAAATGAAAACCGGAACGCGTGGTTTTTATTTCATTTTATTTCTGTCCCTTAAACAATGCTACACGTTTGGAGATCATTGTGAAATACACAGCGAAATACACGTACACAGTTCTGTAGCCTAAACGGAAAATACTATCTCTCAATAACGTTCACTGCTTCTACATCAGGTGGATTAAATGCAAAATGTTTAGCGTGACTTGCATTTTTCAAATGAGTGTTATTCGACAGCAACATCAGTATATAATAACCATACTGAAAACTTTAGTATTTTGACAAACATGATTACAAATGCCATAATCAAAAACTACTTCTAAAGTACTGTATTCTTCGCGAATCGGAGTCAAAATTTGCAGTTATGAAAACAAAATATACATTAATAAAGACAGAAGTGTGACATTGCAGAAATTTTTCACACTACTCGTAGTCTCGTACAACGTTTACAAACTCATTTCTAATAACTCACGTGACAGTTTTAGCACTGTATAAAATGCTGTTAAAAAGTAAAAATTGGGCTTGATGTCGTTCACTAATACTTCTGTGCATGCGACAGAACGTTTTATAACCATCAATCAAAAGCGATAAGCAAATCATTCCGTGTGCGGTGAGAAAATGCAAGTTTTACACAACCAGAGTTTACATGTTGAGACCAGTGGATAATTGCTGCATTAACTGCTACGTAGGATTATTGCCGTAAAACACACAACTGCTAAATACACGAACAGCAGAGTAGTGAAGTGTGTAAAAGAAAACAAATTGCGGTGTACAAGACAGTGGCTTATGTGCAGATTAAATATCATTTGATTTGTTTGAGACCAAACACTGAGATTATGTATCCGGGGCAATAGCATTATGGCCTCATCATATACAAATAATAACCACGCCCCACATTGGCACTATGCTGTAACAAACTCACATGAAAAAACACTTAACTAGCAGAAACGTTAACAGATATGTCACTACCAACAAATTTCTAACATCCAAAATGAAAAAAAGATGAAATGCGACTTTAAAACAACAGCCCACGCCAGTGTAGTCAGCAACAGTGACCTTAAGTCGATGACAAACTAAACAAGACTTGGCAAAACTGAAACTGTATAACTCAAAAGTAAATGCTGATAAGAATGTCATGATATACGCATAACAATTGTGTATCAGGGGCATATTAGGCTTACTATCTTAATCCAAACTGTTCCAAAATGAACCAAAATCGCACCAATTTTCAACCGTAGCCTACTCAAAACTATCTTAGAAATAAATTCATGCAAAATAATTTTGCAACTGAATTTGACAGAAACACAAAAAAACAGTAACAGAAGATTTATGTTGGCCCTACACACCGTAAAAAGCAGTTTAAGCATTAATAAATGTGACAAATGCACACTACCAGTGTCAATCAAGGTAATACAAACAGGTAATTAAAACTTATAAGAAAAATAAAACAGTGTGTGTCAAATTTATAGGGGCCTAACCTTCCCCTCCACCCCCCCCAAAAAAAACGAGAGCACCCCTGAGTAGGCTTATTTCCTTCCTGGTGTCATGTTCTTCATTTACAAAAAAATATAGCCTGATGAGTTGTTATTGCGCAGTACGCAAAAAGCAACTCAGAAGCGTGACGAAAATCTATACGGATTTGTCAGTGATTTCGAGAATAATTATCTAAGTATTAGGCCTAGCGCTTGCTTAGGTTGTCTCGTACGGGCCTATGCAAAGACCAGCCTCGTCGAGAGCCACAGCGGGGCCCGGGGAAACATTCTTGCGCCCCCCCCCCCAACATTTCGTGGGGCCTCTTCTGGAGAGAAAATTTTTTAATTTTTCTTTTTAAAATGGTGCATTCTGGTGTACTTTATATTTCTGAGCGACGGCGGGGCCCCTAAACGTCGCGGGGCCCGGGGTAGCTTACCCCCCTACCCCACCCTCTCGACGGGCCTGGCAAAGACAGAACGAAAGATCTTGCAGTTTCACTGCGATTCAACAGATGGCAGCACTAAGTCAGCGTGATCATTGATCAATTCTTCAGTGACAAAGTTATTAAAAGTCTGGTCAGTGGCAAAAACGAGGTCAAACAAAATGTTGAACACTGCCAAGCGGACAAGTCTTAAATGATACAAAAGCACGGACTAGTTTGGGTCAAATTCGAAATCAAAAACAAGCAAAACAACGAATTTCTAAACTTCCGCAATAAAAAAACGCGTCAGACTAGTCTATAATTGCTAACAAACATAACGTGACTTTCACTAAACAATATAAAGTAACAAAATTCAAAGGACGATGGATTAGCAACTCAAACTGACTGGACAAAAAGTGATATGTTACACAAAACTAAATCGTAACATGTGCTGTAATGACAAACAGCTTTTTCGGCTTGGAAAAACACAGCAGAAACATTTTTAAAAATTGCTGTGTAGGAATGCCTTCATGGACTGGTCTTTACACTTAAATGAATTTCAGAGGCGACCTTTGTATTTGCCTTAAGAAACTTAACATGAAAGTTTGTCAGTCAAAAACCCTCACCATAGCACAAGTGACGGGTCCCAAAACAGCCTTCTCTTGACTCGGACTAAGTTGTGTTATGCCAATGCACTTTGCAAATAACTAAAATCTTTGCAAACTTCTACTTATAAAATATACACATTCTTGCTATATATTTCTACAGCAGACAAAACTATTATAACTATCCACATACTGATACCGACAACCAAACACTGGTAAATGCTGATGACTCAAATGATAAACGCTATTGCATATGCCTATCATGAGACTCCAGAGACAGCTGACAGAATCATGCAAACACGACATAAATCATCACTCTAAGCCACGAGAAAAACGTAAATTTAAACTATAATAAGCCTGGCACGTGCAACATAAAAAAATTCCTGAAATGTGCACTCAGAAAAATGGATGCAAAAATAATGGCAACACAAAAAATAGTAAAATCCTTACAAAGAAACGTCAGAAATACTTACACGAATACTCAATAAGTACACTCTCACAAAAGATAATACATACAGTCGAAAAATACGCCAAACGTGAACCGCTTAGGTCAATAACAGTATTACTGATCGATCCGGTTTTCAGTTCGCATACAGTTTTATAATGCATAAAATAGAACAAATATTATCGGCGTGAAGAGCGCTCACAATGTGAAACAGTCGTATACATATAGGCAGTCGTCATTTGCATAAATTTGCATAAACGTCCCGCCCAGCGGAGCGCCACGGAATCACTGCAGTGAAAACGCACAGTACAAAGTGGTACAAAGCAGGCTACAAAGTTGCAGTAGTACAAAGTTGCGACTGTCAATGAATCGGTTGACCCTTTAATGATGAGATTAACAACAGCGCATCGTCGATAAGGCAATGTGATAATTGCTAGCAAACACTGGTCCTTGATGACAAGGCTGTTAGATTACCCACAGCACTCATGCACTCAACGAAGGGGTAGGGCAACTGTCTCCTAAATTTTGGGCTTTCAGAAAATTGCCAAAATCTTCTTGTCAGAACATTTTCGTCCAAAAATGCAAAATATGGAGCTGAGGAACTCCCTTTTGAAAAACTTAGAGACAAAGTTATAATTTTGACCACCCATAATCTCCTCTGTCAGAAAACTGTAGCTATCTGTCAGAATTCTGTTGGAAATTTGCAACTTCCTGTCCCAACCAGTTTTTAGCTGTTAACGGACAACCCAGGCATCAAGGAAAGGGTGAACATTACCACCCCGCACAGGGTAAAATGATGGTAGAAATACTGGTGAACTGTACAATACACCAGAGGGCGACTCTGCAGTCCTTGACAAGATTACATACATACATTACATACACGTAGCAATTACGCCATTTCTGTCAGACGCAACTGACGCGATTAGAAACAGTCTGAACAACTCAACCCTCTCCAGCGAGTTGCAGGTTTACGAGAACAAGGCAAGACTGGTAGTCAGACGATCCGTGCACCGATTCTGATGCAGTATTGGGACGATTTGTGTACTAAGCTTCATTCACACGCAAGTTGATATAACCCATTTGCTGGCTGAGGTGTTGGTCCACAAGGCCTTAAGCGGGCCAGTCTGGTTGCACATCCATAGATTTAGCATCATATTGATTGCCATTTTTGTACTATCTTTCAGTCACGAATTTTAAGACTGACTTCTTATCTGGTTCATCATTTCCCAATCAGTGCTCTATCACATCAGAACTGTGTGAACGAATAAGGGAGCATCTAGAGCTCATTTCACTTTGCAACGCCATGCAGAAAATTAGTGGGCAAGGCAATCTAGGCCTAGCTAATAGAACATTAGTTGCGGCGGCATACATGCGATTCCCGCCACCCCAGCAGAGTACACGAATCGTCCCACTACTACAGTAATCGCAAGCAGTGTACATGGATCGTCACATGGTCGCAAGACGGTGGTCGGTCAGCCGGTGGTGACGCAGTGGTTAATGTCGTCTGGCCAGGTAGACTGCCGTAACCACGGACAGCATGGCGAACGTGAGGATCGCTCCAATCGTCGTCCAGCCGCACGTCTCGGGCAGATAACGCAGAGCCGCACGCTGTACATTATTCAAACATCATCGGTTATTTTACAATTAAAATAATTATCTCCGCCAAAGAGATTATGTAATACCCTTCGTTTGTCTATCTCTTTGTTGCTTCGTTAGCAGCATAGATGTAAAAAAACATTTTTTTATGTTTTTATAAAAGTTTAAAAAAATGTTTTTCAATGTTTTTTTAGTTTTTTTTAATGTATTTATTTTTTTGTGTTTTTTGTTGTTTTTTGTGCTTTTTAATGTCGTGTTTTTTTTGTTCTTGTTAAAACATAAACGTACAAAATTACAAATATGATTTATTTCTCATGGGCAAATTGCGTTCTCTGTTTTTGGTCTGTACATTCGGTACATTCCAGTTTTTAGTCTTTACAAATATTAAGTTTTTGGTTTTAATTATCTGAGTTAAATATTCTTTGCGTGTATAATGGTGAAAAAAGTAACGATTGGAAACATCTGCAGTTTAATGTTTTTTTATCCATGTTTTAATAATGTTTTTTTATAAAAGTTTAAAAACATGTTTTTTTATGTTTTTTATTTGCAAATCAATGTTTTTTAACATTTATGGTTAGCAGGATTACAGAAAAAAAATCACAAGTGAATTTAACTACAATTTTTAGCAAAAAGTTACTTAGACTCGGCCCAGATAAGAGGTGGTAAGATTTTGGCGGTAATATTCGGTTCATCATCTAGATCCACAAGTAAGACTGAAGATACTTTACCATTGCCAAATACGGCAAATGGTGCCGTCACCTGGCAAACACAAACAAAAAGCCCAGCTGACGCTAGGATAGTCCACCGTACTGCTTGTAAGTAACCTTCAAGGTCATCCAAGATCAATAATTTCTATCTAATCTGACAGGGCATATGCCACTTCCTATTAGTGATTAGTAGTAACCTTTCAACTGAGGGCCTCGTCTCCCTTCCCCTCCCGTTCCTTCCCCAATTCGTCCTTGCATCCTTCTCCCTTCCC
>Ga0209367_1009715_pt1 | contig 12994 bp, 10 predicted proteins | sample WorMetLIZISLAND2_FD_187412 | JGI IMG/M metagenome (GOLD analysis project Ga0209367, IMG submission 187412) | Marine gutless worms symbiont microbial communities from Max Planck institute for Marine Microbiology, Germany - Olavius geniculatus... ... | reverse complement strand
TGTCAGAAATGCCTGCGGGATGCCCTGTTTGCCGTACAGATATCACTATGGTAATTCGCATTTTTTCTTAGACTATGCCCACCCATCTTGCAGATACTCGAACATTGAAACAAGTCTCGCGATGTCCACCCTTGCTACATGGCCTCACGTTGTCCAGTCTCGCGATGTCAGTCCCCACAATTTTGATGGTCTCGCGATGTCAGGTCTCGCGTTGTCAGTCGCCCCCCCACACGCACTGATTTCCTCATCCGAACGTCTGAGGTGTTGTCCGACACGTCCCACTTTCTTGAACGAGGTTCTGGTGGGCGTCTTTTGGCTCTCAGGAAAAACCTCGTTTGAGGAAATCAGACAAAATGAGCATGCACATTATATCTGATTTCCTCAGACGAGGTTTTTCAACTTCTGAAGCCTCAGACAACACCTCGAACGAAAAAATTGGTGCATGTGTAACCACGGCTTAAGAGCGCCACAGCTGCCGCCATATTTGTCAAGAATCAGAATCTTGACCATTGAGTCAACTGCGTCACACACAAAAATCTTTATTGGGCCTATAGTGCTTCCGTGTAATGAATGATATTATAGCATAGGCTCTAGCTACTAGAGTACTCCATTGAAGATGCATTAAGAGCTGAAAAACGGAATAATGAACAAAAGTTATGTGATTTGATTTTGATCTCCTGGTTCCAAGGAACTTGATTTCACTTTTCGTACCACCAGACGACTGTGCAAAATGTGTTTATCACTTAATTAGGCTATGCATTTAAAGTCTTTTTTATGTTTACTCACAAATGTGCCTTTCCGGCTTCACAATTTAGCAGCAAATTGATAATCGTAATGTCTTGTTCTCGGCGGGCTAAGAAAAATCCAGGAAAGTTATTGCCAAAATATAAAACTAAAGGGTTAACTGATCTGGTTTTGAAGTTCACGTGCTTGTTCGGCAATCATACGATCAATGATTCTCAGGCTAGTCGCTAGACGGCGCGTGCAGCTGTGAATGGGCCACGGACGTTCGATTGAAAGGCCGGCTTACAAGTCGTCACAGAGTGAGTGTATTGATGCTTAATCTCGGCGGCTCGTTCGTGCGTGTTCACCAAGCCGCTATTATTGCTATTATTCACATCAGACGATCGAAAAGTGACGTTTTGGGACATCACAAACTTTGTCACAGACAGAGCATCGCGGTATTATGTGATGCAGTAAAACTAAGCTTACCGGTACCAATAATGTAGCTGCACTTATCGTCGCACTCCTACTACCGCTACACTCCAGCACTATGTCTGCAGTGGTATAACGCGTTGACAACTCTACGAGTGCACTCAAGCTTCGTGACCATACAAACTGCAGCGTAAGCCTACACTGCCGACTATCGATGAGTGTCAGGAGTGTAGTGTGTAGAAGTTCGTTTAGTACACTTCTTCACCACAGACAGTGGGTTTAACATGCACCAGAAACCGCAAGAAGCCTACTTTAATGCACCGGAAAAAACACGCACAAAACCACGTTATTGCACGCATTTTAAAGATGATACTTATTTCCAGCATTTCAGAAAATTTTTCAGAGTTTCATTAAACGCGAATTATTCACTGTCCGTCTTTGCTTGCCGTAGTTAGTTTGTTTGCGTTTCCCCGATCAGTTAAAATTATTTATCAAAAAATCCCCAGGCATTCATCCTAGAGTAGAAAGTTCTAGCTGAAGCGATCAGCACGTTATTTTCTATAGGTCGGCTGATCGGGTCTGATTTCGTGTTCAATAATCTTCTTGACACACGCGTTATTTCATTCCACTACTTCCGTACGAATGTTGTCGAATCATCAGTCACACTACAGGGTATGACCAAAAACACAGAATATATGACCGGCAGCCGATCACCGGTCAAATTTTTAGTTATTTAACCGGTAACCGGTCAAATATACTGTCTTTTTCAGGGCCGGATATTTGACCGGCAACCACCTTAAACAGCCTTAGCCGATACGTACGAGCACCGAATGGTACTATAGGTACCGGCTAAGGCGCCGTCCCTGACGAGCACCCTCCTACCGCCGCCGGGACACGGCGGCAGCCGGCCAACTGACGACCTCAAGTTTAGCAAGTAGGCCATCACGGATTGCCAGTAGGCAAGTTTCGTAGCCTACTTGCCTGTAGCAGCGTGGAATTTATCACCAATAATTTACGCTCACTTTTGGTGTGCATTATGGTCACATAGATTTTCGAAACCCTAACCCAAACCCTAAAAATAACACTAATCTTAACCCTAAACCGTAAGCCGTAAACCCTATACTATAATACTGAAGCTTTAGTCACTAACGCGTAGGCCTACGCTATTTACACTGACCGCTGCCGCCACCTATAGCGCCTGCAATCAATTAGAATTGAAGCTCTCAGTTGGCAGATCGAGAACGAGGCAGCTGTATCGTTTTCATTTTCACCGGTCAAATTTCATACGCTATTTGACCGGCTGCTGGTCAAATAGTCAGTGCGTTGGCCAAAAGTGACATCCCTTCGGTATTTGACTGTTCTACATAGGCCTAGGCATATCACTGCTTATGCGTTATGTTTGCACTTTTGGTTAATGTGAATAAAGAAAACGTCACTCACGCCACGCATAATGCTTCTGTATTAGCTCATGCGCAGCGTTTAAGGGTTCAAAATAGTATTATACAATATCTGAATGAGATTCTGGTGTAGTTTGACATTCTTTGTGTGTTTACGTGTGTTTGCGTGTTTACCTGTAGCTTCTAGTTTTATTGTACTGTGTTTTCTTTCCATTCTGTGTCTGTTTTTATGTTTACTGGGTATTGTTTAATGGACCCTTGTGGTCTGATTTCAAATAAAGATGATGATGAGATGATGATTACAGGTCTGTCATCCACTAAACTGGCACTTCAGTGTTAAAAGTACCTTTAATGTCATGGTGCACAATGTTGTTTTCATGAAAATATTCCAGTCCACGCAGAAGCTGAAATGTAAAGTCGATGATTTGTTTGTCTCGCAATGGTCCATATTGCTTAACGAAGTTCTTCAATGATCCTCCTGAACAATAAATAAATAGATAAATGTACAGAACTAATTTATCAAAGACTTTCACAAAAAACGACGAATCTACAGCATTTTAATGTCATATTCCAGCTGCAAATTAAATGCGTACATGGATTCTTTCATTTGCCATTTAATTTTATGCATAACTGCAATAAAGATAAAAAAGCTCCCAACACACAATAAAATAATGCTATAAAATAAAACATAAAGACAAAAAACAAAATTTATTACAGTTTGCTACTAAATCTTTAGCAATTAGTAATCTCTTTACGTTTAGCATCCGTCAATCTTTTAGTCAAAATTGGAAAAATATAATATATCTTTCACATATAAAAAAGGCAAAAAGGTAAAGATCGTCAATTTGTATAGCACATCGTCTAATGTGCTTTCGTCACTGACCAGAGCCGCCGGCCGCCCAGACGCCGCGTGCAGCTTGTAGACACAGACTAGTGCAGCGGCCAGGCCAGGCAGCCGCAGTCAGCTGTACCAAGGTCCCCACCTTCCGTAGCTCATTTAATGGGTTAATACTCATTTAACCGACCGACCCTGGAGAGATGGCAGGCTGAGTTGGCCTTGTTGGTTGACTGATAATGAACGCTTTACCCACAAAGTGGTCACACAGCCATCCATCAGTCTAGCACAGGATAGGGAAAGTTCGCCGGCCAGGACCGACGTTCTAACCACTATGCTACGCCACCAACATTTCTCTTCCAACACAGCACACTGTTATCCCTAGACTGTTTAGAAACTTATGAGTAGCAAACTTAAACTGCTGCACATAAGTAACAGAAGAATTAAGAAAATCAATAATAAATATCAAGCTAAATAGCTTTAAAATCCAATATACTACCTGTAAATCTACTTGCAATTTCTTACTGGATTTTCTGTGCCGTTTTATATCTCTCAGACTTCTGTTTCATTATTTAATTAAGCTAGATTCTCACCATTTTAAGTGCACTTCAAACTTATTATATCACACAAAGTGAAGAATATTAACAAAAGGAAAAAAAACTGTAACAAAAATGTCCACCTACAAACCTGGCATCCACTCCATAAGAATAACGTATTCACTGCCAATGACTCTATCTCCAAAGTAGCTCAGGACGTTGGGATGTTTCAATGCCTTCATAATGTTAGCTTCTCTCTTAAAGTCCTCATTGCACGAATTCACAAATATCTGCAAAAAATGCGGGCATGCTCATGCTTTTATCGAAAAAGCTGAAATAAAAATAAAGAAACTAAAAGCATGAATAAAAATGAATAAACAAATCACCAACTCACTGTTTCAGTCTCGTTTACAATCCATGGCCTCATCTTCACTTACCATTTCACCGTTTTCATTTTCAATATGCTCATTTTTCACTCCAAAACTAAAACTAGTAAGCACTTCTTTTTTTGAATCTTTAACATCATTCATATACTGCAATGGTTTACTTGAAAAATAACTTTCCAGAAGTTTAAGTATGCTCTGACAGTTAATTGACAAACTTCAATTGTTTCGATATAATACTTGTGAAGACTATCCGATCCAACACCGAGTCTAACACACTGACTTCAGTGAACTGCGACCCGACCCAACAAAATTGCTGACTCACTGACTCATATGATATCCAGTTGTCCCACGCCTAATCTGGAAATCCAGAAAATGGATTGTCAAAAACAGTACATTGACAAAAAATTCTAGTTACTAAAACGATGCCAAAATCAGTAAAAAAAAGTTAGAAGACATTAGCCTTTGGCATGCTTTCTGGGCGATTTTGCTGAAAATTTTACACAATTATTCTTTTCTGATGAACTCGACCCTTTACTAAAATTTGTCAAAACCCATTTATTTTCTGAAGAGATACCCAGCAAATCAAAAAGCTCATATATTTTTTTCAGTAAGAAAACAGTGAATGGTAATTACCCTTTTGATGGCAACTTCCCACTTTGGACAAGGAAACCGTGACACCGATCCATATCCTCCACTACCCAACAGAGTTTCATACATCTAAACATGCACCATGTTAATTTTTACAATTCCGCTCAATTTTTTCTTCACGTGCCAGAAATAATACAACTTAAGTGCAAAAGCAAAATACGGTGTTGGCTAATGATGAGTTTTATTTAAAAAATGGTAAAAAAGCCACAAACTTAGTAGGGCATAAGCCTGAATCAACTTAAAGTTAGGGCTGGCTGAACAACAAAAATCTGAAACCATGACTTTTCAGACCAACTCTGATTTTCCTCAACTGAAACAAAGTGACAGTGTGAAACTAAATTTTGATGATACATCAAACATTTGCATATCGCACCATACTGCCAACTTCAACTCTCTACAACTCGCAAGGTGGCGTAGTGGCATAATGATGATTAGGACATTGGGTTTATGATCAAGAGGTCAATATCGGCCTGTCTGGCTGGGGTTAAGGGGGGGGGGGTTGTTCACCTGTGTCGGTTGGTAAGTGACACCGTGTAGTGTGTAATCCCAATTGGCAGGTGATGCTCCGTAGTTCTGAGATGAGTTGCCATTAGGCATCACAGATAAAACAACCTAACTTTTAAAAGTTTTTTTACACCATGAGTCGAAAAGTTCACACCAAGTTTCTGTCATAACTTCAAACTGTCCACCTGCTGCCCACTGGGCAGGCTATTTTCGGCTATGGGATAATGATGCAGTGACATATTTTAATTGTGGTAGGATTTTCTTTAATAATATTATTGTTTCATTGCATATCTTCTGCAGAGTTTGCCAGTTAAAGCAGTTACAGAATCAGTCAATATAACTTATGACCACAGATCAGTGTTTTGCTTTTATGATGCATCTTGTACCAAAAAAATCAGCACCTTAAAATTAAGTCGACTTTAAGTGCCGTAAACTAAAAATGTTCAACATTTGTTTTACAATCAATCCAGTCTCAACTACCTTACTGCTGTTTGATTCCACGCCATCCAGTAAACACTTAGCAATGTCGTCGAGCCGTGGCAGTGGCGATGGATTCAGATTGACAAACGCGTCACTGCAACTGGCTGGGATCGGAGTCTGTGAAACCTGACAATGTGACATCCCTGAGCACAGTGGAGTATCCACAGTGGGACTAGCTGGTGGACTGATGACTGGTACAGGCCGGAGGACGATGAATTGAACCATGGCCGATGGTGTAATATTCTCTTCTGATGTCGCCGGTCGAGTTTGGATTTTGAGAGCTTTGAGGTTCGGCTGACATGAAGAATTGCTGTGCGGTTTTTCAACACCTGATATGCTTTTAGATGTCTGACTGGCTGCCGGAACTGCCGTTACCTATCAACACCGTGATCATTCATTCAATCAAACAAAATTAAACAATCAAAAACAACTATTTACATATAGCTCTCTAGGTGTCACATCAACTCTTAGCAACACCAACGTCACTTCATGCACAAAAACAAATAGAGGCAAAAATATTACTTTTTCTCTCCGAAAAAATTAGTGACACATAATATAGTTTCTTACAAAACTTCACACACATGCACATGTACAAAAAGCAAAAAAAACTAAATCAGCAACTAAACAATACTTACATTCCCTTTGCACTCATGGGACTGACGAGATACATCAGCTTTAACTACAGCACAAAACAACTGTAGTTTTAGACAAAGTACATTGCAACCAATACCATTCTAATAAAAACAAACAAATGAATAGTAAAAGAGTTTGAATAACCTTGCAGTTCACGTGGTGCATACCCACCATGCAGTGCAATATTTCCAAAACGATATGCACTATATTTTTTTATTTGGAAAATGAGTGGGCTTTTTGGAACATGGCAGCGAATAACTAGGTTTCTGATAACACTCGTACCAAACACATCTTTCATTCATTACTGCATTCATAGAACACGAGACAATCACAAAACTCAATAACAGCTGTATAGAGATTCAAACAAAGTCTATCTGATACACACGTTTCGTTGCTAAGACTCAAAGTAAAACCTGGTAAACAGATGCTGGCAGTGAGAGTTCCAATTTCTGATTTCAAGACTGGGAAAATTTCACAGAGCTCCATTGCAAACGACTCCAGCTTTGCCTTGACGGCCTTGAGTGAAACATCATCCGATGACTTAATGCAATCACTCTTAAGCTTCTTCAGCAAGTCTGCAGTTGAAACAAAAGCAACATACGAAAAGCCAAGAAGCAACACAGACTACAGTAAGAGCACATTACTGAGTACAAGGAAAATATAAAATTTTAAAAAACAGCAAAACATGTAACATTATCCAATGTAAAATATACATGGTGTTTCATAAAAACATAATTGTTCTCGTTCTCGTTCTCACCATATTTTGGTCTCGTTAACATCCATGCTATATAATTTCTGACACAATCTTAATGGACATCTTTTTTTTCTGTCATGCCCTATGTCAACTGTCTAGCTCACTTAGTCTTATTGTTATAACCAGAAATTGCCAAAAAATTTCATAAAAAAGGTAAATGGAAACGTTTGGCATTGCAGATGAGGAAAGAAATAGTGAGTTAATGTACACAGTGTTTCATAAAAAAGCAACCTCTTTTTCTTTCTTTCATAATGTACTCAAATGATCAATTTACATGAAATTTTTACCAGTTGTAGGTGGAGAAATACTAATTTAAAATATTTCAACAAAATGTGTCAGTTGATTAAATATTCTTTGCTAGTCGTGACGTAACGCTGAAGTGATAATGTGTCACGGGTACAAGCTTGCTAGTCTCAACTGGTGCTGTCAGTTGCTACCCTGCTCCTATGCTGAAAACCCGGTTCATTGACGCCAAATTCTTAAAGTTTTACAGTTGCAGCTACAAAAAACGTTCAAACCAATCGCATTTACGTGTCTGTGGGGATAGTTGGTCTTTCACATGTTCGAGCAAGACAGTGCACTAGCACACTGAGTTTGCGAGAAGATTGAGTTTTTTGGATCACGAGATGCCTGATTTCATGTCCCCATGTTGCTTAGTGCTGACATGATGAACATTTTTCATCAATGAACCAAATCATCATTTGAGTACATTATGAAAGAAAGAAAAAGAGGTTGCTTTTTTATGAAACACTGTGTACATTAACTCACTATTTCTTTCCTCATCTGCAATGCCAAACGTTTCCATTTACTATATTTTATGAAATTTTTTGGCAATTTCTGGTTATAACAATAAGACCAAGTGAGCAATTCAATGAGAACGAGAACGAGAACAGTGAAAGAAAAAAATTTAACATATAATATTTGACATAACCCTCGGCCTAAAGTGATTTTTATAAACCAACGTGATTATCAACTGATGTGGCATAAATCAGATCCACAGAGACCACAATTATGCAGTATCTCTGTCATGTCCAGCACCGAGATTAGGCCCACCAGAACATATCTGAGAGTGAGTCTAACAGCCTCTTGCTGGTATAATCCGTTCACTGCAGATTTGCCTTTTATATACAATCACTCATGGACATGAGTTGTATCAATCCATTGGTTTGGTTGGATTGGTTAAACGTGACCGCAGTGAAAACATGTGCTGCCATAAAACAGCATGCAGTCTCTGCAACAACCTACTCTATTGCACAGTCTTTGATCTGTATACACAGCAGGTCCAGATAATAGACCTCTGACACAGCCGGTAGTCTGCACTCGTGACCCCACCTGCATGAACAGCTTCTGTAATTACGATTCAGTGAGTTTTATTGTAGGTCTAACAGCCAGCATTCAGTTTACGATTAGTGCTGTCACTTTGACACTTGAGTCCAGAGTTATAAGTTGCCATTGCGAGCAATAATAAGTATTTTGCATAGTCAAATTTCGAGACCACGAGACCAAGATGCACGAAAACGAAAACAATTAAGATAAAAACAAGAACGAGAACGAGAACGAGAATAACAACAACGAGACCAAGAACGAGAACGAGACCATTAAATTTGGTCTCGAGACCACGTTGGTCTCGAGAACTTAACATCCCTGTTATATAGTGTCTAGACCTGTCCTGTAAAGGTAAAAGGTATACATACATACTGACAACCAGATATATTTTTGTAAATAAATCCAACAATTAGTCTGCCTGGATGCGATAGCTTTCAAAGTGGACTTATGTTTTACCGCAGATGTTTTTAAAAATTATTTTCAACGCGAGATTTCCGAGCTCTGTCGGTTGATCAACACAAAATTTTGCACGGTGATCAAACCTAGGCCTAATTTTATAATGCCCTCCAAAATTTCGGGAGACCCTCCCCCAAGAAAATTAGGGGCCATAAACATGCAAAATTTCGCCCGATTTCAGAGGAATTTGAACTATGACGGCAAATATTTTCAGAACGGATGAAGATATTCAAAATCGGACAAGTATTTGATCTACCACAATTCCTTCTGTGTTCGGCCAAAACAGTCTGGTAAACTTTGGTCCACTAATTACGGAAATCTAGAGGCCAAATTATACCCACCCAAATCGACTTTTTCGAAATGCCATATTTCTTCCCCGGATGTAGGACATTTCCTCCCTGGACATGCTCCCCCCTGGACGTTTCCCCCCTTTCTATGCTGTTACATGAGAATCGATCAAGCACTTGATAATGGCATAACTTTCAGTGTCAGCATGGTGGAAAAATGCAGCAAACATCAAATATTCTTGTGTTATAATTTTCCTGTGTTATCATTAATAAGGCTACATAATACGTCAAACAAAGGGCAACTTTCAAAAAGTCTCAATTCCCAACTTCTGAAGAAAAGCTGCGGACGGCGACGTCAAAATGCCACTCAAAGCGCAGTGTTTGCCGCAGCAAGGAAAGTGTCTGCAATAATGCAATTCATCGGATTTTGCTTTCTTTATGTAGCTACGTAAAAAAGTATGGGCGTTAACTACTTCTACTTTCCTGGTTCACTCTGTATCGAGTCAAGTTTAATCGTCCTGTGGACGCGTGGGCCTACATCCCTAATTGCTGTTAATTGTCGTGCACTCGTGCCTACTAAGACTCATTGTGTTTGAAAAATACTCAACGACGACGAGACTTCAAAAGCGTTGGTGTTGCAAGAAATTTCTGCTCAGATTTGGCGCTAACTCTGATAATATGTTGTTACTGGCCTAGGGGGGAAACGTCCTAGGCACTCGAAAAGCAGGGGGGAACGTCTGGGCAAGGGAAATGTCCGAGGGGGAAACATCCAAGGGGGAACATGCCCAGGATGGGAAATGTCTGGCTCCCTCTTCCCCTAGGGGGTGCTGCGCACACAAATTTTTACACGTGCTACAGAATGACCAAGTATTACTAGCACACACCCCACTGGGACCAAGGGTCATCCAACAATTTTTTTATAAAGGGGGTCTAAAATTGACTTAAATTTCAGTGCATTAGCCACAACAGCTTTGAAGCCAAAGGGAGTAGACCAATGAAACTTTGCCGCATGACGTAGTGCTAAGTGGGGCTGATGACGTATGGACAACTTTTTTTGGAGAGGGGCCCCTGCCCCTTAAAATTTGGGATAGTGAAAAACGTCCAATATTCAGTGCAATTTAAGACAACTTTTGACTTTAAGTGCAAATATCTCTAAAGCGAATGAATATATCGACAAGCGGTAAACGACATTATCAACTACAATCCTTCCTGCGTCGAACAAAGAAAATTGGTAAACTTTGCTCCACTAACACCAGAAATTACGTGGCTAATGTTTGCCCACCATAAGTCAACAGTGTGCATTCAAAAAATGTGACTTTGCTAAAGGAAGGATTTCAGCCCCCTGAATTTTCTCCCCAATCGGACTTACAGAACTGGGCGAACTCACATTAAGCTTTGCCCCAAATTTTTAGATATATTTACTCTACAAGTGACACAAACCCATCCATAACCCATAAATTACATTACATGGGGTGGCAATAACATTTTGCACTAGTAAATATTACAACATTGTCTTCAATGTGGATTTATATCTAAGTGATGCAAATCACTTGTGCTACTTTAACTGTATCTACACTGTGTCTCAAAAAAAACCGGACCCCTATTACGTTTTGAAATAACTCCAACAAACTGTGCCTAATAATAATAATGATTAGCTGAGAAAATCGTCAAAAGGTACTTAATATCGTAGTGTGTTATGGGCTTACGATATTTCATAAAACGGGGTACCAGCTTAGCAGGATAATGCTGCACCCGCACATTCGGCACGTGCGACGATTGAGTTTCTGTGTCGTGAGACACCAGCGTTCATCCCGCCTGACCTCTGGCCGGCCAACAGCCCTGACCTCAACCCTGCTGACTACTGCATTTGGGGCCGTGTACAGCAGTGTGTGTACCAGAAGCCTGTGAAAGATGTGGATGAACTGAAGCAGCGCTTGGTGGAGGTCTGGTCTGGCCTACGGCAGACCGTTGTTGATGACGCAATCGACAAATGGATAAGACGTCTCCGGGCCTGTGTTCGAGTAAAGGGACAGCACTTTGAACATCTGCTGCAACTTCTGACTATGATGTTGTTAATCAACAGTTCGTTCAACTTCAAACGTTGGCGTTATAACATTTAATGATTTCGTAACTGACGTTGTTGGTTTGTTGGAGTACTGCAGTGCAGTTGCTTCTACTGTTGGTGCCACAGGAAAACCTCAGCTGGTACTCTATTCTTAAAATTTCTCGCAAAGTAACACATGCTATTAAGTGCTGATTCTCCAACAATTATTTTTGTCAAAATTTACTGCTATTGAACCAGGACTGTTGGAGTTATTGCAAAAGGTAGCACGGGTCCGGTTTTTTTGAGACAGAGTGTACATCATCACATCTCAAATATGTCACTGCACTACTTTTCAACTTGTAGTATTCAATATGCTAGCAAAAGGAAGCAGTTATGCATGCTGGAGAAGAATGTTAAAGATACACTATCAGACTATGATATTTCTGAGTAAAAAAAGCAAAAAAAAATTAACAGACCATGGGGCTGATCATGATCATCGTGAAACAGTAGTCGAATGTTTGCTGATGAATCCTACATCACACATCCAATGACTACATTACCGAATAATGTTTGTAACATTCAAGATTAAATATACATTATTACAATTGCTGCATGTTTATACTGCTACTGCACAAACATGTACTTGTCATGCTTTCATTATTTAACTGCTAAAATAACAGGAGTAAAAAACCCCTGGTGTTCAAGGACTTAAAAAGATCTATTTATATTTACATAAGCATCGAGAACCAAAAAATCAAAAATCAAGGCCGAAGTCCAAGAAGGAGTGGGTTTCTTGGAGATAGGCAGTGGGCACCCTACTCACCAGCAATGGGTCTGTGAGAGCACACCCCTGTGAGGTCTTAGGGCATGAAGTCCTGGTGGCAAACACAATATGGGAAGGACCTAAAACACATCTGATGGGGGCAAATTTCATTTAGTCTTACTCCACCAATATGCAGCAGTCAGAACTGAACAAAAATTAATTCAAACAAAATTGTACATTTTGTGCAGAATGCATAATTATACAAAAAAAGTCACAATGGAGTCTACCTTATTCAGAGACCCCCAGCCACAGTTGTAATCACAAGTCTGCTTTGTCCACTGCTTCTTTTACCATTTAAATCACATTAATTTAGTAAGTTAAATAACATGAGTCAAATATAATAACTAAATTATGAAGGTAAACATGCAGTTTAGCGGCCTAAACAAAATACACAGTCAACTTACTGCCTATACGGGCCAAGGCGTGCATGCGGTCAGTTAACCCTAACCCTAGTCCTAACTCTAACCCTAACCCTAACTCTAAACCTAAGCCTAACCCTAAGCTTCGCCTGTATATAGGCAGTAAGTTGACTGTGTATTTTGTTTAGGCCGCTAAACTGCATGTTTATCAATTATGAATACATAAAATTAAAATACAATGACAACACAAAAAATGCAAACTTTACTACATTACCCCTAACGTGCTTTGATTCAACTGCCCCTGGTGCCTATGGTGCTATGGTGCAGCCCCTCGCCAAGCCACCCCGCTCTTAGGACAGCAGCTCCCGCAG
>Ga0209367_1009714_pt1 | contig 12994 bp, 9 predicted proteins | sample WorMetLIZISLAND2_FD_187412 | JGI IMG/M metagenome (GOLD analysis project Ga0209367, IMG submission 187412) | Marine gutless worms symbiont microbial communities from Max Planck institute for Marine Microbiology, Germany - Olavius geniculatus... ... | reverse complement strand
CCACTTACCGCTGAAACTGACTCCGCCACCTCCTCCCAATTTTTGTCTTTCACTACTGCCGACAGCCCTGACGAAAAGCTACCAAACAATATCTGCTGCCGACTTTCAACACATGTCAAAAGCACTTCGACCTCCTCCGTTGTAAAATTAGGCTGACGCTTCGACATTACTGGTATACTGCTAATGATAATAAATTAAATAAATATAAGCAACAAATATTTACCTCAAAACATGAACAAACAACAATAGATCACGTGACGCATGTAAACACACCTGATTGGTTCACAGACTTGACCTAGTTTAGGAAGATAGGAAAAGAAGAACTTATTAAGAAATGCAAAGAAAACTTTCAAAAATTCGAAAAAGAAAACTTTTTTGGCATTCCTAAGTCATCTGACATAGGAAGATCTTTGGAAAATGTCTTAGGAAAGTTTCGAAAATTTGGCCCCTGGTTACCGGGTATGTCACCCAACCGTGATCACAGCCATTCGATGACATAATGAAGAATTCGTTAACCATGATCTTAGAATCGGTCTACCAGCATATCCCCTTACGCTAACTTCTAGTTACTGGTACATGATGTTCTGATATAGGACCAGACCAGAGCACATGGGCTGAGAGACAGAGACTTTGCCTTTGCCGTGACGTACTTTGTCGTTTGTTTTACTTGGGCCTACTGTTGAATGACCACTTGCCAGTGCATAAAATAACAAGTTGTATTGAAAAGAAAATACTTATTCTTCTGTTAAATACAAGCTTTTTGACTCACTTTTCCTCTGCCTTTTCACACCCCTCGACGCCATCTTTTTCACTTTCATCGGTCACGTGACCCATGTGTATATTGCTGATGCTCCAAGGACCCTCAAATACACACGCGGTTTTACAGTGTGCCCCCTGTCGGCGAGTCTCATCTGTGTAAAGCCCATGTGAATCTAACCTAGGAAAAAATAGCCTCCTAGGTAAAAAAATTATGCTGATTACGATTTTCACGGTTTCTACGACCGTGGACCTACCAGAACCGGGGACGGTCCACTGTTCATGAGTGTGTAAACTTAAAAAAGTCCACCTTCGGATGGTTTTACAAAGGCACACACACAAATTATAGTGTCTGTACGGTTCACGCATCGCGAACACAATGTCAGTTAGTCGGCTGCTGCTGCTGCTGGCGCCGCTTTACTTTCCCCCACCAATTCATCCAGAAATACCACACCCGGTCCAAAGGGGTTGCACTCCTTACAGTTGAGCGTTTTTAGCTGGTCTTGATGGTCCTGCTCCATATAACAGGGAACAGCCGTCCCCAACTTCGAATTTCCTTCAGTGATTGTTGGGATCAACGTGCAAAGATCAGCCCACTCATAAAGACGAAGTGCAACTCCTTCACGAGTAAGTATCAGTTTCCCATCCATCATGTAGAAGCGACGCAAATCAACACACTGCAATCCACTAGTGACGGAAATATAATATCCTCCACCGACATGAAAAGAACAATTGCAATTTGCGCATTTCGTGGCTGCTCTGTACTGTCTCCTTTCATCGTCGGTCATGGCTTTCAAAGGTATCTGCTGAGAAATTATTTTGTTGATGATTTCGCTTTCGGATATTAATGTGTTTGTAAAAGCGATCCATCACATCGATCCCTGAGTACACCGTGGGAAAAAACCGTTGTTGTCTGGATCAATAGGAAGAACGTTCACACTGATGTAAACATTTTCTTTCTCAAATTTCTTCCTTGATTTGCACTGGAAAGGATATTCCTTGAAAGTTTAGCGTGCTTTTGTATTTTTGATAGCTGTAATCGTTGCAAGGATTGTCTTTGGGTGGATAAAGACATGACAAAATTGACCATTCAAAGCATCTGTTGTCAGAATTTTTGACATTTATTACAGCCTGTTTTTTTGGCTATTTTTGGTGGAGTTGGTAGGTATGTGGCACCTGCTAAAGGTCTGTACTGTGTCACGACCAATGTAAATGAGGTCACCGAGTAAAAGATAAAACCACTACCACGGCTGTTGAAGTCCTCTACTCGCTGGTCAAATTCGCTTAGTAGTTGATCAAAGTCGTAGTCGTCTGCGCTGGAGACAAGTTGGGGATGGGACAAAAAATGTGCTGTGACACTTTGGATTCCATTTTCAACTACTCGGGTAAAAAGAACGGTTGTGCGCACTGTCACTCGTATCGATCTGAAAAACACAAGCCTTATCAAATGTTAGAAGCTGATGATTTAACCGAACTTGGACAAAAGTAATTAAATCAAACTAAATCTTGAGCAACTCGACTTGATTCTACTCGAACTTGAACGGTGAATTGAACATATTGTTGGTGTTAAGCAATGATTTATGCTTAAACAGCAAATTATAAGTAGAAAACATAATCAGTTTTGTTTACATATGATAACGTCTCTGATGAATTACAATTATTGTTATTTCTTCCAAGTAAACAGAATCATTGCTTCGTTTAATGAGTACAATCATTTGACTGAAGATGGTTAACTGTGAAAGATTTGTGATTATAATTAATCGATTTATGATGAACTAAATGATTGTAACTGTAGAACAATCTTATTGCAAACAACACATGCAAAGCATTAATATTCACAATCTACACAGTCGTTTAGCCTGTAAAACATTTACCCGTGTGTGCTGTGGTAGTTGGTTATTATTCGACTGAGTTCGTCTCTGTTAAGTCCCAGAAAATTCTCGAATGATGTGTCTGTCTCAATCGTTGAAATATCAACTTCACTGACGATGTTATTTAATGCTCGTCTGATTTTTCTTCTTGTTTTTCTTGCGTTTGCAGGCCTAAAACATATAGATGAGTTAATGATTTTAAATAATGGATACTTCTTAAAAATTGTATGCAAATGTGATAATAGAATTCTAAAATTGTTGTGTCTGATATAAAATTATATTTGTGGGTAACGCAGTGGTGAGTGAAGCTGCATAGCTTGAAATGAATTTCTCATGAAGAGCTATAGTATTTAAAGATCTGATTGTGATAACCTGAGTAAACAAAAACGTTGTCTGCAACATAATGTTTAATTACCTGACAAATATGTGAATCAGTGTTGTCGAAGCAGTTATGAGCTAGTCTTCTTTTGCAGAAATGACATGCGGGCAATTCCGCACAGCTGACGCAGATGCTGTTGGATGATGTTCTGTTCACCAGATTGGTTGCTACAACGCAAGTTGTGCAAAACTCGAACACATGCTGTTGTAAATATGAACTATGGCAAAGGTCCTTGTGATAGTAGCAAAATCACACAAAGTCTGAATTTTAGTAAAGTGAATAAATTCGTGACTTCCGTTGAACGTCTGAAAACCACCAGCAAACTCTATGCCGACAGACACTATTCCAACCAGAATTTACAATGACAGATGTATCATTACCATTGTTACACTTTACATTCACATTCACCAGAGGTGATAATTTCAGGTGTTATGTAGTAAGATTTCGTGTCTTGTATTAAAATTGTGGTTTTCGCTTACAAAGATTTAGGTTAGGGCTTGGGTTTAGAGTTGTGGATTGCGAAAAATTCCCTAGAAACCTCTTTTTGAGGGGTTCAAGGTCATTCAAGGTCATTGATGTTGATAAATCCAAAAAAAGCCTGTCACCAGTGCTTGTTATGATATTTCACAAGTTCTTTGTAGCAGTCAAACGAAGATCTTTAAAGTCAAGTCAAATACATCTTAGCTTGTTTGGTTCAGAAAACTTCCAAGATGCAGTATCATACTAAAATTGTTACTTTGTTAGTGGCTTTCTAGCCTTAGCATGTCCAGTACGTTCAACTGACTTAAAGTCTGTACAAATGTTATCAGTGCAGAAAACGAAGTTTCCGTTACAGACAGTAATCTTTCTCTTTCGAGGCATAGCTTGTTGAAGGTAACATGCCGAATATCGAAATACCTTTGTAACATGCAGTGTTCACTCGAACAAAATGGCAGCGCTGCTCAGTGGCTAGCCACCAAAGAACCTAAGCTCCACCAATTCATCTTGATCACGTGACCACGGGTATTTTACTGAATGAAACAAGACATCTCATACACACCACTGAGACGGTGGCGCCACCTGTATGACACAGTCTGAACAAAGTAATTCAGTGTATAATTTTTTACAAACAACTTCAGGATTTTTTTCCCTTTTATCCAAACTATAGTCAAACTGGGGACACGATGCAACAGGGGACTGTCTTGGGTTGATGGGTGTGTATTCTCACAAATGTCCCCAGAGGTCTGAAATTACAAACTCACCCACACACCTACACACACACACACACACACACACAAATTATAGTGTCTGTACGGTTCATGCATAGCGAACACAATGTCAGTTAGTCGGCTGCTGCTGCTGCTGGCGCCACTTCACTTTATCCCACCAGTTCATCCAGAAATACCGCACTCGGTCGAAAGGGGTTGCACTCCTTACAGTTGAGCCATTTTAGCTGGTCTCGATGGTCCTGCTCCATATAACAGGGAACAGCCGTCCCCAACTTCGAATTTCCTTCAGTGATTGTTGGGATCATCGTGCAAAGATCAGCCGACTCACAAAGATGAAGTGCAACCGACCTTTTAACCCCACTTACCGCTGAAACTGACTCCGCCACCTCCTCCCAATTTTTGTCTTTCACTACTGCCGACAGCCCTGACGAAAAGCTACCAAACAATATCTGCTGCTGACTTTCAACACATGTCAAAAGCACTTCGACCTTCTCCGCCGTAAAATTAGGCTGACGCTTCGACATTACCGGTATACTGCTAATGATAATGAATTAAATAAATATAACCAACAGATATTTACATCAAAACATAAACAAACAAATTCGTGAACCGTGATCTTAGAATCGGTCTACCAGCGTATCTCCTTACCACTAACCATAACAGCATTGCGTGAAATTAAAACTATCGACAGACCTTGAGCTCTTTTTGGTAATTCATTTTCTGAATATCTTCAGTCATCGCTTTCACTTCCTGTTTCTTTTTTGCCGCCAGACTGAACAGTCACACACAGATACATAGAGAATATTATAGATGCAAGGAGAAAGAGATGGACAAACAGTGATATAATAATAATAATAATAATAATCTGACTTGTAAAGCGCCAGTATGTGCTAAAAAGACTTCAGTGGCGCTGAATATACATATACAAAAACAGGAAGAGGCAGGCAGCACGGAACACTAGCTCATTTACTGTATAAAGTAGGCTTGCACTAGCGACTAAATCGCCTACATCCTACAACTGACATTTTTATATAATTACATTCAGAGATGGCAATGATTAAAAATTAGCAATTAATTTTGATTAAAACTAAACTGTGATCACTGTCCAGAAAAGTGTACATTTTCACCGTAAATCGTTACCAGTTACTCAGCTAACAGGTATCACAGATGCAACAAGATACTATTAGTAAGTGCTATTCATCCAGTCTTCTAGACAAACTGGGAAATTTACTGTAGGTTCTCTGGAAACAAGGTTATCAATTTTTGCCGATAATGTATCATCTAGCTTAGCCCGAGTCGTTCACACAGATCAGAAAATGCAGACATATACATTAGAATGCTTTCTTGGTGATTCAACAAAATTCACAGACAATGTTAAATTTTAAAATATCTACCTTTTGCTGGTGATTGACTTGTTTGCTCTCCAGAGAGCCTCTGCTGCTTTGAGCTCTTTGTGTGCTGTGCGTAATTTGCCCTTCTTGGCAACAATCTACACAAGCACAGAAACAGACATACAGACAAAAGAATGGCATCGATTTAGACAGATACAGTCAGACATACAAAGATATACAGACAGACAGACAGACAGACATGGACTGCGCTGTCGAAATGGTAGATCGCTTGTCATTGGTGAGTTTGTTGATGAGCAAACACACAAAAACTATGGCAGAAACTACGAATCTAAAAGGCGTTTACAAAATTGAAAAAAGTTGACTGTCACTACTTTGCAAGCATGATAATAAGATGATAATGATATGCTAATGAGATGCATATTACACAGACCTTTGTCTGTAACGCCGCACACACTCAACTACGAGCTGCGTGCGGTGACGTTCCACACCTCGGGCGGTCACACGGGCGGTCGCCCGCAGCACACTACAACTCTGGCTGCATGCCAGAGGTCTCCTTATCTGACGACCAGCATCCCACCCACCCCTAAATTATATAACACCAACTTTTCGCTTTGGCGGCATCTCGCTACAGTGAGACGCGTTACCGCTAACATTTACTTAAGCAGAACACCAATAAATAACGATAAAATTTAGAAAATGTGACAAAGCAGCATATCTATAAGACTGACTTATAGTCCTTGCTGCGCCGGCGAGACATCACGGCGAACGCCAACGGAAGCTGCTTTAGCTGCCCGTCCTTTCTCACGAAAGCATGGAAGGAGAAGAGCTGTTTAACCCTTTGGGGCCCATAGTGGCCCAGCATAGGCAAGATCATTTTGAGTATAAATCTTACATTTACTTACTGGTCTAATGAGAAGTCTAAACTTAAGTTAAAAATTTTTATTGTTTAGGGGTCTGTGGCAAAATACTTGCCAGTGGGTCTCTGTCAAAAGCTATGTGTGGCAACGTATTTGCCACTGGGCCTCAAGAGACATACAAAATGTCATTATTAGTACATGTAAATCAAATGTGTAAAACAAGCTACCACAACTACAAAGACAACATAAGTGTTGCTCAGTCAGCGTAGTCGCTAGTCAACTGCTGGGATTCTACACTAACCAGTTTACAGTCAATTATTGTGGAAAATGCCAAAGCATGGCGCAACACAAAGTGAGACATTACACTGGCCGCAAATGATCCGTGAACGTTTGTTGTTCGTTCTTGAGCTGCATAGACGACAGCGACGAAATTTACTGGTCTGAATGGGGAAGTGGTTCCCCTGCTGTAGTCTGATGCTGTCTGGGACACCCATCGTCTTCATTCTTTTTTTGCCACAAACTCTATACTTCACATACGATGAACCCTGCAAAGAGGATCTGCGGCATCGAAACGAATGTCCACTCACCATTCTTCGGAAAAGAGCAACACGAAACGTCAGCAGAGTCATTGGATTTTCTGGATGAACTGACTGGTACAAAATGAAGGCGTTAACTACAGCCGTGTCCAGCAAGAAATAGAATATGCGAATCCACCACCGTCTTGCCTTGTGGCTGACAGAGTAATGTCCACGACTTCGGTCGAAGCGATCCACTCCTCCCATTCGCTTTGTATACTCAACAACTGATTGTGGGCATTCAACAAGTGCTGAGGTACCATCTTTCTGCGTTCGCTTAGCGTTCAGTATTGTGTTCGGACTGAACGCTGTGGACATTACATGGACAATCTTAGTGTCCTTCCACTTCACGTAGCCGACACCGTTCCGTGTGCACCATTTGGATTCACCACGAGCCATTGCGTCTTGCACACTGGCTATTACTGGTAAATTACAGCGACTAGAACGGACAGTACAGGTGGCAAATATGTTCTTTCCAAACAAGTAATCCAGCAGTGCCACGGATGAAAAGAAGTTATCAAAAGTGACATGTGTGTTCGTATAGTTGAGTGTTTCTGTGAGAAATTTGACAACACGATCACCGAGACCAACACCGCCTGCACCCGAGTTGTCTTTTCCGGTGTATATGTCGAACTGGTAAACATAACCAGATTTTGAGTCCGCTCTGACCCACACCTTGTAGCCACGCTTAGTAGGCTTTAGCGGCATGTATTGCCGTAGGCTTGATCGTCCTTTGAACTTAATCATCGCCTCGTCTATGGACTGAGAATACGTTGACACAGCATGTTGCTGAAACAGACTGTTCATTTTCGTCAGCAATGGCCGGATTTTGCGGAGTTTGTCAAAAGCAGGATCATCTCGAGGCACTGCAACTGAATTGTCACTTACATGAAAGTTATTCAGCAGTTTCATGAATCTGTTTCTAGGCATCACATCTGCTATACCTTGTACATGAAAGAATGGATCAGTTGACCAATAGAGCTTGAATTTAGGCAACCGATGAACTCCCATTCCTAACAAAACGCCCAAGAAGCATTTCATTTCATCATAGGTTACATCATTCCAGTAACGTGTTTGGCGTTGCTGAGCATATAAATTCGTTTGATCCACAAGTAACTTGATTACATCGTCTTCGAAGAACTTCTCGAAAAATTCACAAGGACCATCTGTATCCAGGAATGGTGTTCGTGGTACTACGTTTACATTGTCAAATTTTACATTAGGAGCGGAAAATGGGGTTTTATGCCACTCCGGATCATCCCACTGACTGTCACCATCTTCGCCTTCATCATTAGCATTATCACTTTCCTCCTGATCAGACCAGTCCATAGCTAATTGATACAAAATGTCATCATCATCTGTGTCGCTAGTTTCAACCTCAACTAGACTGTTGGTTGCAGTGCCAGCACTGTCGTCATCTCCTTCGTCCTCACTATCCTCTAAGTTATCGTCCGATTCGTCATCCGATGACAATGCAAAGAGTGCAGCCAGAACTTCTTCTCCAGTGTATGTCTGCTTTTGTCTCCTTGACATTGTCCTACATACATGCACAATAATGCAACTTCAAATAATTTGTGACAGTGTGACTATAATACTCAGACATGTCTCGCTAGCCCTAACCCTTAAACCTACCCCTACCCCTAACCCTAACCCTGCTATGTCGAACTGCTACAGTCAAGCCACTTGTGACATCTGCCAGTATTTTACAGTTTTCATTTGCACATATACATATACACATAAGGCCCGGTGGCAAAGATGCTGCCACATGTAACTATCACCAGAGGCCCGATGGCAAGCATCTGGCCACATCCACTTGTGAGACCGAATAACAATGAAAAAAATGTAAAAGTACGTTCAAATTTCACGTATTTGCTACTGGTTGCTACACAGAGATGCAGAATTACTCAGTTTCCGAAAAAAACACTCCACTCAATTACATGCATCAGCAATCAACCAAATACTAATATTACAACGATTTGAGAAACAATTTTCACAAAATTTCTACTATTCACAACAAACGACCACGCCCCTTTATTGACAACTTTCGCTATAAACAATAAATAAGTAACTACTGTCGACTGCTTCACTCTGCAAGTGGCAGAAATGTCGCCAATGGGTCTCATGTATACCCATGTTGTGGCTGGCAGTTATTTCGCCACTGGGCCCCAAAGGGTTAAGACGTGGGTGGGTGCGTTATTTAGGTTCATGGATAAAGTGGTTGAAGAAAAGGACAGAGAGAACCCGCGGATAGCTACGCTGCTACGACCTCGTTTTGATCATTTGCCGCCGACGCTTTTCATAGTCGCTGAGTGTGACATCGTCAGAGACGACAGCTACGGTTAGACAGACTGGCAACTTGCCGACTTGCTCTAAACTAGTTTTTTGCCAAGTTTTAATTCAGATGATTGTAATTGCTCGTTCAGCATGCAAGATACCAAAATTTTTCGGTGTTTTTTGTGCTTGTCAAGTTCTTACGAGCGACAGCAGAATACTTCGAGCGTCTTAGAAATGGCCTAGGCGTAAGTTTGTCCGTCCGTCTGTTTGTCACACTGCTGTACTGTATCCAAAAGATGCAAGCTAGGATCACGACATCTTCGCTGTGGGCTGCCCCAAGGACCCTAGTTATTATGACAAAATTTAGTGCGGCTGAGTACAAGGGTTCTCCTCAAACTAGAGCGTGAAAAAGGGGCTCCCACCTAAAAAGTTCTCATACCGCTACTGGCTTATCTAGCGTAAAAACAGTTGCAGATAGGCACAGACAATGCTGCTTTGCTTATCATATCAAGCACTGGTGACGAGCTTCTTAGTGGTATCAACATTGATGACCTTGAACGACCTTGAACCCCCAAAGTATGGGGTTTTAATAAATTGTTCGTAATTTTGGGCTGTTATTCACGTAAAATTTAAGAGTGGATTGCGCCAAAATAGCTAGAAATAGACCTAGACAACCTGCACATGAAATTTTCAGCATTAAACGTAAATTTTAGCAGTCCAAGTCCCGACGCCCTCGGTTCAAGGAGGCTTGCGCACGCGGGCGTCAAGAAAGGGAACCCCCTAAAAAGTGGTTATTTAACCGCTGTTGGCTTGTTTGGCATGAAAACAGTTGCAGTTAGGTAACATGCTACTTATATCATAACACGCACTAGAGACGAGCTTTTTAGACTTAACATCGATGACCTAGAATGACCTTGAACCCACAAAATCGGGTTTTTAAGTGTTTTTGTTAATTTTCGGCTGTGGCGCACTTTTCAAGCGTGAACTACGCCGAAATTACTAGACAGATCCGGACAACGTGTGTACGGATTTTTTTTAGCATAGAACGTGCATTTTAACCATTAGAGTTTCTACTTTTTACAAGTCGTAATCTCAAGGTGTCTTCCCTTCGGAGTTTTCAAATTTGTGTACTCCTCAAGACGCATTGTTATTTTATTGTACGCTGTACAGTAATTGCCTATAGGTGGCAGGTCCGATGCTGTCGCGCGTCACGTGAGTTTTGCTGAAATTACTTGTTCAATTTGTTGAACATTCTCATATTTAAATACATCCCGTACAACTTTCTGTTAGTGATTAATAGCATCATTTTTTAGCATCCAGGCCACCGGCCACAAAAGTGGATTTTGTCTAGATTGTTTTTCTGACAAATATTTTTTCTATCCCACTTAAGACCAACAATAATTGCAAGTTTTCGCATTCTTATTAAACGGTCTACCCTATTTCTCCGACAGTTAATAAACGACCGACAATCAACAGGCCCGTCGAGAGGGTGGGGTAGTGGGGTTAAGCTAGCTACCCCGGGCTCGCGACTTTTGGGGACCCCGCCATCGCTTAGAAATATAAAATACACCAAAATGTATCATTTAAAAAAATTGAAAAATTTTCTCTCCAGAGCTGAGGGGCGCCGCGAGAATGTTACCCGAGCCTGACAATTAAGATCCTGTCACTGACGCACCCCACGTTATTGAAACGCTGAATAAATCCCGGTAGCCTGATGTCACCGATCCCCCAGTGGCGGCGGATGATATGAACTGTGTTAATATGAGGAATTATAGTGAATCGTGTTTGTTAATTGAAGAATACGAAAAGAAGCTGAAAGCGGCTGGTGTACACTGCAAACTGTATCTGTACAAAGGCGCTTTACATGGCTTCTGCACTATGCCAGGTTTAACAGTTTTCTCAATCGACGTTTTTCTACAATTAGTATTCAATTAGCAAGTCTAACGCTGTCGTTACAAACTTACAATACGTTTTGTTGGTTTATGTGCTGACGCAGTATTTGCGTATTTGCCTCTGTCAAGTAGCCTAGTCTTAGTGAGCTGCTTTGGACAAGTTGTAAATTACGTTAAATCTAGCACTTGACATTTCTCGGACGGGAGAAAGAGACAGCTAATTTTGAAAAACAGACTATACTTATGGGATAATGATCTAATAAACTACAATACAGCTTCTTATAAAATTGTACCTACCGGCACATCGTACGTTATGCTTACAGACGCGTCACTAAGGCGTTACAGTTTGTTTACTAATACTCCTGTAAGCCTCTGCCTTATTTCTGTAGCAACCAATGTGTTAATTGTTGAGTTTAATCAAGACGTTGTTAAAGTTCGCCTCACTGCTGTTTGTGTAGGAGCGTTTCCACAGCTGTGTGCTGAAGCTCATGGCAAGATCACCGAATTTGTGAAGAAGTGGGGATTTTAGGCTCGATCTACAGCAGGGCTGGAAAATTGGCTTCGAAGTCTAGGTTCTTTAGATTAAATAAAACCTGAATATCCAAATGGAAGTATTTTTTACTTGTTGGTAAATTTATGATACAAGTGGCATGTTCCCACACCTTTTTGCTAGCAAAAATTTTCAGGACTTCCAGAACCATCGAAATGTTTTCTGGGACCTACTCGGAGCCCCCAACGGTTAAACATAAAGAGAAACAGCAGATAGCCTACTTATTGCACATACAGTACCGAGCGAAATCCAATCCAATCCACAGTTCTTTGTAAGCAAAAATTGTCACATATATCAGGACCAAACTGCAGGACTTTTAGCAGGCGTGGAAATCCCGTCAATCATGACTTTGGAGTTATGACACCACGATGGCGACTCTACTCAGCTGATGTGATGTGAAGAAAGGTAAACCTATGTAGGCGCGTAGGATTGTGTCTGGCCTTCTTTGTACACTAAATCCTAAAAACCTCCAATGTCCAAAAACCTACGTGTTTCCAGCCCTGACTTATACGCTTGCTTCACTTTCAACTGTTTGAACTAACAACTTAACAAACCCCCATGCACTCACAGGTCTATGTTAATTATGATACTTTAATCCTGACTCTGACATTACTTTCATTTCTGTGAATTTCCTTTTTGGCTACACGCTGCAGACTGGTCCTAAAACAGTGTTTAATATTCCGGCGATGCTGAACACATCTGTGATGGGCAAGTATGTAACTACTGCACAGACAAAAGTATTGCAAAGAAATCGCATTTTTCCTGTTCACGACACTACATTATGGGCTACAAAACTGTACATCAAGTGAGTATACCTAGAAAAATAATAAAAAAAGTGTAGGACATTACAACATGAAATGGCTGAAATACTCTTGCTGCTTGATACATGTCTGCTGAGAGAATAAACAAAACATACTGCTTACACCAACACAGGCGGTATAGTGACGAGCAAAGTACTCAAAACTGGACAACATTTGTTAACAAAAAATAATAATAATCATCATCATCAGTTTATTTTGAAAACACAAAACATGACAATGCCAGAAAATACAGAACAAAACAATAAAACATGCGTTCCAAGGGTCAGAAAGGCCGCAACGGCACTTACAACTGCCCATATCACAAAAAGTAGCACGGTATAATAAGACAGAGCAAATATGAACAACCAGTACTGAATAATAAAATTAAAATCAAAAAACCTTGAGAAAATCAGAGTAATCAACATTATTAATGGTCCTCTTGAAAGAAGTTAAAGAAGTAAAATCTACTGTATGAGGTAA
>Ga0209367_1009710_pt1 | contig 12996 bp, 4 predicted proteins | sample WorMetLIZISLAND2_FD_187412 | JGI IMG/M metagenome (GOLD analysis project Ga0209367, IMG submission 187412) | Marine gutless worms symbiont microbial communities from Max Planck institute for Marine Microbiology, Germany - Olavius geniculatus... ... | reverse complement strand
ATTGCAGATTTTCAGATTTTTGCATGCAATCAGCTTTTAATAATTTTGTGCAGATTATGACAGATTACTGGCGGAGAAAATAATACACAGATAGATTGTGTTCTATGAAAATACGACATCACAATATTGACGTCATCATCCAAAAATGTCTGCATATGCTGAAGATAATATTTCATACAAAAAATGTATTTTGCATTTTTTATATTTGGAAAAATAACAGAATGGCAGTGTTTTATAACTTATTTTGGAATGACCTTTGTATATACCCAGTAATGCATAGTGGCATGTGCAATATACCGGTATGCCAATTTATTGACAAATTATGCATATGCTTCAGTTTTTACCCACTTTTTGCATTAAAACAAAGCATAACAGAATTTTTACTATAAACGAAGCTGTATTCATCAGTTTGCAGATGTCATTGTAGGTCAGCGTTCTGCTGTCGTCATTCGATGAACTGGTTAAAAAGGTGGATCATTTGACACTGAGAGTAGATAAACTCGAAGACGTGAAAGTCACGCAGTCCACACAGTTGGATAATTGTCTGCGGTCAGTTGCAACATTGTTTTGTACATGTGGTTTATTATTGATGTCATTTTGCCACGTTTCTTATTTGAATTAGATTACGTTTACTGAGTCTCGTATGTCATTTTATTTCGTGTCACAAGAACTTCTTGCTAGTATTCTTGGCTTATTCCAGCACGTTTACCTCAGTCACATTTTGTTAACTGCATGTGGGATCATTCTGTTGTTGCCATGCTTTTGTTCAGTGCAAGTTTTGAAAACTAGAAGAAGATTTTTGTTACTGTAGGTTACTATTATTTGTTGCGGTTTTTCTTTTAACAGGCCTACTTTTATAATTTCCATAACAGATATTTCACAGGCTTATTGCTGCTCTGCATGTTGTCAGTCCAACAGTGTCGCTGCAGCTAAATGAAGCAATGCGTGAAAAGTTTGATGCTGCTCTGAATTGCAGCCTCGTGCAAGAACTGAGTGCAAAAAATGACCAGCTGACAACTGAACTGCAGAAGTTACGAACAGCTGTTAATACTGGTATGTTCTTCGATTGCAAATTTTTTACAGAGTCCACAGGCGAAAATTTTCACCAGTGAGTGAGTGAAAGAGTAACAGCACATCAAAGGCAATGTTATGCTATATCAGTGTTAATAGTGATCAATTGCATCAACAGAAATTGCATCAACAGAAATTGCATATAGAATAAACACTGTCTATGAACAGTAAAACAGGTGGCATAAGTTATTCATATAAAAGTGGTTAAATTCATAAAAATAATGTTATGATTGTTGATACTTTGTAAACGAAAAAAGCCCAGCTAACGCAAAGGGGAATGCGCAACAGCGATACATGTGTGAAGGCCCGGTTTGAACGATGTTTCATTTAGACTTGATGGTGGATAACGCCTATCGCCATATCCAGTGCATGAATTTTAGTATTGCGCACCACGTCCAGTACATGTATTCCAATATTGTCTGACATTGGGTACGATGTATTTACATACACCAGATGGCGCCAAGTCTCACGTGGATGCTGCCGTTTGACTGGCTGAGTGCGAGTATTTTAAAGACAGTATTCAAGTTTTGCGTCCCCATACAGAGAATTCCTTGAACGCAGGAGGGCGAAATTTGAACAAGTGAAAACTACATTTAATGCTAAAAGTTCTATGTGCAAGCTGTCTTGGTCTATCTTTAGCGATTTTGATGTAATTCACTCTTGAAATATGTGTCTCGGCCCAAAATCGCCAAAAAAACCGTTTTACGTTCGTCCAAGGTCATTGAATTTGGTGGCAATCGAGAGCCAGTGTACGACTTCCTATTAGTGATTATTAGTAACCTAGGCCTTATCTCCCACCGTTACTGGAATACAGTGACTTATTGGCTAAAAATCGCAAATTTTGCCCACCTATCTCTCATTTAGCGCCCTTGTTCAGGGTGAACCCCTTCGAATTTATGGAAAAGCTTTGCAGTTCCTGAAACTAGAGTCTTCCACGCAGCCAACGGTGAAGATTTGGTGATCTTAGCTTGCATCGTTTTTGACTGATCCACCTGTGTGACGGACGGACTGATGAACAGACAGATGGACAGACAGTATTGCGATGGCTAAGACTCGCTATAGCAGTACCTGCTGTCGTGCGTAAAAATTTTTAAATCAGTCGATGTTTGGTGAAGATATGAAGACACTATGTTGTCTGGTGTTTTGACTGATGGTGTATTATTTCTGTTGCATGTGCAGCATCTCCTGGCAGATTGTCACGCCCTTTATCAGCAGTGTTTGGGACCACAAAGAAACTTGAGTCTTGGAACATGCCTTTCCAGTTCAAATGTATTGGAACACTCAGGTATCAAACCTAACTTTATAGCATTCTTGGCTAATCATTGTAGTGTAATCTAGTCTGTCGTGGTGTATTGATTTATTTCTGATGTCTTTTTTTAAATTTTAAGGTGTTTATTTTATACTGTTTACGGGGAAATTTAAAAATGCTTATTTTATACAGTTTGTGTAATTTTAATCAAGAAAGTTTTTTTTATTGAATATTGCTATCATGCTGTGTTGGCACAAATAACACCAAAACACCCACCCCAAACTAATTCCAATTTTAGTTGCTTGTTTCACTAATAATTAAGTGTTTTATTATGGTTATGCTTTTAAAACTTTAAACCTCTGAATTGGCAAATTCTTTGATATTTATTTGATGTGGACATTGTCTAGCAGTGCACATTCTACTACCGATAGCTTTAAACCCAAACTCCCGTCAAGTTGGGTTTTTAAAGTAAAAATCTGGTTTTAGTGTAATGAAATAAGATTTCTGAGGTGTTCTTCTTAAACATGAATGTTTAAATGATAGTGTTCTTGTATAAATTGTTTTTTGTTAGCCTCATCATGTTGCCATAAGTGCTCTAACCATTGTGGCACATCTTGCTTGTGTAAACGTTTCTGCTGCAAACTTTTATTTGTTGATGTGTTTATTGCTGAAATAAATGATTGGTCGATTGATTGACAACCTACTGTCTTGGGCTTTTTTCAATCTGGTCATTCTCTGCTCTGTCTGTTGGAACCTCGATGTTACAGTCACGCAATGTGTTTATCTTGCTGGGATGCAGAGGTCACAATGGCGGAGTGCAGAGTTTGCAGACCAGCGGTAGTCGAGTGTTCAGTTGTGGTGCTGACAGCTGCATCAAAGCCTGGGATCTTGATGACCTCGTTCGCGGCTGCAAGTCTACTGTCGTCGCCCACTCACAGAAAGTCAGTTGGAAATCTGTACCGGAACCAGTCTTATTATCTGTAAAGGTAAAAGTAAAGGTCAGAATATAGCTGTTACGGAGCGAACCCCTCACAGAGCTACGGAGCGTCACCTGCTCTGTTATATGAGATCACACAGTGTTATCTGCCACCCAACAGAGGTGAACGTGCCCCGCTTTAACTCCAGCAAGATAGGCTGGTGCTCGATTTACCTACCCCAGTGGGATGAAAGACTGAGTTGACTTAGGCGGTTGGTTACATACCGAGATGGTTTACCTGCGTGCAGGCAGTCACCCGTCGCAGTATTAACCGGGCCCGGCATACAGTAACTTCGCTGATCAGATCAGACGCGTTACCACTACACTACGCCACCAATTTGAGTTTGTTTTTTTATTCACAGGACATTAAAATTATTGTTAAAATGCTTCTTTGCTCTACACTTTGTCTAAACACTGCAGGTGACACCACAGATAACTGCAGATTGCAGATTAACCGCAAAGTAACCGTAGATTCTAGAAATTGCTTAGGTTCAGTGACTGCAAATCATTATGCCACTGCAGATCATGGTCTGTTGCTTTCTCTGTCAATCACCTTTGCTGGATCCTAGTCTTTGACACTTTCTGACAGAGGTTGCATGGTCCGTGACTGAAGACCTACTTCATTCCGTTGACATGCATTTGCTTTGCATGTATGAATTTATATAGTTTACTAGTTACTGGTTGAAGCTATGGGTTTATTCAAAATGAGACATACTTAGTTATATTTTTTGTGTTTGATCTGATTTATTCGTTATAACTGGCTGTGCAGGTACATGCAATGGCAGTGGGCAGGTCATACTTATACAGTGCTGGTGATGATTTGACGATCAAAGCTTGGAATGTGCACGACCTCACACTACACACATCAGTCGATGTTAGTAGTACGTTTTTTGTGCTACTTAAACTCACAACTTTGGGATGTTTTAGTGTATTTGTACTCACTTGGGACAGATCAGCTGTAGTTTTAGTTTGGTATTATTTCAAATGCATGTAGTGATTTCCTGTGGTAAAAAAACTGTAGAACATTTGCACAAGAAACAACAAAAAAATAAGTACCTTTAAATATGAAAATTGTACTGTTTTTTGTTTGCGATAGAGTTATTTTGGACCTGTTGTTAAACCCAAATTATGAAAGATGAGGAAGTTCGATCACCATAAAACTTTGAATAAAATCTGTGTCCCAAATAAATGATGGGTCCCAAATACAGGCTGGGAGTCGAGGTAACTTTTACCAGTAGAAGCCATGTTTCAGTTACAAGCTGGGTCTCGGATATAAGCTGGGTCCCAGATACAGGCCGGTATGACTAGGACACCAGTATATGTGATACATAGGAGACAATAGTATTTTGGAGCCCGATTCACAAACATTGTCGTAAGACATGTCGTAAAACATGTCATAAAATTATCATAACTCATCATTTAAGATGTCATAAGATTATCTTATGACATGTTGTAAATGAATTCACAGAATTTATCTTTAATGATCGTAACTTTTTCATGAAGGCGTCTTGTTGTCATGTTAAATATTGTCGTCTGCGAGCCGCTGACTAGTCAGTAAGTAAAAGTGGTCGTTTAGAGTTCAATTTGTAATGTTTTAATTTAGAAATTTTTAATATACTTACTACACAATCTCGAGTACATGGTGTTAACATAGGTGCTGATTTATTTTTTATTTGTTTAGATATTTTTATTTATTGAATGTTTTAAATGTTTTTAATTTTTTATAGTTTATTAATATTTGCTAGTTTTTAGAGACAATAGGCCTGTTGAAAGCTGTACGAGGGTGAAAGAGGTGAAGTATTTGAAGCATTTTTTGGCCGTGGCACGCTCTGCTGCACTCTCTAGACAGCGCATGGTAGCGATTGCATTAGCTATTTAACATTTAGCTACTACATTAAGTAGTCGTATAGAACCTACAACGAAAGAAAAACAGCCTGCACCAATCACCGACGGACAGTGGTGGACTATGCAGTTTTATTTTGGTATTGTGATACTATCAAGTATCGCGGTATTTGAGTCATTATCATTAATTCGTTTGTCGCACCGCACAACACTACGCTGCATTATGTTGTATTATTTTTTTATTCTATGTCCATTGTCAAGATTTACATGACTACAAGATTTACAGGTTTACATGGCTATGGCGTAGCAACGGTCCATCGCCAATGCAAAGTGAAAGTGCTGTTTATTTATCCATTAATTAATTTTTCCAGCAAAAAAACCACGCAAAACAGATATAGTATAAATGTGACATTTCTAGATTACGATTATAATTGAATTAAAGGTCTTATAAATCGATACAAAGAAGTTTTTCTTGTTGGATGATGTTTGAATCGTATAATTCGAAATGTCATAAGACACCTAAAAAGTGATCGTAAGATTTTTGTCGTAAAATTGTCATTAGATGTTTTGTGAATTTGGCCGCAGATTCTGTTGAAAATTCGGTAAAGTATTTGTAGGTCCCTGGGGTCAAGGTAAAGTCTTACTTATAGAAGCTGGGTTTTGGATAAACAGCAAGTTCCGGAACAGGTCGGGGGTCAAGAAAGCTTGTAGTAATAGAAGCCAGGGGCTTCTGTTAAAGTTCTACAGTCTTTTAGTCTGTGTATTATGCATTGTTGCTTTGTTATAATATCAGTGTGGTGTTTTTTGTGATTGTCAGTTGTATGCAGAGATAGCTGTGAAACTTTATGATAGTCAGCTATAACATCGTCTGTTTGTACACAGAAAGCTCATGAGAAAACTGTTGCTGCTTTGATTTGCACCGATGACAATCTTTTCAGCTCATCTCATTCTATTATAAAGGTATTATTGCTGGGCATATTTTAGCAGCTTTGTTAGTTGTTGCTTAATCGGTTTTAACCTGACACTGATGTTTATTTATAATTTTTTCGGGTGCCTTTTTCATAGTACATCAGCTGATGTTTGCCAGATGATCAGAAATGATAGTAATTTTAAAAACTAGGTCCCAAAACATAGGGGCCAAACACTTCCATAATTTGGTGTAATCTTGTTTCATTCTAGAGATATCTGTCAACAGCATCTAAAGTTGTCCAAAATTATCATGATTTTGGACTATTATGGACTTTAGTGATAGATATCTTTGGAAGAGAACAAAATATCAACAATCAGAAGAAGGATTTTGCAAAGTACACTCTCTGCTGTGTATTGCAACTTATTGGTAAACTTTGGTCCACAATTGGCAGCAATAGGACCAGAGTTTCGACACCCTAAAAACTACACAGTGTACTATTATGCTGTTTATTATGTGCCTGTTGTTAACCTGATTTAATTACCTGAGAATTTTTTGTCATTCATACTATTACGTTATTATTTGGATTCTGTCTGATGGATTGCACGGTTGAACAGATATGGGACAGTCAGAAACTTGCACTTGTCCACGTTATTGACAGACTGCATCACTGGGTTCGGTCTCTGGCTCTCAACTTCAACAAGGTATTATGACTACCACTTTGCCTGATCAATGATCATATTACTCTTTCTCGTAAATCACGAGCAAACAGCTTTATAGTCCATTGTTCTATCAGTAATGCTTTGCTATAAGTCCATGAATTCTTCTTGTTAACCCAGCTTTGCACAAGAGACTGAATCATATTTACTGATGCATGGAACTACGTGAGTTGAGTTTGTTCTTTATGGCTGCCCTCATGTAATGTGAGGACGGACTGTTGTGTTTGCCACTGATGTTTATTTATAATTTTTTCGGGTGCCTTTTTCATAGTACATCAGCTGATGTTTGCCAGATGATCAGAAATGATAGTAATTTTAAAAACTAGGTCCCAAAACATAGGGGCCAAACACTTCCATAATTTGGTGTAATCTTGTTTCATTCTAGAGATATCTGTCAACAGCATCTAAAGTTGTCCAAAATTATCATGATTTTGGACTATTATGGACTTTAGTGATAGATATCTTTGGAAGAGAACAAAATATCAACAATCAGAAGAAGGATTTTGCAAAGTACACTCTCTGCTGTGTATTGCAACTTATTGGTAAACTTTGGTCCACAATTGGCAGCAATAGGACCAGAGTTTCGACACCCTAAAAACTACACAGTGTACTATTATGCTGTTTATTATGTGCCTGTTGTTGATTCCTGTGGCATTAGTAAGAAAAGCTTCGGTTTGTTACAAAATGTCTCTGTGATTATCTTTGTTCCAGCTGTGTATTTGCTTGTACTCGTAGAGTCGTCTGTACAGTGGTGCGCACGGTATAATTGACATATGGGATGCAGCAGCTGGCAAGTATAACCTGGTTGGCAAGATAACTCACAGCTATGGTTCTGTCTACGCACTGGCAGTCACTGAGCAATACATCATTGCTGGTGAGATATTGAAGCATCTCATTTTCACTGTAAAGGGTGAATGTGTCTATAGCTTTTCATGTGAAATTGTGTCAGAGCTATGAATAACTGCTATATGGAATCACAGTGTTACCTGCTGTTCGACACAGGTGAGTGTGCTTGCTGCTTTGTCTTAACCCTATCAAGTCAGGCCAGTACTGAAGGGGTGGCAGGCCGAGTCGACTTGGCTGGTTGGTTATATACTGAGGCAGTCCATACTCAATCCCATTCAAGTAGTATTTTATTCTGTACTTTTTCATGTACAATTATAACAAGGTTTCTTCAGAATGGTTTCTGGTTTTACACGTTGTTTATAGACTTTCCTACTAAGAATATGTCATTTTGTTAAACTCAGCTATTACCTTCCTTATATACACTTAGTAGCTGAGAAACGTAACCACGATGCATTTGCTGATTTGTGACATGGATTGAGATGTTGTCATGTTGACTTGAGAGGTGATAAATTAAAAGCACATCGAATGCCTAACCAAAGCTGATGTGATGTGGCTAGTATAAGTGTGCAAATATAATTTGTTTTTTTATAATCGATGTCCGGTCACATATCTTTCTGTCGTCTTGGTTTGACCCTGAAATATCATGGTTCAATGCCTGGCATATAATCGGATTCTATTCAGAATAGGTTTTCACTCGTGCTAGTAATGTGTGTGCAGGAACCTACAATCAGAACATACACATCTATGATGCTACAACACTGCAGTATGTGGAGCAGTTTATGGGACATGTTGGCGTCACAAACTGTATCATCGTCTCGCCATCTGGTCGATTCATGTTCAGTTCTTCATCTGATTCAACTGTCATGGTCAGTCAGCGTTGCTAGAATCTTGTCTCCACTTGTGTAATTCCCCTGTCCTCCAATAGACAGCATTATGAGATTGATGACTGTCTGGAGGATAACAGGAAAGATTATCAAAACTGCCATTACTTTTACATATGCACTCCCATAATGGTCAGTTCTTACAATTTTAGGTTAGTTGGTTTTATGTTTCATATTAGGTTTTTGGTAAAGGTTATACTTTCCGTTCCATTGTTGTAAAGGTTAGACTTGCTGTTCCATTATTTTGTGTATGTATGTGCATTGCTTGTAAAGGCTGTCCTCGAAATGACCTATACTGTGTCAGGTGGGACGTTAAACCCTACTCACTCACTCACTTACAGCATATGGCAATGTCAGTGAAGTTACTCATCGTCGAGTTGGGTTTGATTTGGGTGACCATTTGTCTTCGGTGTTTGATCAAGTCAACTCCGACTGGTCATTCTCCTGTGGGTGGGCACAGTGAGTACTGGTGATGGTTACAGCCTTTGCTAAGGTAGAAACGCAAATTTGGCATAACACTAGAGGGCCTGTGAGCTGTGACTGGGACTGTTGGCGTACTGGCCCAGTTGGTTAAAGGTGCTGGCTGTTATTAGAGCCAGCTATCCGGCTGACTTGGGTTGTATGCTAGCTTAATTGGGTTTAACCTTCCCTTGTTGGCCCAAAGTTCTGCGCATGGAATGAGCTCCCATGCAACAGACTAACATAGTACTATGTTTATGGTCTGTGCATAAATCTTCTTCATTTTCTCCCCAATTCTGCGTGGTTTGTATTGTATTGCTTAGCTATGTTGCTGCTATGCTATTGCTGGTATCTAGAAGTCATATAGCTAGAGGTTAAAAAGAAAAACCAGTATGCTTTTTGCAGACTGGCTGATGGTTGTGCAGATGGTCAAAGTATTTCTGTATTATTATTGCTGCCATATATCGTTATTTTTATACCAGCATCACACATGATCTGACAGAACAGCAGTGTATGGCTGCGGATGTCATTAGTCTGATAAGCTAATCTTACAGTTTTCATTTATCTGCGGTATAGTTATTACTTTTGGTGAAGGCAGTTCTTGTTCATAATGTCACTTCTGTCTATTTGTAGCAGCTATATTTTTGTACTGTTTTACAATTTACATTGCTGTTTGTGTCTTTTTTCATATGACTTTCGTTTTTTTTTTTGTTTTTTTCTCTTTTTGCACCATTATTTCTTGTACTTTGTGTACGATTTAGGATAATAAATATAAATATAGTTAATAGATAAATAAGCAGTAGCACAAGAGTGACTTATAAAGTTGCTTGTTTCACATGGCGCTTTGAAGGTCTGGAGCTTGGAGAAGATGCTTCCAATACAGACATTGCATCGTCACAGTGACAGCGTCAATGCAATGGTGATCAACGGCGATCTCGTGCTGAGTGGCTCGGAGGACACCGAGATTAAGGTCAGAAATGTCATACGATCTGGCAGCTCATTACATTTGTTTTGCTTTGTTACCATCTGCCTGCATCATTTAGGGCGCATTGCACCAGCGTCGTTCAACTTTGAACCCGGGTCAAATCTGAATTTGAACCTAGTTCAGGCGTAAATTGCGTTGCACCAAAGCGGTTCAAGAGTTGATCTCCATTCAATTCTGAACTGCCATCTGACCACTGATCAAATTTTGATCTCAGTTCAACTCGCAGTTACGCATGCGCACTGCTATATTCATTTTATGTTCTCTTTGTGCTTGATAAATTAACAAATAGATGAATATGTCGCATTTTTCGGTGGCGATGTCTCGCTGCTGCAGTAAAAATACGATCGAACCCTTACCACAGCAATAAAAACTCATTCGTATCGATTTATAAGACGTTAAATTCAATTATACTTGTGATCTGGATATGTTATATTTGTGCTATATCTGTTTTCTGTGGTCTTTTTGCTGGATAAATTAATTAATGGATAAATAAACAGCATTCTAGAGTGCCGATGCATCGTTGCTATGCTGTACCTACGGTAAACATATTATCTTGACAACGGATGTAGAATAATTAATGAATATCTATTGGAATATAAAATGTGTATCTTCGGAACTTTATCATGCAACTGTTGATGCAAAAATTGTGTGATAACTTCAGGGAAGCTTAAAATTCGAACAAATTACAGCCAATCTGCACTGGACTATTTTGTAAGCATTGTGTGTGACTGTGACGTCACTGTAGTTGGCCCGTAGGCCAAGCATTGTTGACCAATCAGCATTGTCCACGGTATAACCTTGGCCGTTTAACTGAACGGGATCAGCTGATCCAAGTTCAACTTGGTGCAACGTAGTTCAGCGTGAACTTGGTTCAACTTTTGATCTAGGTTCAGCTGAACCGAGACCATGAACGACGTTGGTGCAACGCGCCCTTAGAGATTTGCTTGACCTTTGGTGATTACTTTTGCACTTAGTTCATTATACGTGACAAAGAATTAATTTTATGCCATAATTCGTTAGTTGGCTACTAGCTTGTCTTTCAGCAGTTGTATTTCTAGAAGAGTATAGATGGATGTCGTTAAATTTGTCTACGACGAGGTAATCTGGGATATGAATCGACAACAGTGATACTTGTCAGGTTAGGCTGTGCATTGATAGATTTCGTCCAAACTTTTGAAACTAGTGCACAGGTTTTACAGGTATTTAAATATTTTTGTATGCCAACCTGAATCGTGGATAGCCTATGTTAATCATACATGGCATATGACACCTTTCTCAATGAGCAATGAGTGTTGCCATTTCGTTTGCATAAATTAACGTGCCTTGTTTCACGATGTTTTACTGCAAATAATTTCTAGTTTTTTGTCATTTTATGTTACAGGTATTCAGGTATTTTCAGATGCAGAACTGAATTGTGGATATATTCGTCATACACGGCAGATGAAGAAGCGTTACCTTAGCTGAGCTTACAGTACCGTTATGCTGTATGCAGGGCTGTAGTCCTAAAAAGAAGTGTTGGATGACGTGTAGAAATTAGTGACATAAACCAAAAATCTTGCTAGATTTTTAGCGTATTCTGTGCTTTGCTTCATAGCTGTAATATTTACAAAAAAAGATACAAAAAATAGCAAGAAAATTATTGTAAATGTATAATTTTACATGGATTTTATTAAAATTATGTTGAGCATCCTTTCCTGGAAAAACTCAGGAAATGGCATATCCCATGCAGCAACACTGCCCCCCCCCTGCTAAGCTCTGGTTGCATGTACTGCATTTGCAAAGTAAGACTTGCTAGAAGTGGTTCAAATTGCATGTTCAATTGTGTGATAGTCGGAGAGACATTTTTTGATGTTTGAATTGTGCTTTATTGATGTATGTGATACTGTATGCTGTTTTCAGCAGCCTTACAATGTATTATCAAGTAACCTGTTATCACAGTATTACTGCATGAATCATTAGCATATAGACTCGCAGTAATATTGAGCATAGTGGTTTTCAGTCCGCTGTAATACTTCATGAATAGTGAGTGTTGATAGTGTGCTGCACTTGAATTTTCAGCAATCGTGCATTTTGTTGCTTGGTGGCATTGGCTGTTGCGCGGCCATCATAGTGTTGGTTTTGACCATATGTCTGTTTGTCTTTTCATTTGTCCCATATGTGCTCCTAACTTGGAAACACAAAGGGATAGAAAAAACCAAGATTGGTGTGAACGTTTCCCAGAGCAGCAGTAACTTGTATACCAGTTTTCATTTCAAAACGTTAGGATTAAGGTTGCACAGCTGTACACTGTGGGCCATAAAAAACATAGCACTTTACTTTTGTCAATATCTTCACCGATTATTGACCAGTTTTCTCAATTTTTTTTCCCTGGCACACTCTGCAGACAGTTTGCAACTTGATTGTTATATATCCCACCACATGCTAAATGTGTTTCTACACTGCCTTGTGAAATATAAATGTAAGCAAAAACTAATGATAATAACGAAAATTTTGGTAAATGAAAAAACACTTCAGACCAACGTTGCGATGAATGATCCATATGACACTTGACTGTGTTAGATGCACACAGTTTAGTATGATGAGACCATTCACTGCAATGTCGGTCTGAAGTGTTTTTTTTAATTTTACCAAAATATTTGTTTGTTATTATCGTTATATATGCATATTTCATTGATATTTTACAAGGTAGTGTAGAGACGCATTTATGGTGTGGTGGGATATGTAATAATCACGTTATTGCAAATTGTCCGCAGAGCATGCCAGTGAAAGAATTATGAAAATCGATTAACAATTATTGGTGAAGATATGGACAGAAGTAAAGTGCCACGTTTTTTGGCCCACCCTGTACAGTATCTCAGCACTGGACCGATGTTTGTCTAGTATATGTCTGAGTGTACTGCCACTCCTGCTACTTTTACTTAGGAATATTTATGTAAAAAACTGTTCAGTTTATATACAGTGTAAGGGTGACATCGTGGTTGTAGATATAAAACAGCACAAATCACAATTTAAAAATTCAAACTTTACCATTACACAGTCAGCAAAGTTCTTCTGACATTGT
>Ga0209367_1009709_pt1 | contig 12997 bp, 3 predicted proteins | sample WorMetLIZISLAND2_FD_187412 | JGI IMG/M metagenome (GOLD analysis project Ga0209367, IMG submission 187412) | Marine gutless worms symbiont microbial communities from Max Planck institute for Marine Microbiology, Germany - Olavius geniculatus... ... | reverse complement strand
GGTATTATTTCTCAGCTGAATTTGGTTTTATGATGTAGGCTTATACGTATTTTACCTTTTTGTGTGTTTTTTTCTTTTTCTTTTACTTACCGTGTATATATGTTTGTGTGTGTTTTTTTTGTGTAACTTTGTGTTATTTGCGGTTTCTAAGGGCCGTGTTGCCTGAAATAAACATGTGATGTGACGACGATAAAGCCGCGTTCAAGCGAACACGCTCAACTAGCACTCGCGCCTACACCTTATAAGTTGTAACTATCCAACTAAATACTGGTATCGTATGCTGGTAAAGAACTTGTGATAACTATAAAAAAAATTCAAAATTACAAATCGCAATGACGCAATGCGACATTTCTTTGCATCCTATGCATAAACAGCTACCTGAAAGAACACCAATCACACCACATTAACCAACCAGTAATACTAAAACTTTGCTACCAAAAGTGGCGCCATCGAGCGAACACTGCGTAGGTTTTTGCGTGGCACCGAAAAGCACAGCAACAGCGCTCTCGCGCATCACATAATAATGACGCTTGATCTACAGTGATATTTGACCTGACGTCACAGTCAATGAATTTTAGCCCATCTGACTTTGACTTTGAATTTGACTTCTCCAGCGTGCCAGGTTTTGAAGCAGCTGAAAGCTAAATTATTATTTCTGAATAAGTTTAGTGGTCTTGATGATATTTTGGTACAGTATGTATTTTTGGCGTTAGGTAGAATAATAAAAAAATCCTTTTGTGAATATTACATACAAGTGTTATGCATTCATGAGCCTACAGTAGGCCTACAGTGCCCTACACAGATAAATGATATTTTTTTATTTTTGTTGCATTAGACTTGAGCAGTAAGATGACAGTGATAGTTTACTGACTACACTGTGTCTCAAAAAATCGTCCAACTTTGTGATTGTCCATATTTTCGCCAAATATTCATCGATTTTCAAAATTTTTCCACTAGCACACTCTGTGGACAGTTAGCAATGGTGTGGTTATTAAACATTTTACCACACCTTAACTGTGTCTCTACCCTACCATGTGAAACATAAATTGTCAAAAATTAGTAAAATCACAGTAATGTATACATAAAAATTATATTTTTGGAACAATTTTCTACTATTTTTTATATGAAAAGTCAACAATGTTTAGGTTTTGATAAATCTGTAGTGTTTCTAAACAAAAGCAGACAATATTGTTGTAAATAATAATATTTAATGCAGCGACGATACATTGCTGACGTAACATGTCATTTAACACTGAAGACAAGTCTCTGGCTAAGAGCTTAATTTTATGTACGAGTTAAAAAAATTGCAGTTCGTGAAGAATTTTATGGAAATTTTTGAAAACAAACAGCAAAAGAGAAAAACTGGACACAATTACTGAAAAGATTTGAAAAACAGGAAGCGCCATGACTATAGAAGCGCACTCCTGAAACACGTTAAACTTAGACTACAATTATGTATAGCCAAGTTACTAACTTAATACGCAAAACTGCACTATAATCATCCACAAAACGGCTTTAAATTTAAACACGAGAACTACCGGTATCCTGTGAACAGGACAGGGTTAAATAGGGAGACAATAAAAAGGAGCTTGAGCATGCAGGCATTCATGATCCGGTCACATCATTATAAGTGCAGTATAAATCAGTAATATACCTTTGCATCTGCTTGTCGTCTGATCGATGATCGCTTTCGTCGATATGATCTTGCCATATCTAACACGCGTCAAACACACAACCAACCACACATCACTACCATATAAGGCCTCTTAAAATAAGAACTGACGGCGGTCGTTCTCCGGTCTGCGAACTTGAGTCCATCGGTAGACTGTAGAAAATCAGGGCCAAAAATAGCAAAAAACACGGCTAATTTTTGTGAAAATGGCAACAATTACGGCAACATCACGGCATCAAATTACAGGCCCAAAAACTATTATAAAGTCTATAAAACTCAACATCTAGCATTGACGACCATCATTACATGTAGTGCAAGGTTTCATTTGTAAAATTTTGTCGCTGAGGAGCATTAAAATACAAATTTTTACAACGACGTCACGGTCACATATTGAGCCAGTAAGTAACAAAGCATACGGACTTTGGCAGCAATAGCAAAAAAAATAAATATTTTTGTGCTAAAGTCACAACATTCATGTTGATTAAAAACGAAAAATTATTGCAAAAAACATAAAAACGACAAAATCAAGGTATTTTGGCTAAAAATACGGGCCGCAAAATCACGGCATTTGACGAAAATCACGGTTTCCGTGATTTAAGCGTTTCCGTGAGTATTTACTGTACCTATCCATCTGTATTAAGTAAGTACGTGCATATTCAAAGTGCACAATGTCAGCCAGTGGCCGAATCTGAGGCACTTGAATATTCAAGTGCCTGTTTCTGTTTGTTCAAAGGATTTGCAACACCGTGAATGTGGCAACGGTGAAATTCATCGTAAGAGAGATTACTTATGGACGAAGAGAAAGCCATTTTAAGGGTGGCTTGAAAATTAACAGAGAAAAAAAATGTCACGAAATGTGAGGGACATTTCTTATGGTCACTGTTGGTCAAGGAACATTGTAGATGATGGTACAGGACTTGAACTGAATGTTATCGTCATGTTTTGTGTCGTTTTTTTTGCGTTTTGCACTAATGTTGGTAACCATAATTAACGTGGCGGCGTTCGCCAGATGGCAGCTCGCAGTGACGTCTTCGACTTGACCGTCAACCGTTGGTTGCATTTCCAGAAGTTCGCCAGCAAAATATTTTCAACCGAATTATTCGTGTATCCGGATGAATCAACTGCAAAATCTAATCACTTGTTTCCTTCCCAACACGTATCTTGACGAAAAGTTCATGAAAATTCATCTAAAGTATTCGAATAATTATTATATCAGCCGACAGCCAGAATGTGTCAGATCAATCAGCAAACAAACCAAAGCCAAGTAGGCCTACACAACACTTCCCGAACCGGGCGTAAAAGACAATGATCTCACACAACCTTGTAAAATTAATGCTGAAAATGTCTGCAAAATGTCAGAAAAATGAGTAGGGTGAGCAAAGTGCCTACGAAAATACAGAATACATTTCAACAGCACACCGGTTGTTCGTGATGGTATGTAACAGAAGGAAAGACCGACAGACGGACAGGCGAGAGCTGTAATGCGGCCTGTTATAACGGTCTTATTCTAAGCTTAGCCTAGACAACACCCTAGCCTACAACAGCCTAGACAATTAAATTTTCGGTTGTCGAAAAATTGTCGCAAAGTTTCTTCTTGAGGAGAAATTGTCATCCAAAAATGCAAAATTTGGGGCTGCAAGCCTCATCTTGGATAAACTGAGAGGCAAAATTGAAATTTCAAGTATCCATTATCTCCATGCACGGTCTGAATCTGCTGTCGGAATTCGGGCGGAAATTTACATTTGTGTCTATCCAGGGCTCGAAGTGGGAAAAAGTGCCGGTATCGTAGCTTTCACGTTTCCCCCTCCCTTCTGCTGGTGACGGCCCGCCATAGCCAAGGGCCGCCACAGTTAGGGTTACGGTTAGGGTTGACACATTCCTATAGGCTTCCCACAGAATCCCCGCTTGAGGAAAGGGGTGGTTGTAGGAAAGAGGTGGCCGTAGGGGGTCGCCGATGGTACGAATGGCTAGCTCCGCCACACTTTCCTATAGGCTATACTAGGCTTAGAGCCACAATCCTTCTGCTTCCTTCCCTTTCACCCCTAACCATTTCCCCTCCTCTTCCCGTCCCCTTCACTCCCTCCGTCCCCTCTTTTTCTTTATTTCCCCTACTTCAGAAGCAGGACCTCTAACATCCGGCTATCGCAAGCCCTTCCAGCGGGGTCTGCATGGGGCCGAGCCGCAGCCGAAATCAAATGTCGTGCATTTTAGGCTTAAAATATGACACCTGGTGGCACCGATTTTAATTATTTTTTCCGAGAATCAACCGAACAAATCCGGTGTACAATTACGCACTGTTGGCAAAGGGTGACGAGGTCCTTGTCGGTCGTCTCTGGCTTAAGGCCGCGGATGTAGAGGTTGGTGCGACTCAGCTGTAGACCGCCGGGAGGCTGCAGACCGCCGCCACCAATACTCATTGCACCGCCACCGCTGCTGACGCTGCAGCTGACGTTGGTGGGCGTGGTCGTGGTTGCTAGGTGACGGTGATGACGCTGGTAATGATGCGCTGATGACGTCACGACGCCGCTGCTTCCCCCTCCGCCAATGCCGGATGCGCTGCTCGGGCTACCGCTAGGCATCACCAATCACTGCACACCAAAAAAACCGCACGCAATTTTAAAATACATGTAGGCCTACACACAAATAATTATTAACGTCTTGTTTCATGATCTCTTATATCTCTTAGCACACTGTCTGCAGTGGTAAAACTACGCGTCTCGAGTCTGCAGGTCACATGCAGAACACGCCGTCCATCACAGTCATGAAAATACATTATGCACCATGATGATACGTGAGTGAGTGAGTAGCTTCTTAACGGCACACCAGCACAAAATAGGCTAGGCCATTCAGTGCCATACGTAGTTAGAATTAGTTATGATACGAACTGTATATCCTAGACACATATAACTAGAAAATCAGTTCTGGGCAGAGGCATCGTGGCATGGGGAAAACAGAGAGTCACTGTCCCACATATATTTTAGTCTGTCGAATTGTTTTTCAAAAGAACAAAATTCGGCTAAAAATTCCTTTTGTTCCGAAATTTAGAAGCAAAATTAAAATTTTAAGCACTGGTAATCTCCTGTCAAAGACTAACAAGGACCGAAGTAATTTGGTACAACGAGAAATCGCCGATCGGTGCTGCCACCTGGTGAATCATAAAAAACAATTGCAAGTTTTGGATGGAGGTTTGACCTCAAAATCTCTCCCCCTCCTCGATCGGCGATTCCTCGTTGTACCAAATTATTTTGGCCCTTGTTTTTATTTTCTTCCACAACTGACAATGTGAGTATCGAAAATAGAATAGCGATTATACCGCGTGTGCGCCTGCAAGCGAAATTATACAGCACGCACGTGCGCCACAAATGCAAAGAAACGAACGCGATCCATACGCCATCAAAGCCGTGAATGGCTTGAATCGATGGCCTACAATAACCAGCTCATTAATATTGCCACCATCGCTACAGACAGGTCCTATAGGGTGTTAGCCACCGCAAGTTATGGGCATCAACTAGAATGCTGGCAACTATTAAATTTCTTTCGCAGACAAATTCAACAAGAATCTGCAATAACTTGATCATTAAAGCGCACTATACATTACGCACGTGTTTAATACCTTGTAAAATATTAGTATTCAAAAATTGACTGTTGATATTTCAGTTGAGCTGAGTTGAGTTGAGTTGAGTTTGTCGCCATGAACACGGCTTTACAGGTCTAGTGGCCGTGCACTTTTCGTACCACCGGCTACATTATATGCCATTTAGATCAGGCGCGAGTCTATAAAAAATTATATTCGACCGGCTGCAGACATGAGTCGATATAGCCTACTGCAGCGCGGTGCGCGCACGCGTGTGTAACAGATGCTGCAGGTAATTGAAGCGCTAACCACGTGTGTTAACACAGAGACAGACAAACAGCGACAGACAGTGCATAGCGAACACATCGTCGCATGCCAACACGCCCACATTACGATCACGCATCAATATAGGCTACTATAATATCGCGCTGCATGTACAGCGGACAGGTAAACCTCCTCGCTATAAGTTACGTAACCAACTACTAAGTTCTACTCAGCCATCTATCCTTGCGGGGTTCGGGTAAATCGAGTAGGCCTACGGGCCTATCTGGCCGGAGCTGTGAAAGGGAGCGTTCACCTATGTCAGGTCGGCAGTCAACGTTGTGTGATCCCACATGGCAGGCAATGCTCCCTATACACTGAAAAAATTAAGTGCTGCAAACAGCACTTAAGCAGCACTTTAAAGTGCTCGAAAGCGGACAGCACTTTCAAGTGCTACAGTAGCACTTGAAGAATGCAGTGCTCACTTTGAAAGTGCTGAAAGTTTCAGCACTTTTGGGAGCTAGTTGTAGCACTTTTTCCAGCACTTTCGCTAGCCACTTCTCACTCTTGTTCTTGCTCCTCCCACTCCTTCTCTTCTCTCCTCTCGCTGCCATCCCCTCCTGCAATTCAGCTATACCACATACTGTCAAGACCCAGTAAAATCCCTATTAGAACTAGTCACCTGCTTATACCTACTAGGTATAAGTGGACAGCTTAAAACATACGTAAATCACACACATATACACCTTTATTCACCCTCAGAACATCTGAAGAAGAGAACATTACTTTATGTGCCTGACTGCAGCCAATCAACAAATACACATAATATTGCAATGAAAATTTGAGCTGTTCAAGCGTTAATTTTTGGTAACGCATGCATTAACACATTAATGAGTCAGTGAGTAAGGTTTAACATCCCACCCGATACATACACATAATAACGGAAAAAAAGTTTAACTTTTACAAAACATAAAACACACAATGCGTTTGCTACAGCGTTTGACTTTTAACAACAAGAAGCCCAGTTGTCGCTAAGGAAGGCCGACCGTACAGCCTGTATCAGAAGGCTAGCGTCTCGTCTGACTTTCGGTCGCTGAGAGAAAGCTATTTCCTAGAGCTGGCTGCACTGCAGTTCCATACACAAGTTAACGCTGATATCGAGCGCAACAATCAACGCTAAGGTATACATACGTAGACGCAGGTGGACAATAGCTGCAGGCAGAAACTTTGTGTTGAAAATTGCGGCCAAACCGCTGCAAATAGTTATGATTATTACTGACTCGGTGCATTGCGACTTTTTTTATTTAAGTGCGCCGGATATAAGTACTCTCACTCAGTCACTTACTCGTCATCACGCCTTTTAACGGTACCATCGCCAATCCCCTAAGATCTCCTAAGACTTAGACCTACCGTTTGACCACAATACATGCGTTACAGACAGACGACAGACACAATCTTGTATCATATGTAACCACAAGTTCGGTCGGCCAAAAGCAGAATACATATAATAGTTTTGTCTGCAATAAATGAAACGGCGTTTGAATCGCGGTAAGCCCGTAACGAAAAATATGAACAAAGTTCATAGGCCTATTCGGCAAGGTACGAAAGTATGGCGTAGATGGAGGGGGTTTGCCGTGAGGAGATTGTCTCTCTCCCCCTCCCCCTCAGCCCAACACTGCAGCCGACTCGACGCATCTTCATAATTACCTTGTCCGCGTAAATCAGGTCGTATTTACACATCGTATACGCTCAGCATGTACGCTCGTATGGAACGCCGTTTTACTATTTAATCCTGAATTCATGATATGTACATATCATGAATTCGGCATTAAATAGTAAAACGGCGTTCCATACGCTCGCGCCAGATGCAAACCAACAGTAATAAATTATATCGCTGAACGGCGTAGGCCTATTATATTGTGGGCTGGAAAAGCGATGCAGAAATTTCTCCACGTATTCAGTGGCACACTTTTCTGCAGTACATTCGCAACGTCGCGAGCTTCTTACCTGCATGCACGGGTGCTCAAATGCAGGTTTAAAGGTTTAAAAGAATACAGCAATTCATAGGAAACCCATCTCAAATCTACGGTGCGTCACCTGCCATACTAGATTATAGAGGTAAACGTGCCCCACCTCAAAACCAGCCAGACTGGCCGCTTCATGATTTACCTACACTGGAAGGGTGGAAGGCTGAGTTGACCTTGGTGTTGGTTGTATACCAAGATGGTTTATCTGTAAGTCTGCAGACGTCAACCATCCCATACAAGAAGTAACCACTTGATAGCGAGTCAGCGACCCGAGCGGGAGTCGAACCAACGACCTCACGATCGCAAGTCCGACGTTCGGGGTTAACGGTTAAAAGGGAAGGCAAAATATCAGCACAAAACTGGAATCCGAAACCTCACGGCAACCGCCACCAAAATACAGCAGCAAATAAATGCCAAAAGGGACAGATTAAAGACTAAATTGTCACAAAATGACATATAAACGCAACAAATCATACTTTACCTTACTATATTTAAATTAAAGTAATAAAGTTCCTATAGAGCCTACAAATCCGCTAAGAACTGCTCAAGTTTAATGCCAAATTCAAATTAGGTCTAGGCTATCAAATTAAAACGCAAATACTGCAAAAAAGCAGAAACATTTCTAATTCAGATTCAGACGGCCATCGGCGCAATGTGGTGGCGGCTTAACTCTAGTGGTAACGTTATTGGTTGCATCAGACGGCATCACCACCCAGGTTAAAACTCGGCCTGGCCATCCTTCCGTTGGTAGACACGATGGCGATGGTTACGGACACCGCTACGAAAGAAGAAACGCACGCGTTTGCCATGTAGGCCTATGGGCAGTACGCAAAAAAAACTGAGCCGCTCTGCAATTCGTAAAAAATGTGCAATTAATCATACAACCGCAATGCTATAATTTTTTTCACGTAGGCCTACTGCAAGTTGCATTGCACTCGTGCGAACTGAACCTGTAATATAGGCCTAGTGCTGATGCAAAGTTTCGAATCCTGATCTAACTGTAGGCCTACTATGGACAGACGAGCAATGCACATGCACGAGATCCGGCGGTTAATAATTCCGTGCAGCACTATGGACCACCCGGCAAGTGATGGATGGAGTCATTCATAACACGTGCTATAGCAACAGTTGGCCTGCCTGTATACGCTGCATAATAGTATAGAGAGTACGTGCTAGCGCCTGCAGCTTATTCACACGCTATGCTAGTAACCTGTCAATGATGGCGTTCTCGCTTGGCATACATTTTCACATGCGCCCAGCAGTTGCGGTGACATCACCGGTCGATTTTTGGGACATCAGCGAATTTTGTGCATGTGAGTCGCCAAAGGCGTTAAAGGGGGGAGGTATGGGGAGTGTATTAACTCACAGAGTAAAAGTGACATCGAGATCTAAGGAAATGAAGCCTGCAGCCGCTATAGTCTATGCAATTCTGTATAGATAATGCTATAAGTACAACCTACTAAAAATTAATGTTAAGCTTAATGACCTAAAGACCAACTATACTGAGTAATAGGCCACGACTCCGAATAATATATAATTATTATACGGTATTACTAATATAACGCTTACGCGCATGCATTATGATTATTTTACTTCGACGTTGATAATGGGGTGTTTACACGATCCATGCAGAAAACGTCCAGCAAACGTCCAGCAATTCATGTGTTTTATGAATACATTTGCTGGAAGTTTGCTGGACGTTTGCTGGATCGTGTAACTAAACACCCTATAATGTTCACTGCCGCCCGACATTGTAGTAAGGGCGGTCGTTGTAGCGACTCCAGGAAACTCAAGAGTTTGTGAAGTGGCGCAGCGGCAGAGAAAGATGGAAGGGCGTGCGAACGGAAGGGGGTGCGACTGCTCATCCCAACTTCAGTTGTAAGTGCAAGTGCAAATTCGTGCACTAAAACTAACCAAATTTATACCCGTTGCACATTTATTCTCATAGTTTTTTTTCATGCCCAAAACTGCTTTTCGGTGAGGCGAAGCCGTTCCGGATAGGCTACTGCGTTCCCACAGTCCGCTAAGGAACCCGGCAGTTCTTCAAAAGCCGATTTTACACATCCGCGAAGCCGCGAAAAAATGTCATCAAAATTTGCTGACAACTTTTACATTTTGAGCACAAACAGGCATTATAGATCACACGCACCACGACGAAAGCACGACTATGCTCACCGTGCATGAGTATAATGGCTGTCAACGACCCAAAGATCTGCAGACTACATTATACAGTTGCCGCAACCCAGCTACTGAATACTGGATGCCCTTGAACTACAAACTATGCAGATAAGACTCGCGATCAGCTAACCGCTGTAATAGGCTTACTATTAGTACTAGTAGGCCTACATCAGGACAAAGTTCTCTAAGCTTTTGTTTGCGCACAAGTCGCCTCCTACCGAACCATGCCCCTAAATCTGAGAACCGCGGAGCCGTTGGCGAAAAATATTCCAGCCGCGTCGAGCGAGCAGAGAAAATTTCTTCAATCCAAGTCTACAAGTTTCTCCACCGCTGTTTACGTTTTCCTGTATTTGCTAACGCTATACGCGTTGGCTTAGTCGGTAACGTCGATGATCGCATGAACGAAGTTAATCAACGCTGGGCCTGTGCGTACTTGCACAGGTGACCGTTGGCAGACGGGTAAACCACGATCGTCGCCCAGGTCAACTCAACCTGGCCATACCTCCGTGGACAAAAACGTCATTTAGGGGGGACTGGAGGGGTCTACGGACCCCCAAGGATTTGAAATTTCATTTTTCCCCTGTAAATCGTACTTTTGAAAGTGTTACTGTTGCAAAAACAACACCTTACGTAGACTGAAACCCCAAGGATTACAAAGACCCCCAACAATTTACTGAAATGACGCCACTGTCTGCGGATAGGCGCATTTGCCAATAGGGTGTCTACACGGTCCAGCAAACGTCTAGCAAACTTTCTGAAAATGTATTCAAAATACACGTGAATTGCTGTACGTTTGCTGGATCGTGTAAACACCCCATAAGCATCCAGCACCACCACACGGCACAATGCAATATGCCTATCCCCGTATCTGTGGTCTCGCAGTGTAAACTGGTGTCTGGCTGAAAGGCGTAGAAACGAAGATCAGTGCCACAGTATGGGCCTTAACTATGGCTCGGAAAGGATTATACGTTTACATGCAGAAAATACCGTTGATCGGAACTTGACCAAAACCTGACTACTGCTCCTTCGGACTAAAAGTGACCAATCACCTAGCAACTGCAGCGGCTAAATATACTTGTAATCCTTCACGTATTTAAAGGTCCGTGGCCACCAAAATTAACATATACATTTTATCCATTTTCCTAAAAGTGCAGAATTTTATGATAACTTTGACAGTAATAATTAATATTAATATTAATAAAAATTAATATTCATGATCTATATGAGTAGGGTCATGACGTCACTGCAGTCTGCAGGCACTGATAGATTAGAATATTTCGCATAACGTAACGTGATGCCGCATTTCGTTTGAATTCACGTATTAATTTCATATATTTATGAAGCTCAAATCGACATATTATATATGCGAAGTTAAATTTCTAATTTAAATCTACAGAAATTGTGCGAGTGAGTTTGACCGTGGCCATGGACCTTTAATATCCAGTATGTCTGCATGCAGCGCCATTCACGTATAGGCCTAGAACTTACTGCTCGGCTGTTGAGAGGCGGGTCATAGTACGGCGGCGTTGAATATTTAATGATTGGTTTGCTAGTCTAGTTCCTAAGCCGACTAGATAGGATTGCATGGCTATAGCAGCGTATAGATACTAGGAGCACCTGCTGCGGCGCGTCAAATCACTGCCACATGTTTGTTTCTACGCCATGCACCGACTCAACGAGCTCTGCTATAGCACCACTAGGGCCTAAGCTTACTCGTGTTCATGGCAAACCCATGCAACCACAGGCCAGCCGATCGCAGAGGAATTAAAGCGCGGTTTTCATCGCACCCAACGCACGAAAGTGGCTTGGAAGTGGAACGGTATGAGGGTGCCAGACTTACGATAGAGAGGTCATGAGTTCGACTCCGGGTCGCGTCGCTGATTGGATGGGTGACTGTCTGCGGACAGGTGAACCATCTCGGCATATCACCAACGTCAACTCAGCCTTCCATCTCTCCGAAGGCGGGTAGGTAAATCGAGTACCCGCCTGTCCGGCGTGACGCGTTCATCTGTGTCCTAGTTGCAGGTAGCACTGTGTAATCCCATATGGCACGTGACGCTCTACGTAGCCGTGCAATGGTCGACTTCGCACCTGGCTACGGACTTTGCGGAAGCCGACCTTCAGCCGCTCAACCACGGACTCAACTCAGCGTGGCGACACGCCCAAGATCGAGCAAGATAAAAGCAGATCATGCGTCGAAACGACGATAGGGTAATTCAGTCCAGAACAGACATGCCCGTGCATGCCCGGCCATGCCCGTGACGACGATGACGAAGACGAATGCTCAACTCCAGTACACTATGGCGCATCGTAAAAACGCAAAGTCCGCTACTTGCTATAAGAAGTGCTTTACAATCTCGTAACTGGCAGCTGGTCAGCATGATCTAATGATACCGCAGCGCACTATGCGGCCGTCCATTGCCCGCGTCAGCAAACAATTATTGGACCCGCAAGCAGACATATCATCGCCCCAATCAGCCATCGATCGCACTGTCTTCACCCAGTATAGCCCGCAAACTATTGCTCATTTCCCAATCGTACAGTCAAAGTGTGAATAAAAGCAGCCCAGAAGAAAAACAACTTGCAGCAAATAGGGGAAGAAAAGGGAAAGAGGGGTAGCTGGACAAGACGCGTAAACTGGGCCGTGACGGCCATGCAGCCGCATACACTAATGCGGTTCGCTTGCGCAAGTGGAAAACACAAGTGCAGCGAAAAAAATTCTTGTAATGTACTTGCGCGTAGCTACATAGCAACCTATAGTGCGTAAACACCGGAAGTGACAGGGGCGGATTTAGGCATGTCCAGCATGTTCGGCCGAAAACACTGGCGTAGACATAACCGAGGGGGGAATATGGAAGAGCGCACTGAAAACACCCCCCTATATTAGTCTACTTGGTGACTCAAAACAGTGCTAAAATGCACCTCAGCACTTCAGTTTCACTCGAAAAAATTGGGAAAGTTTCTGGGGAGGGGTCTATCTGGCTTCACAAAAAGAGGCTCTACAGGCCATGTAGGATAGAAGTGCGGCATTTTGTGCATAGAAAACGGTGCCCTACCTGTCACGGATTTTATCATCGTTTATTACGCCAAAAGGCAGCAGCACACAATAAAATACACTAAAAACACTAAAAAACTCAAACTACGAGTAAACTACGAGCATGCTCAAAGGCACACTCAAAATAATGTCACATCAACACAGACTCCAATGACATTGCAAATGCACTCCATACAACCGGTTTAACTGCCACATTATATGAGATAACATCATATTTAGAGCCAATAGCA
>Ga0209367_1009706_pt1 | contig 12999 bp, 9 predicted proteins | sample WorMetLIZISLAND2_FD_187412 | JGI IMG/M metagenome (GOLD analysis project Ga0209367, IMG submission 187412) | Marine gutless worms symbiont microbial communities from Max Planck institute for Marine Microbiology, Germany - Olavius geniculatus... ... | reverse complement strand
ACTTTGCCCCCCCCCAACTTTAACTCTTGGATTCGCCTATGGTTACTGTAAGCCTACACAAGATGTGGATAGGCTATATATTTTGTTATTCCACAATTCCGTCAGTTTCATTTTTAATTGATGATCCTGAGAAGGGTAGACCTATAGGCTAATGATATTTCGTCCAAGCCTTTTTTGTTCGAACGGTAGTGTGTGGAGAACTAGCTGCAGCTGTATATATGTCTCTGTTAAAATATTGTTATTATGGTTTATAGACTTATTAGACAGAAGAGCGCAAGCGAATCCCTCTATAACTACACATTTCTCCATAGCGTGGTCTGTCGTCTGTCTGTCGTTTGTTTAATTTTGTTTACTTTTTTCAAGCCGTTCCATAAACTTAGATGTTATTTGGTAGTTACACATTGTTGTAGATGGGGTCTTTGACTCTTATAAAAAGGGAGATTTGAAGGATGAAACTTTTTGGCAAGAGTTGGAGTTGTTTACTTCTGGTTCTGCATCAACGATTTCGCCGTTTATCAATTTACTCTGGCCATTCGTTATCATTGCGCGGCCGTCAAAATAGGGTGCATTACGGGTCGTGTCCGTTTGTCTGCCCCCACAAAGGTTCCAGTCACAAAAACAAAAAGCACACGAAAGCCAAAAATGACACAAACGTTTCCTATGACGAGAGTAAGATCAAAGATTAAAAGTCACGTGACATCTTTAGTGACGACACCTATTGGGCAGGACAGGCAACTCCAATTTTACTCCTAATGGTAGAGCCGCGTTGTTTGTCCTACCACTTCGTATACACCTATTTGTGGGGGCTTATTCTTCATTTTTGATCGCCATAATATTAGCGTTTAAGCTGTCTGTCTGTCTGTCTGTCTGTTAAGCAGTGTTCATAGCAACCGACTCGCTGTTATATTTTGACACGGATATATTGACAAAGCTGCGATGTCTCTTTTTACTCGCGATGTAAATACTATTATTATATTGTTTCTATGAACACGTCGGTTATGTTATGTTTTTAGAAGCTACTGTGTATAGATATAGGCTATAGCTATACGTACGTGTCGTGTGCTGTTGTGAGGCTTTAACAGTGAAAAAGCGGAACGTAGATTTATTTACGTTAGACATTTTGTCGATCTGCGTAGCCTAGAAGTTGATATCTGCGGTAGAAATGTTCGCATAAAACGCACAACAAGCAACGGTTAGTTATTAGTGCTGCACATGATCGATCTGTTAAGATCAGCGGCGTTGTGCGTTAACAAAGCAGCAGACAGTTTGTTAACAAATAAAATACGTATTAGTTTTGTAGTATTTTTTGACGAAATAAATACATTAGTATCATTTTGAAAAATTGTGTAGATAAAACGTTTTTGTCATTTTGTTCTCGACGAATAAAAATCACGACAGATTAGCTATAGGGCCTATGTTATCGTTGTGCAGCGTGCAAACGTTAACAGCAAAAACCATTAATCAAACTATTAAAGCACGTGCTGTAATTTTGCTGTAATACGATTTCACTGAAAAATAACGTTTTTATACGCATACAAATTATACGAAATTAGGCCTAGAAGAAACAAAATCGAGTATTTGTAAATTAGGATGCCTAATTTAAATAGGAAGGGTACCTATTTTAATAGAAAAATATAGACACTTAAAATATTTTAACATTAGGCCTATTTGACCTTGATAAGCTAAGTTTACATAAGCTTAGGCTGAAATAAAACTAGCTATGATTACATAAGGTCTAAAAACGCAAACATATAAAAACGGATAAAGAGACAACAACACAAACTACCAAGAATTTGAAATATTTTTCACACCGTGAAAATATGATACTGCTAGAAGTGGAGAGTGACATAAATACTGTCCTACATTAGTTGTCATCTATACTTTATATTACATAAAAACAGAAAACATCGTTTAAGAATTCAAACATTTAGTAAACTTTTTACTTTTTTATGTAAATGCAGTTTAAATTTACGTAATCAGTCTAAATAGATGCGATCATTTTGCAGCCTCTGCGATTTAGTCTGTCATTTTCAAGATACTGCTTTTTGCCAGGGCTTGCATTTTGCAGTCGCCTCCTTGAAACATTTCAAGTGCATAATGACGATACAATAGTTTTCTATTAGGTGGAGCTTTGTCAAGTAGACACACCGGAACTATGAACCACAATAGTCTAGTCAATACGTCTGAAATTCTGTAACCTGGTGAGCATTTTTAGGTTGTCCATGGATATATCCATGTGTGGATATCAGACTTTAGCCATCCTGTATATATATCCATGTATATTATGCTGGCCCACCTGCTAATTAAACTTACTATTTATATGCTTTGTTTCTTTATAATATTACTCTCTCTATCATTCTTACTCGTTATTTTTTGTGTTTATTTTTAATATTGAGTCAAATAAATAATCAATGACATCAGCACGCCATTTTTTGTTGGCTTAAATTAAGTTATTATTACTAATAGCAGTAACAGATCTTAATCTTTAGTGCTTTTTTAGCTGTCAGCCAAACAACAAAAAATTTATCCTTTTGTGAGTTCGTTTTTATTTTTTTTGTTATCAAATCGTAACAAAATTACAAAGTTTTTTGTTTACTTGCGTGTTATTGCTAGTAGGAAGTACAAACCAAGTGTGCTTTAAAAGCGTCCACTACAACCTATACCGGTAGGCGCACATGAACGCCACTTGCGTCTTGGAAAACAAGGATCCCCACTGTTGCTGGAGTGGGCCGACCGTACCGCCTATATCCGAAGGCCAGCGTCCGATTTCGGGTCGCGGAAAGAAAGCGATTTTGTGTAATGACTGCAGTCCCATATACGCAATAGCTACTCTGCTATATCAAATGCTGCAATCAACGCTAGGATATATACGATACAGTAATTCGGCACGCGTGAATATGGTTGCAAGCAAAAATATTGCATTTAAAATAGCAGCCAAACCGCTGCAGACAGAAACATGGTTACTTCTGACCGCCTATAGTTAGTCGCCGTCGCCCTATTCAACGGTACTATCGCCGACACCGCACGACGTGCCGTTTAGCCACAATACACGCGTTACGGACAGAAAGACGACATATCGTACCCAAGGCTCGACCTAACGGTCGGCCAAAAAGGAGACCAAAAATTATGCAGATTCTCGCGAAAGTTCGCAAATGCAAACACCTATTTTAATGCAAATGTGTGTTTACTTTTATTCATTTACTTTTGTATACAATTTCTAGAGGAAAAGTAGGCATAAAACTACAACCAAGGTTCTCAATAGACCTGAATTATTAGGACGTCATGACTTTCAAGCTAAAAAATTGGACGTCAGTGTACAAAATCTGGAAGTCATGCAGTAGGCCTACAAGAAAAATCAAGCAAAAAGAATAACACAATGGAAAACAATATATACTCACTACATACCATCAACGTAGTCCTTGGTTTTGAAAGCAAACAACATTTAATTCTAGCTTAATGCAAAACGAAGGACGCGGTTTCTGGATCAGAAAGAATTTCAAACTTCAGAGGTCGATACTGTTCACAGACTGAACAAGTTCATACTGTTCATAAACAATTTAAAACTAAACGAATTAAGTTCATACTGCCAAAAGTGCAAACTGGATTAGGCACATAAATTACATTTTGCTAGGCTTAGGGCCCTTTAGGCTGCACTGTTGCTAGGATAGCCGACCGTACTGGTTGTAAGTGATCTTTAAGGCATCGAAGGTAAATGATTTTTATGTAATCTGAAAAAACGTATGCAACTTCCTATTAGTGATTAATAGAAACTTTGGCCCTATCTTTCACCGTTTCCGAGATACAGCCACTTATAGCTTGAAACTTTTCATTGAACAGATAGATAGAGAGTGAGTGAGTAAGTAGCCTAGGGTTTAACGTCCCGCCCGACACAATGTAGGTCATTTCGGGGACGGCCTTTCCAGGCAAACTTGCACATTCACGTAATAATGGAACAGAAAGTTTAACTTTTACATTAATAAAAAACGAACTTTATCCTTTACAATAAAACACTAAACACAAAAACGACCTGAATCTAAAATTGTAAGAACTCTCGATTTAAATGTGCATATGTGAAAGCAATGGCAAGAGTTCTAATAATCTTCCCTGCAGATGGAGACATGGTTACTATTACCAACTCATAAAAAGTCGCCAGCGATCGCTCTCCTATATTACCATCGCCGACCTCCGACGAATTACCGTTTAGCCACAATACCGCACGATTGGCATACCATAGTGCATTATGACCCTTCAAGGTCATCCAAGGTCAATGATTTTCATGTTATTTGAATGCCATTATGCGACTTCCTATCAGTGATCAATAGCAACTTATGGGGGGTCCTATCTCGCACCATTTAGCCACAGTATCATTCGTTACAGATAACGGACGACGATGAGGGGACAGACAGACAAGCGACAACTCGTTTTTATTTTTAATGTTTTTTGGTGTTTTTAATGTCGTGTTTTTGTTGTTGTTAAAACATAAACGTACAAAATGACGCATTTCTCATGGGCCAATTGCGTTTAGCGTCCATTATTATTGACTTTATTTGATTAGTATTGACGTTTTTTTACTTGAATGAATACTGTAGTTTGTTGTTTTATGCATTTTTGATGTTTTTTTTCTAAAAGTGAAAAACACATGGTTTTAAATGTTTTCTAATGTTTTTTATTTGCAAATCAATGTTTTTAAAAAACATCTATGGCGTTGACGGAGATTTGCGCTGTCCCATCAACTCACAGGCAGTGCCCGTCTAGTTAAAGCGACTGATCGGCGTGCGTAGAGATGGTTGCTAGGCAACGCGTGTTTATGTAGCGACACACTTGACAACGTCGTATCAATAAACGGCACGACAACGACGGCGTAGTCTGTTTGCAGCAGTGGAAATAATCAATTGATTCTAGTCGCACCGACGCACGGCGCACGCTAAATGTCCTGCCAACTAACTACCAAGCCTTCATTCATTCGTTCACTATTGGACGTCGATAAATCGATTGCAGTTCAGCGCCATTGAGCAGGCCCGTCAAGAGGGTGGGGTAGGAGGGTAAGCTACTCCGGGCCCCGCGACGTTTGGGGGCCCCCATTGTCGCTCAGTAATACAAAAATACACCAGAATGCACCGTTTTGAAAAGAAAAAATCCAAAAATTTCTTCCCAGAGGGGCCAGGCGAACATGTTTTTGAGGGCCCCGCGAAAATGTTTCCCTGTGCCCCGCTGTGGCTTTCGACGGGTCTGCCAATTGAGTCAGTGTTACTGTCAATGACTGCTGATGTGTGGTGGCAACAAGGCGCCTGTCTGCTAGATGCTGATTCAATACGTGTTCATTGAGCACTTGAGATCTACCTGGTGGATCAAAAAAGTTATCCTACACTTCTCTCGACTAGGCCAACATGATGTCATAGGCCTATAAATTGCAACTGCAAGAAAACGGAAGTCAAACAACATCTACTGGCAAAATTTGCGAGTAAATGATAAGGAATCTAAATGTCGCCAAATTTCGGCTGTTTCTTTGCATGACATTAACGTAACTTTTGACATTATTAGGCTACCTCTGCCAAGGAGGTTATGTTTTTGCCCAGGGCCGGATTTAGCTGGTGGGAGGCCTGGGGCCCCTGGTGGGAGGCCTGGGCCCAGTGGCGTATTTGGGATTTCAGAAAGGGATTGGTTATCGAATTACAGGGTTTTAAAAATTGAGGAGTTTGGTGGGACACCCCCTGATGGTGGGAGGCCTGGGGCCCGGGCCGCCCCGGTCCTCCCTAAATCCGGCCCTGTTTTTGCCAGAGCACATGTTTGTCTGTTTGTTAGCTAAATAAATCAAAAAGTTCTGGAAGAATTTTTTCTGAAATTTTCAGGGAATATCGGGAATGGCAAAAACTACAAGCGATTCAATTTTAGGGGTAATCCGGAAGGAATCCTGGATTCACTTTGAAATTTTCGTTAACATCGCTTTAAATGGGGCAGTGTCGAATGAATATGCTTGGCGGAGGTCTGCGCTCTCCGAGTGCTTTTCTAGTTAGCAATTGCTTAACAGTCAGAGTGTAGGCCCTATTATAATAATTGTTTTGCAGCAATGTTAACTCTAAACACACAGGCTTAATGTTCATACGTTCTTTAATCCTTGCGTTTTAAACAATAATTTCGTTTACTTTCGTTGCAGCAGATTTTTGTCTAGTGTTCGATAGACGGCAGCACAATACAGACTGAACGGTATTTCAAGCCTCTTGTTAACCGACTAGATAGTTAGTCAATACAACCAACGTGTCGAAATTATGAAGGTAGGCTATAATCGTTGCATCCAGTGAGAGAAGAAACTCTATACAATACTGGTTTCACTTTTTTGGCCCACCGTGTAGCTGTCGACTTGCCGGTTTATTGCGACACGCATGCGCAAGACGTGTGTTACTGAACGTCGTGTGGGTCGCTAAACGTTGCGTTTACTGCGCCGTTGCACGCAGAAGCCCGACTGACGTTGACCGAATATTCGGAGTAGGCCTACATATCCAGTGATAAGCCTAACGTATAGCTTTTGAGGGGGTGAAACGTCAGTTCAGCTGCATTGCGCAGACTGTACAAAGCGAACGAACGTCAGTTTGTCCGTTTCATTTCAGTTCAGCTCGTTCAGTTAGCTTTGAACACGTCTTGAGAGCACAGAAGTCAAGTCACTGCTGACCGTAAGCCTACAATCACAGGCCGCGGCATTGAAATTCATGGAGACGAGTATGAGAGAGGACGGGCATAGAGTAGGGACAGACAATAGTGATGCTTATCAGACTGGATACAGCAGCAGACATACAGGTCTACTAGCGGCACGTCAGGACACTTCACAGCTACTGCCTCGCAGTGACGATCACAACGAGACCACTTTGACAACGCTTGATGTTGACACTCAACCACGACCACACAGCGGCACGCAACGAACGCAACAAACGCAGCTGACGCAACGGACGTAACGCAACGAACACTCAAGCACGACCAGCACGTGGTGGCAATGGCACTCGACCTACAGCAGAGCATAATCAGTTGACATTACCGACACTGTCTGCACCGACGTCATCCGATGACCTGTGGTCCAACGTGCCGCCCGGCAACCATAGCGATACTTCTTCCCTGAGATCAGACAACACGCTTCAGCACGCTATATCTTTCCATGACACCCGATAGCAGCGATGTCCAATGTGCCGGCCGTCAACGATGAAGACACTTCGGTGAGATCCGCTAACAGTCCTGTCGGTGACTTCATTTTCTGACGTAGACTTTCGCTGAGCTAGCGTTCGGTCTAAGCACATGTTTTAGCAAAAAAGTAAAGTGATTTTGCTGCTGAGCCTTTCGCTGAGCGAAAACATCAGTCCAAGTCGGAAGTTTCCGCTCAGCGAAAAGACTCAGCGAAAGTCTAAGTCAGAAAGTGAATACTGCCAATGTGTGATAAAGATACCTCTCCTTCTGTGAGATCCGACAACAGTCCAGTGTCTTCTGCCGCTGTTCCAGTACGTCTGCCGGCTCTGGACGGAGCGCGTCAACCATCGAAGGATGAGCTAAGAACTGACGACATCCAGTTCGACGACAAACCGACGACAGTGACCAACGACGAACAACTGGGATCTGTGGAAAGTATCAAGATGCAGGCAGAAACTTGGATAAAGAAATAAAACTTGGATAGAAAGGAACTTCGGTGAAAAAAGAACTTGTTTAGCGGAAAGAACTGCGATAAAGGGGAAAATTGGATCTGCGGAAAGTATCAAAATGAATGCAGAAACGTGGATGGACGGAGGAACTTGGATGAGAGAGAAACTGTGAAAAGTATCAATGGGTGAATGAACTTGGTATAAAGAAGAAACTTGGATCAGTGGAAAGTATAAAGATGGAAAACGGACTTCAGACCAGTGGCAGGTTGTCAAGCAGTGTGGACGGAGCTCCGGCCTGGACCAAGCAGAAGCTTGAAGACATCAACGCCAACGAGGAAACAACGAAATCAGCCGAGGAGATTCCAGCTGACGCAGCAAACAGTAAGCCATCGATTACATTGGCCTCGTGGCAGGAAAGGGGAGTTAGCGGCGTAAATTCTTTCTTTAAATTTTAACCTGTGGAAAATTGTTGTTTCATAATTTCTGTTATTTTTTAAAATCCACATTTTTATGCTAAACATTTGCACATTTCGTTTAAATTTAGGAACAAAATTAAACTCTTAAGCATCCATAATCTTTTTGGGAATTTCTAGCTGTCTGTGAGAAACTGCAATTTATTGCCCCCTCTCTTTTTTAACTCACGACGCCGCTGTTCATATCTTTATTATTTTACTTTTTGCGCATGTTCGAAGATTTGAATGTGTCAATGCCACTCACTGATTAAAAATGTCTATCAAAATGTAATTAGAAATAACAAAATATGCAATACATACTACTCGATATCAGTACGATAATAACGTAATTGTTAGCATTTGAATTCGTAACTCACGAGTTAACTGCTGTCTGAATATATAGCAGTAAGCTAACTTCCAGCAGATCGTTCTGAAATTCTCAAAACTTTTTGTCAATACATTATTTTTTCATGTCTTCGGGGCGTTTCCAGACACAGATCTTGCTCTAAAAGTGTAGCCTACATTAGTGCGAATATCTGTGATGCGCAGTTGTAAGCGACTCGGCGGCGAAGGACGGCGTGGAAGACGAATGCAAAGACAGCATCGAGCTTCAAGATCCACAAACGACGGCGAACGACGCACCACAGCAGCACGACGATAGCCTTGCGTCTTCGACGAAAGAACTGACGACGAATAGCGTTCCACAGGACGGCACGTCACAAGTCAATCAGACTCACCAACCAGCACACGTTCAGAAGTCCGTGGAACATTCGTCCAGCGAGAATCAGCCTGGTCCTGGAAAGGAACCGGAAGCACCCCGAGAAGAACACTACGTGGAAGAACATCAGACTGCAATAGAAAAACCACAGTCTCCTGGAGAGAACGACTCCGGAGTGAACGTGGAAGACGTACACAACGATGAAACTGCAATCAGCGGTGAAAATCTGATAAAAATCACACCACCCGACGACGAAGTGACGTCATCACCCAGTGACGGCATAGTCAACGATGAAGTTACGTCGTCGCTGTCGAAACAACCGAGCTCAAGGCAGCAGCACCACGACGACGGCAGCGAACGGCTATCGGCCCGCAAGTCGCCAAATCTCGGCGAGCGGAGACGCAGCCTAGTCGACGTCCGTGACCCCAAGTATCTGCCACAGCGAGGGGCAGAGGAGGACGTCAATAAACCTCGTCTGGTGGCGTTGGCGCAGAAAGGTGAATGGAGTGTTCTTGATCAGGTTCTAAGAGCGATGGAACGCAGCTCGTTCTACGAAGTCAACTTGCCCGACGAGGTCTGTAAGACTGCGATGCCAGTAGGCATATACTGTCTTCAAATGTGTTGATACACCGCAGACTATAAACTAAGCTGCTATAAAACAAGTCGTTCTGCAGCCATGGCTTTACGTTTGCTCCGTTTGCTTCAAGTGATACAATACTGCATGTCCAAGGGCGTCTATTCCCCTCAGCGCTAGAAATCAACCTCCTCCTAGGTCGCACCAACCGCATTAAACTATAGGGCTACTCTAGTGTTTAATCTTCCATGTAAACAGGAAATGAAAACTTTGCGCCAAAATCGTATTAGTCGACTTATTAGTCTTGGTCGATAAACCGACTTTTCGCACGAAACCGTTTACTGGAACGACCTCGGGAAATAAGACAACGAACGTCCGGGTAGCTGAGAGTCTGAGAGTGTGCTGTAAACTTTTCCAGCGGGGTTCTGGGTAGATCTCTGGCCGCAAACACATTTGTCTGGGGATACGGAATTATGGATATATCTATGGATATACACGAAAAATCTGTGGATACGCATCACAGGCTGCGCGGTAGCAGCACTGTTGTAAGGGTGACCAGTCAACCCAAAATTTGACGCCACGTATATCCCAAACCCCTTAATTTTTTCACCTCAAATTTTGCTCAGATGATTACCTGTCGCATATCTCTCGGCATGCAAAATTTGGTAAAAGTTCGTTCACAGGGGGCTTCCCCACGAATATGTGAAATAGAACACTTGCGTGACTTTTTGTACCTTTCCTTTCCTTTCCTTTTTTCTTGCCGTCCTCTACAGGAAAAACGACTAAACTGATTTTAACGCACGATGGCTCATATGACGCGGTTTCGTGAAAGGAAGTGCCTTTTTGAAGTTAAAAAATTTAAATTCAACATTTTGACCTATTTTTACATAAAAATATGAAAAATTACAATGCCGCTTATGGGGAAAATTAAACAACGCTTTGAACTGTTATAACTCCGGCTATGTATAAGACAAAGTCGTAATTTTTGGTTCCAAGGTATGGTTTTCGGGGTCGGCCAATTTAGCGGTGCCATTTTTATTTACCCCCGATTGACCCCCGTTGCCATGGCAACGGAAGTTGGGACAAAATGGGCTATAACTCGGCTTATGTAGGAGATACCTGCGAAATTTTTGCGTCTATGGGGGGTTTAGGGATGGGCCATCAAATGCCGCCAACCGAAGTTTTCCCAAGCGACCGTCGTTGCCATGGCAACGAAATTTGGTACATAATGGGCTAGAACACGGCTTACGTAAGAGATACATCGAAGATCTTTGCGTCAGATAAGGGGGGGGGGGTTTGGAGGTAGGTGTATTTTGGTATGGGCAGTGCGCAATTATTTAAAAGCGCACATACGTACCCTCGCAAAAATCATACGTTAAATATACGAAAAATCGTTATTATTTAGCAATTTATACATTATCTAACATTGCTATAATTAACTAACCAGACGTTAGATTAGTATGACATTCTAAAAGTTAACGAAAAAAAAATTGGAGAGCTATACTTAAAGCGAGATAGGACACCCGTCCGCTTTGAACGTAAACTGATAGAAAACCCATAAAACTAAGTGAAGTACCCGTATTCGAAAATAAAAACACTGTATATAAACTGAGCAGTTTTTACATAAATATATGCATATGGATGGAAAATGTCATATCCACGCCAGCTGTAACGACACATCTCGTGACAACACATTCCCACCAGTCTTGCTTCCAACAACGAAGGCTATTGGTGTGTGTGTGCGGTGTCATTGTAGAGCACTGGTTTGACTCCGTTGATGCTTGCAGTGAAAGACAATCGACTTCTGATAGCAGAACGACTGTTGGAGATGGGCGCTGACGTCAACGCCGCCGCCAAAGTAAGTCTGCACTCTGGACAGTAACACTGACCACAACAAGCTGCGTACGAAATTTCAAGCACGAAACGTGGACTTTAAACGAGTTTCGACATCCTACGTTTAAAAAGTACGGAGGCGACTAAATTTCGTAACCTTTAAACGCGTCATTATTTTATTGCACGTTGAACATTATTTTCCAGCTGGCAGCAACGATAGTGTCGCGCGTCTCGTGAGCTTTGCTCGGATCACCTGTTTGTATATGTTATAGCATCTGCGACGTCTGCTAAATTTCCAGTCATTTTTGTAATCACAATGTACCAATAATATTTAACGCAATAATTGCGTTACAGAATAGGCCTAAAATTGTGTTAGCCCACAGAGTTGACCTTTTCATATCTGCAACGCATCTATCTCAATACGGGTGCACTTAGAGCTTATCGGTATGCAATAATTATTTTCATCTGAATATATTGGGCGAATTTAGTTGTATTTGATGCTGTGAAATACATGTATATCGCACAGATTAGCCTGTTAGCCTGCATATATGCACGTAGCTTATGACAAAAAGCCAAAAAATTTTACGCGAATATTGAAATGCGACCGTTTTTGGTTTATTTCTTGTTAACATTTGTTGAATGAAATTAACGACAAAAATAAAATGTCACGTTTTTATTAACCCACGGAGTAGGCTATATTAACCGATTAAGCATGTTTTACTGCACAGGACAGACGGACGGCGTTGCACATGGCGGCGGCGCACGGTAAGGAAGATACGATCAAGCTGTTACTCAGTCACAAAGCCGATACGACCAGACAAGGAGGGGTACGTGTACGTCATAGTAATTATTATTCGTAGTAGAGTTTAGTATGACCGCCAGTCTTTCTGTTGACACTCACCCATGACAATTGACCAGCGGCGTTGTGAGTTAAAAAGTTGAGGAACCTGGAATATGTGATTTTTCGACATTGCTCAAAATTTCAATGCCCCGAATGAGTTTAAGCTAGTTGTTTCACTACAGTTCATTTATTTCTCTCTGTATACGCGCTTTAAAGCTTGGAACTGAGTTACAGCCGGTATAATAGGCTACTTACTAAAATGCAGAAAGAGATTTTATATATTAAATATGAAAAAACTTACTAGTTTACACTACTGTGTAAGGGCGACCAAGTCACACATCCAAAACAGCAGAAATCATTTTACTAGGACACAGAGTGATAGAACGATGAACTGGCTGCCCTTACAAACGCATGCGACGTGTCCCCATTTTAACCTTTTCCACCCCGCATTATCCCGTAAGCTAATAAATGTGTGAAATTGAAATTTTGCACTGTGCCGTGTATCGAGTGAGCCGCCGGCCCAGCAGGAATGAAATCTCTTTGTCCTAACTCTTATAACTTTCATACAAATTTGTGTACAACTACGGCATATGAATCGTTCATGTCGACTTAACGTTACATCACAGGCGCATGGTAGCACAGCAGTATTATTAAGTTACGTTTACTGTAAATTTGTAATATACCAGTACCCAATAGGCCCTTACATTAAAAGTTTTTCACCATCGATAGTTATCGAATGACACGTTCCTTTTTTCTAAATAAAGTAAGCATCGAACACAGATTCTTTGCGCACACGAGTGGCAAGAAACATTGTGGATCGATTTCATTCTTAATCTTGAAATGTTCGTTCGTGAGTTTTGAGGTTGGTAAGATAAAGGTTAAATTTAAGTGATTCATGACATGCGAGGTGTGGATAAACTGACGAAATCATGACTTCTGCAATCTGCATGAATGAATGACCT
>Ga0209367_1009705_pt1 | contig 12999 bp, 6 predicted proteins | sample WorMetLIZISLAND2_FD_187412 | JGI IMG/M metagenome (GOLD analysis project Ga0209367, IMG submission 187412) | Marine gutless worms symbiont microbial communities from Max Planck institute for Marine Microbiology, Germany - Olavius geniculatus... ... | reverse complement strand
TTTGAAGCAATATGACTCGTATTCGCCAGGTGGCGCCACTGTTGCACATAATTAATTTCAATAACTTATGTTTTCGTGTTGAGAATGAAACGACCTTGATTTCTGCAAAAAATCGTGTAGATCTAAACAGTATTTCTGAAGTTAGAAACTATATAACAGAGTGGCCCCGTTTTTTCGGGCCACCCTGTATATGCACGAGACAGCTGACTGCGTGTCAATATCTAGCACGCCTAGGTGTCCTATATAAGACTCCAGTCCCGCTAACATCCAGACTAAAAACACACGCCAGCCTGGTGCCGACATATCATTCAGCCGTCCACCTACATATGCACAACTCTAACCATGACCATTTGACATTCTAAACTGAATTAATATATCGATTACTATTATCGCGAAACGTTCAAGCTAATTTCGGTTTTTTTCTGCGCCTTTTTGTTTCCGGGACAGAAAGACGGACGGACGGGCATGACCCGTATTACGGCCATAGGACGACCTCATAATAATGCACAGCCCAGCAAATGACTCCCGCGCTGAAAAACTTTGCGCGTTTCATGCATGGGCTGCATGCCCCCCACACGTGCAACGAACAGAAATAAAACGCCGAAACGACTCCAAATTGTTTCGTATTCGTCTCAGGCTCATGAACAAATTTATTCCTTTCAAAGAATGAATATGCAGACAAATGTAAGCTTGTGAGCGTCGTGTCTCTAGCTCGTGTTCGCACATGTTTCCACTCGTGTAATTTTGCAATAGCCGCTTCCATTATTTGGAATACCCTGCCTTCGGACATACTCAAGTGTGCTTTCATATGCTATTTTCATTGCCGACTAATTTTTTTTGTATAACCTAGCTTTCAGACCTTCTTAGTGCCCGCCCGGCCTTGCCCGGGATTGCCCTTGCGCCTCAGATTCGGCAGGCCTCTACAAAGTTATTTACTTACTAACTACAGATACATGCTGGTCGGTTGGACGGCACAAAAGCCAACAGTTCGTATTTATTCATAACTCTGACGCACATCAATCTTAATAATTTTTGACAGACATTTGCTACAAAAAATTTCAGAAAACGGATATTAACTATGTATAAGTTACGGAGCAGATAAAAGGGTAGGCCTACTATATTTTAGCCTGACTGACGTTAACATTTTTTATGCACTGCTTAATTTTACTGAATTTGTGATTATGCGTTTTGCTGCATGTTCTAAAATTCACTTTCATCGTGTAGTTCATATGTGCGATATTATATGATACAAATAGAATAAACGACAGTCGGCAACAGCGTTAAAGGACCGGAAAGAAAAGAGGAAATTGAAAGGCAGATGGGAGCAAGAAAACAGATGAACCTCCCCGCAATGGCATATCCTGTATTACGTTATTGCCAGCGCTAACTCAGCCCTGCAGGAAATGGCTTCCGACGGTCGACGGCTAACGACGTTGTTTCCGGCGTTTGCCAGTGGATAATCAGACTGAGATAAACAGATGTGTTTTATTGGCTACCGAGTTCCTAATTTGGATTTTAAGCAGCAAAATTACCCGTCAGGTCCAAGAGCTCTGGCACATTTGTGATAACTTTAAAATAAAATCCAGCAGACTACAGTAGTTGGCGACTCCGATTTTTCGTTTTGATCGGCCAGATAGCCTACAAGGTATTTGACCGGCTGCCAGTCAGTGCGCTATGTTTTTGCCATTTTCTTAACAATCCCTCGGAAATTTCTGAAGCGAAATTTTACACGTTTATTACGTTTATTAAAGTTGTTTAATCACAAAATTTTTTAAGCATTAATCGCATGATCAATCATTAATTTTAGCAATTCTAGTTACAACAACTTCCTAACTATCTGGAAAGTAGTTATGAGTTAGTAGCTATAATGTAATTAAAAGTGCCCATTACTGTCTCTCACTTATTAGTTTGTCTATAGCTGGCCTTGGCGAAGAAAATGACGATGATGATGAACGACTGGCTGGGGCTTTTTCAGAATCTCATTATTCACCACGAGCAACGTGTAACTCGCGCATAAAATTGCGACATAAGCAGTTTATGAGTAGGCTATGAATGATACATGAATGTGGTTACTTTGTACATTACATCCACAATATTCAACAATTTGTAATAGACGTTTATAAATGTTTTTTTTTGTTATTTTCTGATAAGTGGAAACAAGTGAAAAGAGCTGTGTAAATAATATACACAAAAAACGCATTTTAGCGCTTTAATTTTTTTTATTCTAATGTTTATTACGTCTATGACATATGATCAGTGGCGGTTTTAAGCCGGGGCCGGGGAACACAGACCCCCCAGTTTTGCTCCAGGCCCCCCAGTTTCATGGCCACCCATAATTTTTTGCAAAGATAACAAAAATATCTTATTTATTTCTGTTTCCAAATTTTAGAAAAGTGGGCAAATTTGCGGCTTCCATTGAACGTCCAAAAACCAAGTGCTTCAGCTTCAGAGGGCTTGGCCACCCAGACCCCTGACCAGGGGCTCTGCCCCTGGACCCCGCTGGGGGCTCTGCCCCCAGACTCCCGTTATAGGTCGGAAGGTCGCGCTACTGCGCTCGCCACGGGGCCGTCCCCCCAGATATTGCGGGCTAGAACCGCCACTGCATATGACTATGGATAAACAAAAAGCCCAGCTGCGCGCTAGAATAGCCGACAGTACTTGTTGTCAGTGACCTTCAAAATCATCTAAAGTCGATGATTTTCATTTCATCCGAAAGGGCGTACGGCACTTCCTATTGGTTATTAACAGTAACCTTGGCGTATCTCTCACCTTTCCGAGATATGGTCAGTTTAGTGTTTACCGTTGAAAAACGCACATTTTTCCAATCCCGCGTCCATTCAACCCCGAATTTGAAAATGTTCTCCTTGTACTAAATCACTGAAATTTCACATGCTTAGATTTATGCCACAGGGCTAATCAATCATGTAAAAAAACGTCCCCTACCACCTACTGCTCAGCCACAATAAATCCGTTACAGACGACAGACAGACGATAACCATACCAATAGCTCGACCGTTACTTAAGTACGGTCAGCTAAAAAGTTAAGGCTGCAAGCTAGGTCCTAGTGCAATGCAGAAAAGCCCTGATCAGAGTGAGGAGCATAGTGCAATGCATCATGTATGCACACTAGAAGAAGTTGCTCAGCAACTGCACAGCCACGTACTACTATCGGTTTGGGTTCGCTACAGCGAAAGGCCGCCATAGCGAAAGGCGCCGTATCACTGCGGGACACGCGGCTTTCGCTATGGCGACAACCGCAACTGACGACCTCGGCCGTAGCTTCACAGATCGCCAGTCCACCAACTAGCTCCTCAAGTCCTGCTTCTCTGGTATGACGCGATTGACGACGTCATGTCTTCTACATTAGCCGTTAAAGACAGTGCGGAATTAAGACATGGTGTGTATTGTTTGGTCGAAATAAAAGATAAATGGTCTTTTGCAGAATACGCACGCTTTGAATAGGAAAAATTTTACAACCTACAACATGTTCAGTTCACAACGCTTGAAACAAGCCGGGGGTCTTTAATAAAAGCCGGGGGAGGCGGCGTGTATCTCATAGGGTGTTTACACGATCCAGCAAACGTCCAGCAAACTTCCAGCAAACGTATTCAAAATACACGTGAATTGCTGGACGTTTGCTGGATCGTGTAAACACCCCATCAAGTTTTACGGTAGCGAGGAAACACGCCACCTCCCTGGAATAAGAAAATGGGGTGGGGGACGGCGCCCCTTTCGTAATGGCTAAATTACACCTCTCCCCGTAAAAAGAGTCTATGCACCCAGGCAACTATAGAATTTATCAGCGGCGTCGTGGGAGAGGGAAGGGAGGCAATTGCAGCCACCCCCTAAATTTTAACCCGTCAGAAAATTTTATTAGAAAAAAAAAATTTAAGGCGGAAAATTCCCCATTTTAGCGAATGTACGGGCAAAATTAATTTTTAGCACCCGTAATCTCATCTGTCGGAAACAGATGTCTGTCTGAAAATTGCAACTTACGTAATTGCTTGCCCCCCCCAACTTTGGTCTAAACTACGACTCCGCAACCGAGGAGAGAGCGTCCGTCAGTCGCGAGTTCTGTCTGTAGCAGATATCATACAGTGGACGGACGATGCGTGGATATGCACATAAGTCCTCTAGCATTATCTCAGACAGTAACTCGTCGAGCACAAAGAACCCTATATTGCTTCCACATTAGCAATATGGCGCTGTATATGACTGATCAGAATATGCCGGGTGTCTGCAACGGTCATCAGTCTGTTATGATGATCACGAAATCGTACACGATGTATAAAAATATATATACGAAACAATAGAAATAATTCATTTAAGGCTTTAGCACATCTTGTTACTTATAAGTAAATGCAATGCAATTCTAACTGTAGCCCTCTGCGACCAAAAAACTGCATGACCGGGAATATATCTGCACAGAGGATGTCCCTATACAAGGAGATGTCTGTTTAGCAAACGTTCAGAAAAAAAAACAGAACGGTGGCGTTAGCAGGTGACGTAAATTTGCTACGTTAGCCGTTTTGGCAAAGATCGCGACGCGGACGGACAGACGAACGGACAGACGGACAACGGCAGCAACACGGCGCTTGCACGCAGGCGTCGCTGGCTATACGAGGTGAAAATGAACTAATCTGCGCCATAGACCTTTCTGTCCAGTTGTTAATGCGTCTTACGGTGACAGACTTAAGTACGTGTCACACCTGCACCCACGTGCAGCTAATGCCGTTGCCGTTAAAGCGTTAAATTCAGCACTGCGAAACTTCATCGAACATTTATGAACGAAACCGGACACGTGACAGACGTGCTAGTTCAACTTGTCACAGCAGACTGTCTCAGACAATTCTGATGTGAAAAGTAACAGAGAGTGTACGAAAGCTAAAGAGACGAGGCAAGATGATAATGAAACCAACATGTATAGCCTAGTAAATAAACTGCGCTGCTTAGTGTGCGTGTCACCGTAAGAACTGCCAAAATACAATTATTATTAAACAGTAGTCAGTCTTTTTGCCCAGCTCTTGATGAAAAAGTAAGCATGAAACTGTCATAGAGGCTAATGTTGGGCATGCACAACTGCTCTGAGGAAATCAGAAATTAACCGGTGGCGTTAACAGGCGACGAAAATTAGGCCTAACTGATACTAGAGCCACTTTCAAACAATCCTAAATCCAACAGGTTAATTAATCTTACTCACGGCATGTTTCATAACTGAGTACCAAATTTTATTATGTTTGGCACCAAGTTATGAAACAAATGAAGGCAATTTGATCAAGCTACTGACTGTCAAACAACGTGACACAAAATGACTGTCTAGTGAATGCGAATCCCTGATTACAATCTAGAATGAACAGCTTCGAAAACTGCTTAATGAAGACGCGAAATCACTGCTCTGAAGATAGAATGATTGATAACGTAACAACGACGGATGTGTAATTGAGTATAGACAGCGTCAGACAAGCTATTAGCTTCGATGACTGTCGCGCTCTACGCATGTCGTGATGGTTATTGTGAATTATCGTGTAGCCACAATACCGCACGACTGGCACACCATAGTGCGTTATGACCCTTCAAGGTCATCTAAAGTCAATGACTTTAATGTCATTTGAAAGCCAGTATTCGACTTCCTATTAGTGATCAATAGCAACCTAGGTCCCATCTTGCACCGTTTAGTCACAATACACCCGTTACAGAGGACGACAGACGACGACGGATGACAACCGTGTAAGACGCCTACAGCATTGCTGTAGCGCGTCAATAATATTCAAAGACAGACAGCGTTTGAAAAAACCCTATGGGGATAAAGCCCCTAATTTTTGGATCTAATTTTCAAAATTCAGCATATTTCCTATCACTGTGCAAAATATCACGTCGATCGGCAAAGCGACCTCTGACATCATGTAGCGAAAAAATAAATAGAAGTTTTACGGTATGCAGTATGCAATACACTGCACGGCGATTGAGTACAGCAGCAGCACAAACTGCAAACTGCAAACAGACAGACAGACTCGATCTGCAGCATCTGAGTGGAAAAGAGTGACTGCATTGCGCCATTACGCGACAGTCAAATATTTTCCTTGACAGGAAAACCGCGCATAATTTCGAGGTGATATTATTAAACTGCGGAAGAAGGGTGCAACGGATCCATTCACTGCACATGGCCGAGATATATACAGTCTCAAACATCGCCGATAAAAACTCGTATTAGTAGGCGTAACAAGTGGAAAGACCGAGGTAGCTGCCTAATGATTTTGCCCTAAGAAGTTCCCGAAAGGCATAAAACTCATCCGAGTAATGGAGTCTGCAGCAGATAACTCGCGGATATATGGACTCGCTTGCTTTCATGAGATAATCGTTTCAGCCACTCAGCGTATTTATAGGGTCCACGCCTCAGCCGTCACGGTCTTAACGAGTCAATCAGTCCAACGCCTTCCAGCAGCAATATTTATGGCTATTTACGCCCTGCAGACGAAATTCACTCATCGCCAACTTATAAATATGGAAATTGAAACTGCAGATTAGATATGTCCATTTGCAATTCAACACATTAGCTATAGCTGATGCAATTTGCATATAAATACAAAATATATACGTAAATGTAAATAGCCTAATTTGTCCAAAGAGCATTTTCAGGTGTAACAGAAAAACTATCGTCTTCAGCTATAGCGTTATCGCAATATTAAATGACGTATCGGAGATACTGCAATACAGTAAGTCGGCTTACAAATTCTGAAGTTTTTTACTATCCGTCAGACCTCAAAAGAAAAACCAAATAATTTAAACATTCCATTATTAAAAATTTTAAACTCACTGGAGTGGACCATACGTCAAAATACTTGGTCAATTATAGTGCACGGATACAGAAAGTGGATGCCAATCCATCAAAAATCACTTTGTTCAAGCACAGAACTCCTAAATTTTCGTTCAGTTCTAAGTTCTAACCTTTCTAACACATCTAAATGACTTGAAACATAGTTAGATGATCAAATAACGTTTCGAATCCACCCAACAGTCTGCTTACTAAAAACGCAGCTCTTACACCGAAACTGGTTTCTAGCGACCGTCAAATAACTGCGACAACATATCACGTGACCCGTCTTCATAGAATGTCGAGACACGGCATGCGTGTGGCGTTCGATTTAAGTTAGCTCGTATTTACTTGAATGCCATCGAAATCTGATGCGTCGCAAGTGCGTCATCTTCTAAAGTATTTTCTGGAGCAGCAGCAGCAACATTTTGCTCGAGTAGCAGATGAGCATTTTATTGGCATCAAGATATTGACAAATGCATCAGTTTTTCAAAACAGCAACTTAAAATTATTATTATTTGAAATCAGCGTGTGCAACGGTGCAAGTCCGCTTACTCTGTTTGTTTGTTTAGTCATTATCATAAGATCCTAAATCAGATGTTTCTCAAGTTTTGCGAATGACAGGCACCGTTATGAGGATTATTAATTGCTAGACCACCGGGAACGGTGCAGTTCCCGAAAGGCCCTATGTTTTACCGCTGTTTATTATTATTTTCATAGCGAGATATCCGAGGTCCCTCGACCGATCAGAGCGAAATTTTGCCACATAATCGGAAGCTTGCTCAATTTTATAATCCCTGTCGAAACAACTTTGGGGCCTGCCCCCCCCCAAAAAATGTTGGGGTCTAAAACCTGCTAAATTTGGCGCGATTTCGGACCCTTCCCTCTTTAAGCGCAAATATCTCCGGAAAGGATAGAGATATACAAAATCGAAAAAACTAAATGACCGACAGCGTTTCTTATCGCTTGGGCCAAAACAGTTCAGTGAACTTTGGTCCACTAACCATGGAGATTTAAAGACGCAATCGTACCCACAAAATCGACTTTATCGGAAAACTATATTTCGGCCCCTAAGGGGTGCTGCGCCCCGAAATTTTTAAACGCGCTATAGAATGTCCAAGGCTTGCTAGCGCACACCCCAAGAGGGACGGAGGTTCCCTCAACAATTTTTTTTACAAAGGGGAGGGTCAAAAATTGGCTTAAAGTTTAAAATTTAACGCTTGGGCTTCAACAACTTTGGGGAAATGAAGCGTAGCACCGCGAAATTTTGCCACGTAACGTACCACGAGGCGGGATTAAAAACCGAGATACAACTTTTTTTGGGGAGGGGGTGGGGGGTTCGCCCTTTAAAATTTGGGAGAGCAAAAAACGTCCAAAACTCGACGCGATTTCGTACAACTTTCGACTTTGACCGCGAATATATCTGGAATGGGTCCAGATATCGACAATAAACAAACAAACTTAATCCACAGCTATCCCTTCCGAGCTGAACAAAAAAAATTTGTGAAATTTCGTCTATTAACAGCACAGTTCCGTTTGCCTATGTGTACCCACCCAGAATCGACTGTGCGCGCTATTTTAGATAACTTTAGACTCTGGCCGCGAATATCTGCGAAACGAATCAAGATATCCGCAACCGGAAACAAACTTGGATCGATTGCCATGCTAACGTATTGGAGTTCGGGCCACGTGACTTTGCTGCGAGGGGAATTTCAACCCCCAAACTTTTTCCCCAGTCTGACTTACGGCGCCGGGCGGCCTCACGTTGGGCTCTGCCCCCTATTTCTAGTTTATAATAAAATTCCAACTATTTGCATTTTTTTACTTGTGCAGACATACATCAGTCTGACCGTTATAAACGTCGACAACGGTAGCGTAGTAGACAGGCGACTCCTAAATGCGTGACAAAAGTGAATCAAGACTATAGAACAAAACCGCATGCAATAAACGCAAAACCTAAAAACTTATATGCGAGAACGTTGGGCGGAATAACGAGTCGAAAACTTTTTAAAGTTTTAGTTCAGTTTTGAGTTATCGCACTAGTATAGGCGCCTTAGAATGTCAGTTTATTGCAAAAAAACAACATGCACCAACCAACCTCGACACTGTAGACCTTGCCTGCCAAATCCCCTACAACAAAATAATACACAACATATTATAATAAAGTAAAGGAAAATTGTTCAGGTACGAAATTTGTATTGCATGAACAAGGTCGCATGGCTATAACGATTAGGCCTATAACTCACTGCCATCACTGGAAATGCAGAGGAAAATCTGCGCCTATTTTTCATTTCCAATAGGAGTCCCGAAAATCTCCAATGACGATAAATTTATTTCTCGATACATAACAACATAGCTTAATACTAAGACACGTAAATTTACATCTTGTCTTTCTGCCTTTACCGCTTTCCTAGTAAATAATGTTTCGTGTACGACCCCAAATGCACACAATTTCGTAATTACTACCAAAGCACACAGCAAATAAAAATCTAAAAACATAACATTTTGACTTTCGAGGCTAATGGCGCTACCCCAGACCTACGAGTACAGCTAGATTAAGGTGACAAAATATGGAGAGAAGGAAAAAAGTGGGAAAAGATGGAAGGAATGCAAAGGCAAGAAGTGTAAGGAAAGGAGATAGGATGAAGGAAGTATAAGTCTGAACAAGAAATATTATAGATTGTGACCAATCTAATGTACTCCTCGCGCGCATTATTTTCTCCTGTATTCATTTAACTGCTTTCTAGTTCCTTTCTTTTCACACCACAAATAGCGGTGCCGACAGCATCACCTCGCCGACAGCATCAACCGTGCAACTGACGTCATCACGTCACGTGACCCAAAAAAGATCAAACTCGTGACCCCATTATCTTTGAGGCGCCATACCTCCATAACCTCCAGTTTTAGACGACTGGTCACTATGGACAAGACCATGCGTCTATCTAGCACCGTTATGGAGATATGGCCGTTTGAAGTTCTTCCAGGAAGGCTCTTACAGGAACAGAGATCGGTCGTTGGTCGGTCGTCGGTCGGTCGTCGGTCGGTCCTCAATATTACACTGATCTTATATACTCCTCTTCGTTAGGAACGTAGCGCGCGAGGAGTAAAAATTAATCGTTTGAAGAACGCAAGGGCGTTGCAACTGTGCTTTGATGGTATAAACCGAATACGTCAAGGCACTTTGATACGATCGAGCGAGCAGTTAATTTGAAGTTGCTACGTTCATCTGCTATGAAATGATATCACCTGTTAAATTACATTTGCAAAATAAATCTACACTTCTATGATGACCAAGTATTTCGAATTTTTAACGTTTAACGCCAAAATACGTCATATCGCCAACTCCTTATGACGTACCGTTTAGCCACAATACATTTGTTACGGTTAAAAGACGACAGAGAGACGACATATGTTACTCAAGGCTCAACGGTCGGCTATAGCAAGGGCAATAAAATAATTACGGTAGATTTTCATGACAGCCGGGAAATACTTTTCTAAAATCAAAATTTCAATGCAAATGTGTTTTATTTTTTTAAATTAAATTCATTTCAACAGTTTCAAAAAAGAAATGCCTGGGGGATGGACGCTCTGGCACTGCTGTATTTCGCAAAAAAATTAGTGGCTACATGTACGCACGATAGGCGTCTGTGGATATGGATATATCCATGGATATCCATGGATATATACCATGGATATTCACAGAAAATCTGTGGATATGGATATGGGTGGCAAATTTCATGTCCACGGCAAGCCTGATCAATCTAATTAGCTACAAAAATAATAAATTAAATGTTATATGTATTATTATTAAAATAAGCATCAGATAAAAACCTAAAAAACAAGTTTAAATTTTAAAGGTTTTTAAGGTTTTATAATAACCCTCAAAACTAGTTTTTACGTTTCAAACCAATTTTCCGGCGTTAAAACAATACGGAATGGGCGGACAGGCAGACGGATAGACGGACGGTCCGGGTAATTCGTAATGCGTGCAGCTAATGGAAGCGGGCCGCATCATAATGGATGAAGAAATCAGTCAACACTATAAACCTGCTGTCAGCTGTAATGACGCATTAAACAATCAGCACTGTGCGCGTCACGTACAGTGGCTGGTGCAGTAACAGTGGATGACGTCAGCGTCGACGTCATGACGTCGCAAACCGACACATCAGCAGCAGCTGTAGCAGCAGCAGCTGCAGCAAGATGATGACGTCACATCATCACGCGTGTTCTAGACACCATCCCGCCACAACCCATCCCGTCCTACTGAATCGCTGGCACTGAGTCGACCCGTATAGGCCTACTAGTTCAAAATAGTAATTGAGCAATATGCTATGGTTAATCAGACATCCATAATCTGTGTAACCTATACGGCTATTGCGTGGCAATTAATTGACCGTAAGAATGACTTTCTATTACGGCTGATTCATAACTGTTTAGTATTATGATTTACAAGCCGCTGCATAAAAGCGTACCTCTCACACAGAAGCCATATATTTTCTACACAGAATACTGTATGGGAAATGTATCGTAATTACTGGCAATAACGATGACTTTCCGTTGAGTGGTATTTCGTTCTAATATGTTTAAACTAAGGGATTTATTTTAGCACGAGTGATTTTGTCTGTTTTGCGTTCTATCAACGTTGCCCACCTATACAAGCCCCCTATGTCAGGGAAATTGTTTTCGGTCGGCCCCGCTTGCAGTGTACGCCCGAGTCGTTAATCATGGCAGGAAAAAAACGTGCGCAGGTGTCGGAAGAATCGCTGAGCGCGCGGGGGCTGAGCTGTACGCGGCAGAAAACGTGTGAACGTCGAAACTAAGACGTCTTGCTAAATTATTTCTCCCTTTAAAAGTGGACGAAGCTGGTGGCACAAGGGCATCAAATGACGACTCTACGTGCTGTGTTCACCTGCGTCTGAAGCCGATGACATCCCACAGCGTCGTAACATATAGAAAGCATCACACTATGCCCCCCCATGATACAACGAGTCTGCTGCAGTCATATGCATTCTCGTCCATAGCAGCCTTGTGACAGTGGGCAGGAACAACGTTAAATTACAGACTGCTGGAAAACGTTTTTACTGCCAGAACATTTTCTCCCAAAAATAAAAATGGGGCGGGAATTCCCCCATTTTGGGCAATGCAGGGGCAAAATTAAAATTCTCAACACCTATATTTCTTCTGTCAGAAATGCGCAGCCGTCTCTCGGTTAACTGCACCCAACATTTCTAGCTCACGATGCCGCTTGCTCTCCTTAATCGGCGAGAGATGTAGGAGAGGTATATGACACTGTGTTTGCGACCTCGTGAGTCGTCCGTCCATCTATAACTTTACGGCATTGTATGGTGTGTTACGTAGCCCTATAAGCTGAGCTAATTCGAAAGTAGTTAAACGGATAATCAGCTCACAGCCTTCTCGCTTAAGAGCTTCTCCAACATCAACATCGACACTGTGGTTTTGTGCAGCAACAAAAAATATCACTGCAGTACTAACTCCAAAGCACTATAGGCCTAAGCACGCATCTACTTTTCCGTTCATGACGTGCTTATTGGTTATACGCTATTCCAGGTCATTCAAATCACTAATCTGTCTTTCTTGATCAGCCCTGTACCCATAGTCCCGTCAAATGTGCAAGCGTATGCATACTGTCACTGTGTCCACAATCGACTTTCATTAGGCTCTCCGTCCTCCAATAGACAGCATTATGAGATTGATAAGTGAGTGAGTGAGTAGGGTTTAATGTCCCGCTCGACACAGTATAAGTCATTTCGGGGACTGTCTAGAGGATAACAGGGAAGATTATTAGAACAACCATTATTTTTAATTACATATGCACGCGTATAATGGAGTTCTTACAATTTTAGGTTTAGCCCATTTTTGTGTTTTGTGTTTCTGTAAAGGCTAAATTTTCTGTTTCTTAATTGTAAAGGTTAAACTTACTGTTCTGTTGCTATGCGTTTGTGTGCATTATGCCTGGAAACGTAAAAAAAACCTAAAGTCCTTCCCGAACCTTACGGCCCATAGGGCGGCGCTGATCTCCGTTTCCTAAGGCCCTCAGCCAGACACCAGTTTTTACACTGCGAGACCACGGATACGGGGCCAGTGTATCGCGCGGTGTGCCTGTTTACGTCCCAGCGGTGAAGCCGGTACCAAATTATACTGCTTGGTGACAGAGGCACATGTGTGTG
>Ga0209367_1009703_pt1 | contig 13002 bp, 4 predicted proteins | sample WorMetLIZISLAND2_FD_187412 | JGI IMG/M metagenome (GOLD analysis project Ga0209367, IMG submission 187412) | Marine gutless worms symbiont microbial communities from Max Planck institute for Marine Microbiology, Germany - Olavius geniculatus... ... | reverse complement strand
CATATTGTTAAATTAACCTCTAATGCGCTTGTCACACTAGTACTGACTGAACAGGATTGTTTTAAAGAACTGTTTGAAACTGTCAATGTCACACGCTGGATCTCTGAGTTCATCTGGCAGCGAGTTCAAAAACGTACCACCGTGGTCCATCCATCATGTCCTCAACGATGACACAAAAATCAGCGCGTTCGCAAAGCAACAAACAATCAAATTGTCCAAAACAATCGCAGCACTAGTGTGCGCGTGCCACACGCCGAAACGCTCACAACCACATCTCAGCCTAAATATGTAGCTTTAATTTTTTTACCAGCAACAGTAATTCTGCTGGTAATTTTTTAACCACATTCAGACTTGTTCTAATTATCCCTGTATAAAAATTGCTCAGATATCTTCATTGCTACCAGAACTAGATAACAAAACAGATGTCTCCTTTGTGGACACGGTTAATGTATGTGTAAATACTATGCATACATTGTACCCTTGTTTGTGTTGTTTAATTAATCAATTTTATTTTTAAATTTTAGAATAAAAATGGACAAACAGTAGGCGTAACTGTAATGGTGGTATCTGTGGTGTGTGCGTGCGTGTTGATGTACTAATGAACTGTTGTAATGTAGTGTGACGATTTTTTGTCCATACTGCAAACAGCTGCATCTTACTGTACGGAAGCAAGCGACCAAGAACGACAGGTGTCGCCTTTGTACTGCAGTTACTTACTTATTCATGTAGTGCTGTCGGCGTCATAATGACGGCGGCATACATATCCCTGCGAACTAAACCGGTTACATTATGTAGGCCACCCATGCACGTCGGGAGTTGCTCTGTGAAAATTATGTACAGTCGCGAGCGGAAATACAGTAAACTTGACGTCCGTTTGTCGTCGTTCAGAACTTGTATTTATCAATTGTGTCTAGAGGCAGGTGCTGTTGTGCTGTTGTTTTTACAGCAGCCAATAAACGGTTTGTGAAATCTCTGCAGCAGTTAACGGTCTGCAAATGCCACGGCTTAACTTTTGACCATTATTTTAAACACTTAGTGTTAGTTCATTTCGTCATTAACGTGAGCAAGATTATTATGTCAAGACCAAGACTAAGACCAAGACTTTTTTTAGCTGCGTCCAGTGCATTACAGCTACACAATGCAAATGCAGTTAATCGCCAGAAAATGCAGCTTACTAATGTGAGTAAGTGTTGAAGATAAATGATGCAGTATGCACAATTAACTTTAAAACAAAAGTAAACAATTTCTGGTTTCAAGTAATTAATAAAAAATAACAAAATAGCTATTTGTTCTACCTTTTAGGGAAATATCAATTAACAAAAAACTTTTGGTCAAAACTAAGTTACCTCATTACCAAGATCCTATCAAGATTTTGTTTGTTGTCTTCAGAATAAGACCTTGGTTTCGACCTCGAGGGACTTATATCACTATATTCGCTAATTTCAGCGGCTGCACGGCACGAGCACAGTTTAATATGGCAAAGGGGCAGAATGGTCCAGTATTGTCTCTGCAAAAGCCGAATGTCGACGTTCCGTGAAATGAAGTCACATGTGCAGCGAAGCTAGTGGTGATTGGTCGCGCCGACTGAACAGCAAAATTGCGTGATTTCCTGGCGCCCTTTGGTGACTGGCAGCGGCAGGATGAGCTCACTACGTAACAAGAAGGCGGCTAACTGTCGGCGATTGTCTCGGGGGGTCGTGCAGCTGCTAGTGCAGCTACGACATTCGCTCGCAAACAATGAAGTCATTGATGACGTCATTGATGACGCGACACGTTCAGTCGACGCTGTGCCGGCATCTCGCACGCACAGCATAGATAATCAGAAGCGTGGCAGATTCTAAATGATCGCGACGACACGCCGACCTACTGTGTGCCGTTCTTTCTACACGGCCTCAGCATAGTTTCCTGTACAGTCCTCCTGTCTGTGTGTCGTCTGTCACACTCTGCGATTCTAATTTTTTTGAACTACGAACTCTGCGAAAGTATGATACACCTTAACTAAAATTTGAATTACAAATGTGAACAAAAATTACGTGACATTGCGCTATAAAAAAGTTTTTGTCCCGAATGACGATACTTTTTCATAATTTTCCAAAAGCCAGATTTTGCTCTTTTTACTTTTTTGTCACACTACATAATATTTATATTGTGGGTCAAGTGTCATAGGGCCGTCGCAAGCTGTTGATAAATGATGACAAATAGCATCCGACTTCGTGTACGGCTCTCGACTGTTTTTGTTGCAGAACACACAGTAGCGTTCACAACAGTCATATTAAATTAATTTCAGAATATAAATTTAATTTAGATTTAAATATTTTTAAACGATTCTCAACAACACGACATTTTAGCTAAAGTTGCTAACAGTACAATTAACTTTCTCACATTTCCAGCATGGATCCAGAGCTGCCTTTGTGGCCGCAGACCGATAGATGCGCTATGAAAACATTCGAAATATTGTAAATATTGTATAACAAAACGAAAAAAACTGTTAAAATGCCACAAATTTGGTATTGGGTGTCAACGACGTTTTTTTCTATTTACAGTTAGATAATATAATTTGCGTTGTGTCAAGCCTGGCATGAAACTGTACAGCATTCAGCAGCCTATCCTCCAATAACAGGTCTGCGTGATTGACGGGCCTACTCGTTCCTTCAGCAGGGAATTTCTGTGCGATTTCGCTATCCATGTTGCGTCTCACAAATAGACACACCCATACACCGACATGGCTGTCATTCGCCGCCGACACCGACTTATCGCGTAATGTCATTGTCATCTCGGTACGACGACGTCGCTTCGAGACAGATAGAGGTTACATACGGTATGGGAGTAAGTCCCATCTACTGGCCCGTGTCTCATAGAGCACACGCCGCCGAATGACACACGATAAGTCTGCACGCCAGTAATAGATGTTGTCAAAACAACCTGTTCGTGGTCTTCTCCGCGCGTTTTGGGACTCTTTTAACAAGGCCACCATTTTGTATGCTCGACACGATTACTATAGTCACGGCAGGTCTGGCCACCAGCTGTAAGTCGCCGCTTGTATGCATTTCGAGTTCGACGATCGCAGATTTACTGCAGAAGAACAACAGATGTGTAACCTCGACGTCTGACACAATCTGCAATTTAAAGATTACGTAAAGATTATATGCTGCGCATTTTGTAACTGAGCTTTTTTGGAAATGAAGCATTGTGGCCTTGACTTTTGAGCTTTTGACCTTGACAAGCACCGTGAGCGACAAAAAACGTGCCATTTAAATTGTGTCCATGTCTCAGTCAACTATTGATCGATTTTAAAAATTCTTTTGCAACTAAATCATAATGCCAAAACTCAAAACGTGTAGCCTGTGTCAGCGAAAAAAATTAAGTAAGCAAGCAAACAATGCAAATAGTCTGGGCAGCTAATTAACCGAGCCCATTAAAATCGCACTTAGAATTAGTAAATTTACCAATTAATTACGATTAGAATTCGCTCCAGCCATACCCTAATGAATTAAAATTAGAATTGGCAATTTGTCTAATTAATTTGCAATCTAACCTAATCACCGGGCACTTAATTTAATTACCTAATTACACATTATTGTCTATAAATATAACTTCGCTAAGCACTTTATCAGCTGAGAGCCTGAGACCACAACCTTGATATTATATCGGTAAATTCTGCTTTGAAACTGAGATCGCAGACAGAAGTGAAAGTTTTAGCGTCTAGCTCGACGCACGTACTCTCTGATGTGCAGTAAGTACAGCCTAGCCTCGTGCGCCGGTGGCTGAAGGTTTAGCGTGATGCCATTCTCGGAGGTCAGACTTTATTCACTTCAGACCTACGGCAAATCGGTGGACTGAACAGAGTTGATTAAATTGAGGCTCTTTCTACTTTATCGATACTTGGATGGGCGCAGTTGCAGCTGTCCGGTCCAGATAGCCGAATGTGATTGACGGAATCTCGCAGACCAATATTTCAACCGTTCCGCCGGGCTCTTTGGCCCGTCGACGAGTTGAGTCGGTCGAGTACAGCAATAGTACATTCGGACGTCTGATCGTCGAACTTGACTGAAGAAAGCCGGTGTACATTAAAATGTCTCCCCCATCAAAAATGCGCCGGCGGACAGATAATCACGGATTTGATATGTCTCCCCCTTATTACAATATCGCCGGCCCCATTAAAAGTCTCCACATATCGCCCCCAAAAAGTTTTCCGCGGCCGACAATTTACCGGTAAAATCCGTCCCGCCCGAACGGTCGCTGGGCGGGGCGGATTTTTGCCAATAATTTGTCGGTCCGAGAGAGACTTTTCTGGGGGGCGATCTTATACTAGGACACCGGCGCGCCTGCTCGCTCGCCCAGCAAGCAACGTGTGTGGCTCGGCGTTGATAGTCGCTCAACTGCTGTTCTGGGACCGCCGTCGGTCACAGAGCTTTTTCTGGTGCTGCCACGCTGCGCCCGGCGGGTCGGTGGGTTATGGCACTGACGGATTAAAGAATTATTGTCCGTGGTTCAATATATACCCACGACGGTCAACGACGTCGCCGTCGCTATATACGCTGGCTCTGTCCGTCGCCCGTTCCGTCCGTCCGTCGTACATATCATGCAGTCTTTGAGTGAAGTCAACCGAAGACTAGCCGGCCAGCCAGCAGTCGATCAGACAATTTGTCCTTCGCAGTCTTTGTAGATCGCTGAGCTGCAAACGTCGCTGGACCTCGCTGTCTGTTATCGTTTGATTTCTCGACTGACTGCGCCGCGTGCGCTTTATGTTGTTGCGCGATTTGTATTCAGTGCATCACTTGCCACTTCTCCGCGCTGGCGAGGAAGCGGACATTCATAAACCGATGTTGTTTGCTTAATCTATGCTTCTTCGTAAACTGCCATTAAGAACAATTACTTCAGCATAGATTATGCAGACCAATATTAGTTAAAATTATATATTATATATTTGTTATGCAAAATTGTGCACGGACAACAACTAAAACAACTAAAATGCAAAAAAACAATAGCGATGCACAAACGTAGTAAACGAAACGAATAAAAAGACAAGCTGCTGATTTTCTATGATTTTGACGTTAGCGCTATATTTTTCAAAGTCTGCGAGCGACGAAGCGTTCTGTAGGCCTACAGCACTGAAAAACAACGCGTCATCCATTAATTTATTGAACACTCCACATGGCAGCAGCGTCACGTAAGCTAATGCAGCACAATAAAAAGCTTTAAAAACATACAAACATACATCATATATAGTTGAGATGACTAGCGATTGACCAGCGGCGTTCAACACTCAAAGCACGCATGTGTGCTGACTGAGTTCGGATATTTTGAACACAGTTCTATAAATGATATTGTTAAGTAACAAACACCTAACCGAGAACACGACATCTTTCGCAGATATTTAGTGCAATAAACGATTTTGCACATTTTGAAGTAATAGCTTTCATATAAAATTGCTTCAATATTCTCGACGTAGTGCGGCCACTTAGACCCTATATGAGGCAAAGTGACAGATCATGCTGTAGCTAACTTAGGTCCGCAGTTTACAGTTGCTAAAGTTATCACAAAAAGACTGTGTGGGTGTTTTATGACTCGCTTCACGACGTCAAAGCTGTTAGCGTTACCGCGCGACGCAAGTACTGCGAAGTGCGCTATTGCCACCATAAGTTGTCTGTCTGTCTGTCCGTTTATCTCTCTCTAACGTGGGTATATCGAGGCCAATTCCGTTTGGTTAGTCGAAAAGTAATCACACAAACAATTAGTGTAACACTTTCGCTCCTCCAATTTCACTCCAGCATTAGACAAAAGAGAGATCTCAAAATTTCGGTCGGCATAGAGGTGGGTTACTGCAATTATAGCTAAAAACATGCAATGTCTTTGAAAAGACGTAGACCTTTGATGACCTTAAATGGCTACTGCGTATTGTATTTTACAACACAAGCAGTTTTTGGAGTTAACCGGTAAATGTGAATGAAGATAGACCCATACTGTCAGCGGCAGAAACGTAGCCCATGTATGCTTCTATGCATAAAATAATTGCAGTATCACAGAGTTTCCTTGCAACTTGTAAGTGAAAGACAGCTTAAAAAGAGTTTACGACGTTAAAAGGTTTCTTTATGTGTAGGCTGAAATCGAATTGTATTGCCTCGTTAGTTTACAGTCGCTATGCGCAGCGCCACGTAATGTCCCTGGGCAAATGTTGCAAACGGTACGTACGCCCTACGACTCTTTCCGCTAGGTAAACGACTAGTCACAAAAAAAGCCATTATCGGCACGCGACCGCTGTTTCACCACGTGGGGCTGGCAGCATGCAGGGTCAACAAACCGGCCTTGGACGACAAAGAAGACAACCCATGCGTTAACGTATGCCCGGCGACTGACTTGGGTTTTCCCGTACAGACAATGTGGCCAACCAAATGAATGCCCACCGGCAAACAAAACCGACCAGAGGCCGCCGCCATGACGGAAGCACACGCGATCATGCGCTGACGTCAAGGACGTGCTACTGCTGCTGCCGCGAAGTCAACGTAACATTGGCGACGCCGACAAACGACGACAGTGTAAATGTTTGCTAGTCTCGGCGGCGTCAGATCCTATATCACCGGCCGGCAGCTCGCTATAGTCACTGCTCAGTGTGGAGGAGTTAATCGTATCGACTCCGCTTGTCGACTTTTTTGGTCAATCTTTTATTATATGGATCGGCGATGTCGTCTCTATAGGGTCCCATGCAAAATCGAAAAAAATCGGCTCTGCCATTTCCGAAGCGATCCTCCCCAAATTTGGCACGTTTATAGGGGACGACGATGTTTAAAAACTTTCCGCTAAAAATTCGGCCAAACCGCTGCAGGTGGAGACCTGGTTACTATTGACAGCCTATAGGAAGTCGCCAGCGCCCTATCCGATGGCACCATCGCCGACCCCTTACGACTTACCGTTTAGCCACAATTCATCCGTGATTGACAAATGACAGACGGGCAACGGACGACAACCATGCCAATAGCTCGACCGTTGCTCAAGTACGATCGGCTAAAAATGCTCATTACCACACCAGGTGGTGGTCTGTCCGCAAGCCGTATCACAGACCCGACTCCGATCACGCCAAGTGTGCCCAGTAGTTTGACAACTGCTACTTGAACAGCTGCAGAGCTATATAACAGAAATAATAGCTTACGTACATTAGTTCCACATACATGTAAGACAAGAAATTTGAGGTAATGCTCACGAGACGCGCGAAAGCATATAGCAATTCCGGTTCAGTAGTTTAGCTGAAAATTGGGGTGTTCGCGCTAGGTTAATATACAAATACCAAATTCTCTATTTGGATTGCATAACGATAGTAGCGTGGCCCCTTTATTTTGGCGTTCAAAATCACTCAAGATCATTGAATTCGGCGCCAATCGAGAGCCAGTGTACGATTTCTATTAGTGATTAATAATAACCTAGGCCCTATCTCGCACCGTTACTGAGATACAGCGACTTATTGGCTAAAAATCGCAAATTTTGCCCACCTCCTCTCATTTAGCGCCCTCGTTCGGGCTGACCCCCTTCTAATTTATAAAAAAGCTTTGCGGTTCCTGAAACTAGAGTCTTCCGTGCAGCCGACAGTAAAGTTTTGGTGATCCTAGCTTGTGCCGTTTTTGACTGATCCAACCGTGTGACAGAGAGACGGACAGACAGACGGACAAACAGACGGACAGAATTGCGATGGCTAAGACGCGCTGAAAGTTTTCGCGCGTAAAAACGAATTGCGATCAGTAGGCTACATAGTTAACGCTAAAAAGCTAGAAGCGATCATATGTCTCAAACCTTTTCTGAGAATAGTGCTGCCACTTGACGAATACAGAGTGCTTAGTTTACGCCCTAGTGGCAAAGAATTGCCAGAAACGCAAAATCCGCAAATAATCCGGATCGTCATTAAAATCTAATCACTTTTTCCACAAGATTCCATAAAAATCTGTTTATAATTTTCACGATAATCTAACTGCTAAACACACAAACCGGACAAACATAACCTTTTTCCTAGCTTCACTCCGGCAAAGGTAAAATCAAACAGATGGACACAAAGTGCAATATACGTTCTACGAATATGACCACATTACATTACATTTGGGCCTATTGTTTTTTTTAACGTGACATTGTGACTTGATTGAACATTTTTAATAATCGGTGCACGTGTGCTTGCTATTTGGACCAAACTGTTACTTAGTTATTTCAGTTACTTACTTACTTACAAGCAAGAACCGCAATAATGAACAAGATGTCATTGTAAAACATCGTTACTGTCGGTCGCAATTCAATCTTAGGTCACGTAGCCAGCAGCTCGAGAAGCTTTGCAATGGTCCAATATCGACCTATCACTCCAGTCTGTCACGCCCATTAATCGACACTCCGAACCATCACTGCAGCGGATGGTCAGACACAGAAACAACAACAACACTACCACACTAGCCTACCAGTTCTACGCCTTGCTGGTCTGCAGGGACGAGTCGTCATATGCATCGACGACAAATATGAAACTTGGAAAACTTGGCAAACTTGTCAAACACAACAATAAAAGGTAAATGTAATAAAAGGTAAACGTGCCGGTAAGTCCCAAAATTACAATGACACATAACAATGAGCCTATACAGTGAAGTCACGTATAGTAGAAATGTAATGGAAGGTTTTAGTCAGACTCAACAATATCTTTCGCGCAGGTAAAGTCAAGTATAACCTTATAATTGCTATCCCGCTCATCACACGAGTTAGACTAGTGACCGAAAACGCTTTACAATCTCGGAAGTAGCAGCTAATTGGCATGAGCTAATGATACCGCAGCGCACTATGTGGCCATCCATAGTCCGCGCCATCCAGCGACTGAACCCACGGAAAGGCCAGGAGGCATAGCAGCCCCAATCAGCCACATTAGTCCTTCGTTTTACAGCCCGTGAGCTGCTACTCATTTTCCACCCCATTGAGGATAAAAAGCTGAGCTGACCTGAGCACACTGCAACGTACATGTAGTTGGCAGATTGCTCAAGGTCGCTGTAAAATAACCTGCGGTAGTGTTCGAACCGCAACCTGTAAGTTACGAGTTCGGTATCCTACCACTAAAGTACTAGCGAACCGGCCGGTAGTCAAACTCACGACCTCTGGATCGCGAATCCAATGCCCTTACCGATAAGTCACCAACCCAAGCCAGTCAAAAGTGTAGGTCGTCGATCTTACCATGATAACCATACGTACTTTATACAGGGTGGGTCAAAAAATGGCACAAAATTTTTATATGCCAATAACTTCATCAAATATTAACCGATTTTCAAAAAAAAATTTACCGATAAAATCAGCCGAAATGTGTAGTAACATTAACACTAAAGATCCCACCACACCTGTCGTTATACTATCGTGTAACATGTCAGACATCGCACTCAAGCAGGTGACGGCTGTGACCAATTGCGTGATCAACGTTGCTCAAGCCTGACATGTGGCTTCCAAACAGTTTGAACTTAAATCCCGTCGATTATGCTGTTTTGGGGAGCTCTTTCATGGATGGTTTATTAATGTTGACAATTCATGACAATTCTGGAGCACTGAGTGGGGCAAACTGTCGCAGCGTTTGGTTAATTGTGTTATTGGTCAGTGGCGTCGCTGGCTTGAATGCATCGTCCAGCAGCAAAGCGGACACATTGAACATTTGATGTGAAAATTGCGAGATGTTGCAGTTACTCTGGACAACAACTGAGACAATAAAAAGCTTGTTTTGTTGTTAATTTTTAAAATGCTTTGTTACAAATATCGCCTTGTTTTCAACTGTTGCTTTAAAAACACTGATATTTTACTAGGTAGTGTAGCAACACACTTGAGGTGTGGTGAAATCTTTAGTGACAATGTTACTACAAATTTTCTCCTAATTCCGACAGTGAAAAAATTTAAAATCGGTTTATATTTGACAAAGTTATTGGTGTATAAAAATGTGCGCCATTTTTTGGCCCACCCTGTATGCCTACAGCTGACCTGATAATGTTCACTGTTAGGCCTATCGCTGCATGCGCATAAATGCATACATTGTTTTATCGCTAAAAGATTCATAACTGACATGGTTTAGTTTTTAACGAACTGACTAATGAGCAAGCAGTAATGCAATACGGTAGACACCGTCTAACGGCGTTGGTGTTTATGTGACTACACTCACTTACGCGTCAACCAATGACCAATAGGCTCGCTCTGCTTGCTCATTGGTCAGTTCGTCAAAAACTAAACCGCGCCAGTTCAGTTTAATCACATAGCTTTGTACGCCCCTTTAGGTTACTTGGCGTTTTTTGTTGTTGCTGGCCCAGCTGTTTGGAACTCGCTGCCCGATGACCTTTGGGATCCCGAGTGTTCCGCAGACACTTTTAGACAGTCGTTGAAAACGTTCTTGTTTTCGCAGTATTAATTTGTCCAGCGCATCACAGGTTTTTTACGATAATGCGCTATGAAAATTTACATTTTACATTACATTACATCACTTATCTGTTAATTAGCTGCAAAATATAAATGCCAGTTTTTAAAAGGTTTACTTTAAAACGCGTAAAAACGAAGCCCGACGAAGGTTTGCCGACATAGGCCTACTTCTAACCGAGCTTTGGTAAAAGCTTAGAATGTATGTTTTTGGCGTTTACATTGATTTTAGAAATATATGTACTGTTACATCGTTTGCAATTTACTTCGAATTGAACCCGAAACGTTGATAGCCAGGGGAACGATGGCACTTTCCCGGCTGCAGTGTTCGATGACTTGTGTAGAACAACATTTATATGACTACGCTTTCGACGTTTGCTACGTTTGCCAGCGGATCAAGCGAAATCGCAAAAGATCTCGATATTTGCTTTCTAGTCCAGTCAACATTATAATCACAAAAAAAGATTAATTATTTGCAACTACATCGTGTCATAAGGCCGAGAGCTATGTTATAACTTTGGGGTGCCGACTTTACAACGTAGGCCTACAACGAAACTTTTCTTTCGTTTGATTGTTATCAGCAGACCTCAACAGATGTGTTTTTCGCCGGTTGTCACAGCATTCTGGGTGTTTTGTTACGATCATATCATTTTGCCAACGATAATTGGCCTAATAACTATAAAAACACAAGATAAAATCACGCAGTAACGTCAAGTACATAAGACTACTGTACTCCCGCACTAAAATACACGGTGTTTCATAAAAAGGACCCCTTTTTGTTTTATCATAATTTACTTAAATGATGATCAATTTACACAAAGTTTTACCAGTTGTAGCTAAAGAAATACTAATTCAAAATATTGCAACAAAATATGGCAGTTGATTGAATATTCTTTGTTAGTCGTGACGTAATGCTGACATTATAATGTGTCACGGGTACAAGCTTGATAATCTCAACTGGTGCTGTCTATCGCTACCATGCTCCGATAGTGAAAAACTAGGTTCGTTGATAACAAATTTTTGAAGTTTTACAGTTGCAGCTACAAAAACGTGCAAAGCGATCGAATTTACGTGTCTGTGGGGATAGTTGGTCTTTCACATGTTTGAGCAAGACAGTGCACTAGCACACCGGGCTTGCATTTTTGGATAGCAAGACACTTGATTTCATGTCCACATGTTGCTCAGTGCTGACACGATAAATATTTTTCATTAGCGAACCAGATTAAGTTCGCCATCAAAGCTGGGTAGCAACTGACAGCACCAGTTGAGACTATCAAGCTTGTACTCGTGACACATAATGACGTCAGCATTACGTAAAGTCTAACAAAAATATTTAATCAACTCTTATATTTTGTTGCAATATTTTAAATTAGTATTTCTTCAACGACAACTGGTAAAAATTTTGTGTAAATTGATTATTATTTGAGTGAATTATCAGAAAAACAAAAAGGGGTCCCTTTTTATGAAACACCGTGTATACAGTGGTTCGTAAAAGATTTAAACTAACTTGTGTATATATCTTTGCTTATTTATTGACCGATTTTAAAAAGTACTTCGCAAGCACATTTTGTGAAAAATATGCCATAAATTGATTATTGAATAAGCAACCAAACAGGCCTTAACTGCGTTGGTACACTATCTTGTAAAACTTTAATGTAAGAAAAACGATCAATAACAAAAGGCGAGCGTTTTGGTGAACAAAAAACAATTTAGTTTAACATTACGACAACTGATCGGCACGACGCTAGTCTGTTAAACCTGTTTATCACAATCGCACACACATAAAAGACAAAAACATGCACATGAAAAAAATAATAATTTAAAACACTAAAAACAACAATAACAAAATGAAACAATGCGCCTACTGGGTGTCGCCGTCGTCACATGAACTCCTAGCAGCACATGTAGCTGTAGCACATAAGCGAATCGATGAAAAGTGAAGAGTGATAAATATTGTATGCCAGCTTTTGTGCCCGTAATTTATTGGTAGCTGCTAGAAGCGACATTGACACACGTGGTGCGTAATGAATCACAAAACGCCGATGTCAATGGCATACAGGCTATTATCGTCTCTGTCAAACTGCGTCGAAATAGGCACCCTTGAATTTTATTTTGTCCTGATATATGGCTTGTAGTCGAAGCCCAAATGTCGTATTGATGCTCGTCGCCAGTTATTGGTCACCGAAATGAAGAATACTACTCGTCCTCCTATACCAGTAGCCTTTTATCGGCGGACTCGGGCAATGTAGCTTACGCCGACAAGTTCGTAATTTCTGAAGCTAGGCTGACCAGTCTTTTATGCACTAAGATTATATTGGTAACTGCTTTTAACGTCTAAGAAATTCCGGCTGATGATGCTTGTAGCCGTGGTTGTCGTTACTCGTCAGTAGGGACCAACCGAATTCACGGGAAAAATGCATGATTTCACGGCAAAATTTTTAAAATGTGTCAAATTTCACGGAAAATTCGCGGAAAGAGTTTCGGAAATTCACGGGCCACACAGACGTTATTTCGAGGTGCTGTGCTAATGCAAACGAAGAAATTTCAGAACAACGAATATTTACTACACTAAGTCAAGACTCAAGACAGTCATGCCAACTACTTAGT
>Ga0209367_1009702_pt1 | contig 13002 bp, 3 predicted proteins | sample WorMetLIZISLAND2_FD_187412 | JGI IMG/M metagenome (GOLD analysis project Ga0209367, IMG submission 187412) | Marine gutless worms symbiont microbial communities from Max Planck institute for Marine Microbiology, Germany - Olavius geniculatus... ... | reverse complement strand
GGTCTTTTCTGATGAAATCTGGACAGTTGGCCCGCAGTCAGTTTCCTGCGCTGCGCGCTGTGTGTGCTGGTGCGCTGTCCTGCTGGAAGATGAATCCGGTGGGCAGCCTGCGATTGCTTGAAAAGAACGATAATTTAGTGATAATTTATAAACAAAATAAATTACTGTTTGTCAAAGCATCACTGTGACGTCATCGGCAGTATTAAATAATAAATTAAATAACATTTTTAGCTTAAACATTTTTAATGCTGAAAAATCGGTAAACGGTCATGTTCAGAAGTCTATAATTTCGTCGTTTTTCAACAGAATCATATTTCACTTAGCAGTTAGATGTAGGACGTTTCTGTAAATGAACCTGTAAAATTCCATGTTAAAATTTCAAGCGGTTGCTGAGAAAACGGTAAAAAAAACTTTAGGGGGCTACTTTTTTGCCGCACCCTGTACATATAGATATGTATAGATACAGTTTGCCGACATACAGGGTGCGGCAAAATAAAGTAGCCTTTTAAAGTTTTTCGCTGATTTCTCAACAACCGTTAGACATTTTAATCTGAAATTATATTGTTTGAAATGTTCTACGGTTAACTGCCAAACAAAATTGGATTCTTTTAAAAATAACAAAGTTGTAGATTTTTTAACATGACCGCCTACCGATTTTTCAGCATTCAAAAATGTTCAAGCTACAACACCAATACAATAACATCGTTGAAACAACACAAATAATGATCAGACGCCAGAATTTTATTGTCACCGTGAATGTTCAAAGTGTCCACCGCCAGCTCTAAGCTCCAACACAAGCTTTCAGTCGCTTAATAAGATCAGCCATTCATAGCTTTGTCGATCGGTCCTTGTGGCAGGTTGCCTCAGATAATTTGAAGCGCTTTCTTGAGTTCGACGATTGTTTTCGGCTTTGTCTTAACTTGCAGTAAGCATCCAACATTGCACCCCACAAGTAATAGTCCATGGGGTTTATATTCGGCAAATTTGAAGGCCATTGGTCATTTGTGATGAAATCTGGACAGTTGGCTCGCAGCCAGTTCTGTGCGCTGCGCAGCGTTAACGCTGTATGTGCTGACGGGCCGTCCTGCTAGAAGATGAATCCGGTGGTCAGCCGGCGATTGCTTTAAAAGAACAATAATTTAATAATAATTCCTAAACAAAATAAATTATTGTTTATCAAAACGTTACTGCTACGTCATTAGTAGTAACGTGGTAACCGGTTTTTAAAAATTAAATGGCATTTTTAGCTTAAACATGTTTAATGCTGAAAAATCTGTAGGGGGTTATGTTTAGCAGTCTATAACTTTGTCGTTTTTCAACAGAATCACATTTTGTTTGGCCTTTAGATGTAGAACGCTTCAGTAAATAAACCTGTAAAATATCAGATTAATATTCCAAACGGTTGCTGAAAAAACAGTGAAAAACTTTAGAAGCTACTTTTTTCTGCCGCACCCTGTAAATATGTTGGTGACTCAGTGGCGACATGACATGCGAAGCTCAAATTCCGCACGACAGAGACAGACAGACAGACGGACGTACGAACAAAGGGACGTGTGAGACCCGTAATGCGGCCTAGCCCTATAAGGACTTCCGCATCTCTGCATAGTTAAAGCCAAACGATTTATTCAAAATTTATACAAAATACACTGCGACACATAATATTAGACGAAAAGCACTAACAATTTCCTAACATTAATACCCCGTTTACACGATCAAGCAAACATCGAGCAATCATCAAGCAAACATCTAGCAAATACATTCAAAATACACGTGCACGACGTGTGCTCTAATTGATCGATGTTTGCTCGATCGTGTAAACGAGGTTTAAGAATACAAAGACAGAGAGACTGACATCGAGTTTATAGGCTAACGCCGCAGACACATGGACAAATCAGCGTCTTTATATGACTGATTAAAACTATCCAAGGAGCTGAGGCAAACCGTATCAGGCAAAGAGTTTCACGCATCAACTACTCTGCCTACTTCTCAGAACAAGAAGCTTAGCTGTCGCTAAAGAAAGTCGATCGTATTCACTTCTTTAGTATCGAGACAGTAACTTTAATTATCATATATTTACTATTTCCGGTTATAATACATAAGTAACTGTATTCGCGAACATACAGCCTACGCCAAACCGCAACATGACAGCAACATGGTCAGGATACCATAGGGTAGCCGTTGGGTCAGTTCAGACAGTTTTCCGGTATCGGATGTACTGTTTAGCTACAATACATACGTGACAGACAACGGACAGCAGACAGACAGAACCGTGTAGCAAAGGCGCGACCGTTAGTATACGGTCGGCCAACCGGGTGAATAAAAGCATAGAAATACGTACGAAGAAAATGACGTTGACGATAATCAATATGATTTTGGCGCAGCTGGCACCGCACCCCAACGCCATTGCTGCACTTCTGGCGTGGCTAACGGCTATCTCACTTCCTGATTCCGATGATACTTAGGCCCTACAGTAAGCCTATAGAAATAGGCCTACTGTTGATCTACCGAGTTGCTGGTCCAACCAGATTTGATTATCGATCTTTTTCTCAGCTGCAATCAAACAACATTATTGTAATCACGGTCACGAACAAAAAAAGTTAAACAGTGACGTTGTGGCGTGGAGGGAGGGCAAATGCCAAAAAATAGGTTGACAGAAAATTTTCTTTAAAAATGTATATATTAATCTTTATTCACCAAAGAACACTTCGGTAACAAACAGACAGAGACAGACAGAAAAACAAACAGAAAGATACGCCGAAAAATTCCCATTTAGAAGAAAGCTAACATCAAAATCAAAAGTTTGAGAACCCATAATATTTTTTGTCCAAAATGACAACTTTTGATCACCCGAACGTTTTAAACCTACGATGTCGCTGAAGTCAAACAAAGCTAAATTTAAAATTTAACCGATTTTTACACGTCAGCATAGTGTTGTGCAAACAAAAATTAGCCAGGTTAGCACTTTACGCCAGTGAATTTTAATCTGATTGATAATGATTATGAGTTAATTTTTCCTTACCTGAAAATTTGTGATAAAAGTTTGTGACATCAGAACTCTGCAGTGTTATTAAGTTTACTGATGTCTGAAACAAAGCTTATGCGCATGTAAAACTCATGTTATTATAAATCGAAAGGCTATCACGCAGCGGTAGTTATGAGTTTTAATCTGTTTACAAGGTTAATCTTTTTACACGAAAGTTCCTGGGTAGTTTGGCGTTATTAATTCAAAGTTATGTTAACGACACAAGCAAAAAAATCGCGTTTTTTCGCGATTAGAAACTTTTTTTGGTATTTTGAATAAAACGTGTTGAACGTCTTTATGTATTTCTGACGTTTATTATTTTACATCGATGCCTTTAGACCTACTTGCCTGAAATCGATGTTGTTTTTCAGTCGATATCCGTGGACGAATAATACAGTGACGTCTAATACAGTGTTGGCGTATACTTTCCTATAGGCGAGTGTAAGCTTATAGTTGATGACTAAAGTCCTGCTTGCTATGAGCCTATTCAGTAAGCCTATAGCTGCAATTTGCCCATCCGTGACGATTTGCATGCTTGCCTGTAGGCCTCGTGAATGAAGGAAAAATGTGACGTTTGGGAAATCAGCTTTGATTGCTACTGTGGGATGGTTAAGGTTCGGTTAAGGTTGAACTAAACCGAACTCAGACTAAACTGTATTGAAATACTGCAGTTTGGTTTAGTCTACTTCTGTCGTTTTGTACCATACATGTAAAAAAACTTTCTAGAAAAAATATTTAAGAAACGTCAAAAAACTTAAAAGCGTGGCAGAAACAAAAAAACGTTTTAAAACGTCGATAAAAACGTTAGCCCAAATTTGTTTAACTTCTTGCGTAACATTTAATGCTGTAAGTGCAGTATAGCTATAACTAGAGAAAGAGAGTAAATTTTATTCAATTTCAATTCAACCGTGTTGTCATAGGACCAGGTATCACGAGACTAAGTAAGTAAACTACTACCACTATAGCCTATTAATTTGTTTCAGTGGCTTCAAAAGTGCTCCTCGACGGTTTTTTTGGTAAAATTTCCTAATTTTAGTAAACGTTTATTAAGAAATAAAAAAGTTCGAAAAATGAAAAAAAAAACGTTAAAAAACGTAAAAACGTGGCAAGAATTAAAAAACGTTTAAAACTTTTTTACATCTATGCAACCATTTTACACATGAATAAAATGTGGCGTTTGGAAAATTAGCCGTGATGCCGTACCAGCGACGATACAGTATAGTTACACACATACGTGCGTTTTATGCCTAATACTTGATCATGGCTGAGTAGTCATGTGCGTTCTGGGCCTATCTTCTGCATAATGTCGGCAGTGGTAAAACGGTTTGCTAACTCCACGTCCACGGGTGCAGTCAAGACTGTGACCAACACGAAGTAAGCTACCGTAAGCGCGGACGTGGACGCGGAATAAGACCAAGGCCGAAAAATTTGTCCGAAAAACTAGAAATTCAATTTCATATTCTAATCATAATGTTTGAGTTTTGGCGTCACGTGATTTACTCAACAAAAAGATGTGACATAAAAATGGTGTACGTATAGGCCTATGACGCAATTTTTGATGAATCTCCGAAACTGTGTCTAATGTATAACATTCGTCGTTATTTCGCAGCAGTTTTCGCTCATTAGCAGAGACTTAACATCCCGTCCTTTATCTAATACCGAAGTCCCCAATACTTCATAGTTCGGAAAATGTGTTAGCCTCAAATCATCACACAGTCAATGGCGTCACCTATATTGGCACGCATCGTCGACGCACGACGCAGGCTTTTGACGACACCAAGACATTGGCCTTGCCTTAACATTTGCTTCTGCGTGAATTTAATTTTGGTTGACGGAAAAAAACAAACAAAATCATTTGCTAAATTTCGCAATTTTGTTTCTGTTATTTCAGACTATTTTAAGCATCTTTTATTTGCATACCGTCTTAGTCGTGCTACTGAAAATTGGTTGTAAAAAACTTTCGCAGATGCTTCAACGTAAAACAATATACATGTATTTACAAGCAATCCGAGCACAACTCACGTGACGCGCGACAGCATCGGTGCTGCACCTCGGGGAATCAGTGTACAACGTGCAACAAATACAAATTCGCTTTGCAAGATTGGGCCGTACACAAATTTGAGCCATCCGTCTGATAGAGCTCTTGAACGTAGAAGGTCGAAACTTACACTGTTAAAATATCTACGTTCTATGCTTAAAAAAGTCAGTGTCATGATCTATCTGTTGGTTGAGTTCGGGCTAAGATTTGTTCGCCGTTTTTCCAGCAAGCGGATGAGCAGCAGTGCTGAAAACGAGCTCGCTGGCTGATGAAGACGCTGTACTAAAGCAGAGAACTCGACAAGCGACTTTGAACAGCTGGGCAGAAACATCTGATCCACCATGTCTACGTTCTTCGCAATCTTCATGTTCACATCCTTAGCTAGCTCATTGCGCTGCTGCACCATGTCCTCTGTCATAAGCCTAACAGGGTGTTTCCACGATCCAGCAAACGTCCAGCAAACTTCCAGCAAACTTCCAGCAAACGTCCAGCTCCATTATAACATATGGCAGCAAACGTTCAGCAAACTTTCAGCAAATGTCCAGCAAACGTCCAGCATACATTTGCTGAAAGTTTGCTGGACGTTTGCTAGATCGTGTAAACACCCGATAATACTGCATCCGCCGATGAGAATTTATTTCCATGGGAATAAGGACCATTTCCATTTTCGTGCACGCAGGTCGTTTCCTATTCTTTCCGTTCGCATTTACAATGTTGTCATCAATTTCCATTCCCATGGGATTTCCATTCCCAGACTACTCACTAATCGAATTTGTTGTTCCTTTCGCAATAACTCTACCCCGCTGTAGCCCTACTCCATTGTCGTTCTTCGGCCGCGATTTTGGGTGCTTTTTGGCCTCGGTCATTGCTCAGTTCTAAACAATTTTTTGACAAAAGCCCCGGCCACTTCCAAACCTTCAATCTCTTTCTGTATGCGTGGCCGCACGGCACTTTTGCAAACGTGCCACGGTCACAGCGTCAGAGATTTAGGATAATCTAGGTTCAACGCTTACGCTGCCAGCTATACAAAAGCCAGAGCGGACGGTCGGAGCGAAGCATATCCCGCGCTAATCTTACGCTCTTTATCATTCGCTCCACACACAGACTGCGTCTCTACAGCCTGCCAGCGCACATTCTTTCACGCTTATCCACCCGTAGACGAAAAAGAAAAAAATACACTGCCGAACAAATAATGGCATCAACGCAATAACAATTATACATGACGAGCTGCCACGGAAGGCCTGTAAGGTAAAAAGGTAAAGCCGATAAAATCTGGTCAACTTTAGTAACAAAGATCAAAGTAATTTGGTAAAATGCGAAATCGCTGATCGACGCTGCCACTTGGTGAATCAAATCATTTTTACGCGCGAAAGCAGCTACTGCTTTCAGCGCGTCTTAGCCATCGCAATTCTGTCTGTCTGTCCGTCTGTCTGTCACACGGGTGAATCAGTCAAAAACGGCGCAGGTTAGGATTACGAAATCTTTACTGTCGGCTGCCTGGAAGACTCTAGTTTTAGGAACCGTAAAACTTTTCCATAAATTCGAAGGGCGTCACCCCGAACGAGGGCGCTAAATAAGAGGGGTGTGGGAAAAATTTGCGAGTTTTAGCCAATAAGTCGCTGTATCTCAATAACAGTGAGAGATAGGGCCTATAGGTTACTATTAATCACTAATAGGAAGTCGTACACTGGCTTTTGATTGCCACCGAGATCAATGACCTTGGATGACCTTGAACATCAAAATAGGGTTTTTATAATTTTTTGGCGATTTTGGGCTGCGACACAAGTCTATATCATTTACAAGGTGGCGCCACGGAACTATCGTTATGCGATCCAGATAGAGCTATTGGTATTTGCATATTAACTTAACATGAACATTCCAATTTTCAGCTAAACTACTGAACCGGAACTGCTATATGCTTTTGCGCGTCTCGTAAGCATTAGCTCAAATTTCTTCTTTTCGTAAGTCGGGAGCAACTGTATGTTATCGCTCTGCGTTGACTCCTAAAATCTGCCTTTTCCTTGTGGTCTGTAACCCCCATTTTACACATGGTGTCATTGGACTACAGAAGTATACCCGCCAAATGGTATCCGGTTTAAGAAAAGGGCACGAACGGAACAGACGACAGATAACGAACGGACCGCGATATACAGGGTGGCCCAAAAAGTAAGCTATTGCACCTTGACCATATCTTCACCAAATGTTGACCAATTTTCACAATTTTTGCCAGTAGACTGTAAAAAAAATTGCTACTCAGTGGTATACCCTAACACCTAATGTGTCGCTAATTTACCTTGTGAAACATGAATATCCCAAAACCAACAACTCCTACCGATCGGCAGAAGGTCTGACGGCAATTTTTTACGTATTTAACTGAAATGTTAAATATAAGTTATAGTAAGTGTAAAGAATAATGAAGAGCATATTAAACATTTTTTTTCAAATAATTTGAACCGTTATTTGCACAAATTTCCAACGTAGGCCTATATTAATGCTGGTTGGCAACTGCAATTTTGCTCAGTTAACTGCACGAGCATTGTATTTTGATCGTGCGGCCTTACAAGTTGTGCACTATTTTGCTGAAAAATGAAAACTTCTTCTGTAGCTATATGTTAACATTTTTGGCACTTACTATAATTCATATTTAACATTTTACATAAATACTTTTAAAATTACCAGTATACCTTCTGCCAATCTGTAAATATTGCTAGTTTTTGATATTTATGTTTTACAAGATAGTGTAGCGAACAAGTGTGGTGTGCATGCCACTGAGTAGCAAATTTCTTACAGAGTCTACTAGTAAAAAATTGTGAAAATTGGTCAATATTTAGCAAAGATATAAACAAAATGCAATAGCTTACTTTTTGGGGCCACCCTGTAGAAAATGGTTAGTCTATAAGCGCAATCTTGATTTTGTCTAATAATAACAATGGAAAATTTTTAAAGCGTTACAGCATGGCAGATCATTCTCATTAGGCCTATACAAGGGCGCGATGTGGCTGGTTTATGCGAATGGTCAGCGGAATAGAAATCGACTCTAATTTTTTCAGAGGTCGTAAAGGCTTATGAATTTTGTAATTTCATGTCCTTTCCAGCGTTAGTAAGTGTCAAACGCATAGGTTTTCGTATTTTATTTTCATGTCATCCGTTTTCCCGCCCGTCCGTCTGTCCGTCCCTGGTGTCCCTTGTGCAAAGTTTACGGCATGTACTCATGAATTTTAACGAAACTTTACTCAGCACAGCATCCTGGAACAAAGACCATCTGATCTGGTTTTAGGTCAACGCAGCATGGCCATCTCTGCATGGGTAGGCGAACTGATAACGGCGAAAGCTTGAACGTAAACAGGCGCACCGCGCGATGCACTTGCGCTGTATCCGAGGTCTTGCAGTGTAATCTGGTGTCTGGCTAAAAAGATAGATCAATGCCACGCTATGGGCCTTGAGGCGTGGGAAGGACTTTAAGTTTACGTTGTGCCTTCATAGGCTGTTAGGTTAATTTTTGCTCGTTAGCCTCGGGCAATATTTCTCCCAATTTTTTGGAAACAATTTCCAGTAACGACGTCAACACCGGTCACTATTTGTACTATACTATGGCCATAACTAATCATAACAATATAGCGTGATAGCAAGCCCTCGTTCGGCAGTAGTGATGGGTCGGTCGAAAGTCGTAGCTAGAGATGGGCAGCGTTAAAGCGTGTGTGGGGGGAAGGTAATCTTCGATGCAGCCATGACAAAAACTTAGCCGCTTACTTTCTGTTGGTCCACTCTGCATAACGTCTGAAAAAATCGATGTAAAACGTTACCAATAATATAGATGTCGGCGGCGATATTTCGCGATAGTTTCGTTTTGTCTGCCCATCTCCAATCATCGCCGCCAGTGCTGCAGCAGCAGTGACTATAGCAGACGATCGAAAGCAGAGTAGCATGCGACACGGCTGTCCGACTATACATACTGTACTAGACTCTGTGTGCTATAGCCGTATTGTTGTCCGTCCGTCCATCCGTCTCTCTCTCCGTCTGTTCACCTGGTTGGCACACGCTGTAAACGCCATGGACAGGTAATGACGCATTCTGCTGTTATTAACTTCGTAAATTTTTTTTAAAACATTGTGATGTACATTTATTCGCCAAGCAAACGGTCACAAAAATGATATAGATAGATAACGAAACAGTCAACCAGAAAGACATTAATTGATTGGTTTTTTTTCGAAAAAGTTGGCGGCCACTAGAGCTTTTTGTTGTATAGCAGCTGTAAAACTGGGCTCTTGAACGTATAGGTTTTTAAAGTTCGTTTTTAAAGAACGTAAACATTTTCAAAAAGTCTTAGCATTAGTTTATTTAGGCTATTTATTTCGTGCAATTTTATTTCGATATATTGTTTTGCGGCTAATCAAATTAATGCCCGTAGCCAGGTAGCCTTGTATGCTACAGTCCAGACGCGGCTATAAAAAGATGTGGCAAGAAAAATGTTGAAAGCCTGTGAAATGTCTTTTCGCGTATATAGAAGTCGTAATTAATTTGGCGCTTTTTCTTGAAAAAAAGTACACAATATTTTTTTCAAAGTTAACAAAAGATGTGTAATTTTGCATGAATAATGCATTTTGCGTTGTGTGCAATAACGCATACATGCACTGTTTTTGCACACTCCGTGCTTAATTTGTAGAAAAAGAAGAAGTGGTAACAGCAGAAAAATACAAAATGCCGAGAATTGAAAAAAAATAAGCTAAAGTTGTTTTTGAAAGGAAGAAAATTTAAAAAGACTAACGAGTAAAGAAAGAGTCTAGAAAGATCCAGGGCAAAGTCCTGGATGAAATTGTACATAATGAGCTGAGAAATGCATATCGGGTGTGTTGTAGTTTGGCATTATTTTATTGTGACATTTTGAATTTTGCAAATGCACAGCGTACCGGCAATGTGACAACAAGAACCGCGGTACGGCGTACCGCCCCCTTCAATAAATGACAATTTGCACTCAGCGGATCGCTTTTTGGGCAAGGAAGGCTCACATATAGCGGCGGATGAAATCATAGTGGGAGTCCAGGCGCCTCTGCCGATACAATTAATCAAACATGCGTCGGATCCACTGACTCAGCGCTCATCTACAGTCTGAACTGAACATCGCTCCGGCAATGACAAGCACTGATTAGGCCCTGTACTGGCCTGACAGGTGGATAGATGGATCGCTCGATGACGTCACCGAGCACGTGACACGCCGTGAGGTCACGGACAGGTTGATGACGTCACGAGAAGCACGTGACAGTCATTTCTCGCCATATCTCGCGGAATCTCGTTCTCGCGACGAGATTACGTATGCGAAGACGAGTGCATGGCGAGATGCGGACTTTGCGATGGATCCGACTTTCCTAGGACTGCATGAAGCAAGTTCAATGCTGAATGAATGCTTATTCGGAGCGGATCGCTTTCTAGTGTTCAGTCCAAGTGTACAAGACTGCCTCCACGGGTCTGCACCCTTATAGGCCTATAGATTGACGAACCTTTCCGGGTGGCAAACTTCTCCAGAAAATGTACGTGAGTGAGTGCGTGAGAGAGTGTGCCTATATAGCCGGTGCAATTAAGAAAACAAGTCACAATTCGCTTCAGCCTAGACGAACAAAACGCTTCAAGTAGTCGCTTATAATGTTTGAAGGTAATGGTTTTTTGTGTCGGATTTTATATTTGCAATTTGTTCCGTAGCCGTAAACCAGCTGCTGTGAAACTTCCGTCGCCAATCTCTGACTGTGTCCGTGGTACGACACGTGCATGTAATGACCACTCCGGTCGTCCGTAGCCTGTCTAGGCCTATATCATGCCATGGCCTAACTTAATAGTAATAAAGCTTGTGGAACAAAAATTTTACGTCAATTTTACTCTTCGAAACGAAAGTTCCAACGAATAAAAGTTTTAAAGTCTACGAAACTTTCGATCCTTGAAACAAAAGTTCCCAGTTACGAAAGTTCTAGTTACCGCAAAAAAACATAAGCTCACTGCAGAATGTTAAGCTGAGATTTCCATTATGGCAGTCTTGTATATCGTTATAGCATTACATAGGGCAGGCCTACATATACACAGCATGACATCAACAACTTCTCCTTTGTACATTGTTGTCTTTATTACCACACCTGATAATTTACTTATAGTGATTGTTACTCGTACGCGTTAGCCTCTTATTATTGATGTAAAATAGTGACATTGTATCAGGCAAGCGAGGCCGTAAACAACGATCACCCATCATCCCACTGTGTCACATACACAAAGTCTTCCGTATTTTATCTCTTTCTTGTGATTTTTATGGCATTTTTATAATACCACCATTATCGACAACGGCGAAGGCCGCACATTGTGTCGGCATTGCACCAAAATGCACTTTTTATTCTACAAATAGATATACTTAGAGAACATAGTAATGGATTAAATAGTTTAGTGTAGGAGATGTATTTTGTAATTTTCGTAAGGTTAAGCATACTGCTAGGTCTACTGTAAATTATTAGTCGGGTGATTGGCCCCTATTCTAAACTATCCATTCGGCTTGGTCTTAGACAATGCTATAAAAGTGGCTTAACGTTGGAGGCAGGCGTCGTTAAGTGCCACTTCCACTTGTCGAAAACTTGCTGTACAAGAAAGAAAACAATAAGTTAAATCTATTGTTTCAGCAACGAGAAGATACGGCAAGATTGCACCAAGTCGAACAATACGATATGTTTTGCACAGTACACATTTTAGCACATACCACACACAGAATGCGTGCTATTAAAACGTAGGTTACTATAGTGCTAAAACATGCTGCACATTGCACAACAACCTATGCATCACAAATCCACAGCAAATGAAAACTATGCTGCTGATCCGCAACATCTTAACATGTAAAGACGTAGAGTTTGTTGCTCAACAACTTGTAAAACAAATCTACAAGAAATCGAAATAATGCACTTCGTTCGTAGGTGGAATACAGGCTTTAAGCCGCCGCTGTGAGATACAGATCGGCGTCGTCATAAAACTTGAGGAATATAAGCCACCGCCGACGCCGTCGCCGTCAAAAACGCGACTACAGTTGCGATTAGCTTAGGACGGACTTACGATGATCTTACGATGGCTTGTCGTAGGCAAATCGCGGGGGGTTTGTAGTACAGCCTCGAAGACTTATCGCACGAGTGGTATATAGTGAACAATGCTGGACTCGGAGCTATGTATAGTGGGCCGTTGAAAAAGCAAAACCAGTCGTAAAATGCATAGTAGACCTATGGCAAACGTTATATATAAACCAGCTAAATGTGAACCGAAAGCAGTAGATTTAACATATCATGCACACTTTTTGGGCCGACCGTTAAGCTGTAAGCTTAAAGGTTGACCCTTTATCGTGGTTGTCGTCTGTTCGTCTGTTTGTTTGTCTGTTCGACTGTGGTCTATCTGTCATGGATGTACTGTGGCTAAACGGTGAAAAGTAGGGCCTAGGTTGCTATTGATTACTAATAGAAAGTCGCATATTGGCTTTCAAATGACATATAAATTATTGACCTTTGATGACCTTGAAAAGTCATAATGTACTATGAAATGGAATGGTTTAAGCTATAAGTGGCCATATGTCCGAAACGGTGAGAGATACGGCCTAGGTTACTATTAATCACTAATAGGAAGTGGCATACGCCCTTTCAGATGAAATAAATATCATCGATCTTGGATGACCTTCAAAGTCAGTGACAACATGCACGGTCGGCTCCACTGTAGCAACAGTTTGGCTTTTTGTTTATTAATTGTCGTTTTTGTCGTAGTAAAACATCACTTTATAGACTATAGTTCATATCTTCGATGGCAATTGATTCATCATCATCATCATCGACAACCGTGGGCTCAATGCCCGTTGGTGTCTGACGCCATTCTTACTATCGCTGCCCACCGCTGCCTATCTAGGGCAGCGTGGCTTAACTCCTGCAGGGTTGTCCCACAC
>Ga0209367_1009700_pt1 | contig 13003 bp, 9 predicted proteins | sample WorMetLIZISLAND2_FD_187412 | JGI IMG/M metagenome (GOLD analysis project Ga0209367, IMG submission 187412) | Marine gutless worms symbiont microbial communities from Max Planck institute for Marine Microbiology, Germany - Olavius geniculatus... ... | reverse complement strand
GTTTTTTTTTTTTTTTATTTTGCCGAAATATGTTTTATTGAACTATTGTCATCTTTCCCTGTGCAGGAGCAGTATGTGTTCAAGTATTTCTTGGGTGATTTGGTGAAGAAGGCAAAATCCAATGGTAACAGCAGCAGTAGCAGCAGCGAAGCCGGTGGTGCCAAGGTTGAGAAGACCAAGGACGTGGAATTTGAGGAGGCTGTCAGAGATCTTAAGATCTCCTGGATCGGAAAGTCTGTTTTTACCTACTTTTGTGTTTTTAATTTATAGATAATTGTTAGCCTAGGCACATATAGTGATGGCCAGCAGGGTTGTTAACAGTACTTGTGAAAAGTATTGGCAATACCATACTTTGGCCAAAAACTATTGCCAATACCAATACCAACACTGTTGCAGAAAAGTATTGACAATACCAATACTTTTACAGGCAGTACTTTTTTTTACTCATTCAGCAATCACATGTGCATTTAAGAGAGGGCCCAGCTGCCTGCACTTTTTTTCTTTGTTGGTGTTGTAGTCGACTTCAACAGTGCGTCAAGATTTTGCATGCCGCATATTTTCCACCTCAAGTTAACAAAATTTATTAAGGCCCCCCTGTGTGGAACACTGTAGAACAAAGACAGCAAAGTGGTCTAATTTTTTTCGCTCGCCACGCTTGCTGTAAAACTAAGTTGAGTTGTTGTCCAAATAAGAAATGCTACTCATAGGCAGTAACAGCCATACAACTGACGGCTGCCCTTTGTTTATCAGGCGACAAAAAGCTGAAAACTCTTTCTGACCAGACGCTCTGCCCCAGGACCCCACTGGAGCTGGGGGGCTCCACTGCCAGACCCCCGCTGTAGGCTTGCATTCGCCCACCTCTTAATAAAATTCATGAATCCACCTCGGGTAATGTTATGTTCAGTCGCTTGCTGATGCAGTGATTTTGTAAATCTAGTTGTCGCCATGGAATTAAATACAGATATTAACAAGACTCATGAAAATCAATACTCGAGAAAAATCTCAATCTCGAGAATTATATTTCTTGCCTTAGAGAATTGAACAGTTTGAATAGGATGCAATAAACAGCTTCTAGTGCTCGTCAGTGAGTCACGGTCGACAGTTGACGGCAGTAATTACGTTGCGTGAGGAGGGGGTGGGCTATCACCCACAGAGCAAGAGCGTGGAGTGCCAGCTGGACTGTATGTAGCTCGTGGTCGGGTTTCAGAGCAAACGTTTCTGAGTCTATTGTGAGAGTCTTGACACCTGTTCTTCCATCCGTGCAGCAGACGGACCCCAGCACGTGTGTCTGTCGCATGTAGTTTAGGGCCTACGTCTTCCTGCACGGTGCACCGAGGTCTAACTGCGTGCGTGCGGGCAGACACCTGCGATGTTGTGCCTCGGGCGTCATTGTGCAGCAGCCGCAGCGGCGCTGCTTGCTGACAAAAGTATTGGTATCGAATATTGCCAAAAATAGCTGAAAACGTATCGCCGATACCCATTTTGATACCACGGACGAAAAGTATTGGCAATAGTCATGCCAATACTCCAAAAGTATCCCCGATAGTATCGGTAGAGATATTAATACTGCGATATTAACAACCCTGATGGCCAGTCGTTAAAGTATAAATACAGAGGTGGGGGAACGTTAGTTTCGTTTTGGGCTCCCATTGGTGGTTTTTGGCCCCTTGCTGCATCTTTTGGGAATTTAAGGTGGGGGGAACGCTTTGGACTAAAAACTGGATGTGGGGAACTGCGTTCAGCCTTGCGTTTCTTCATACTTTAACCATTGGTGATGGCTTAGCTTAGTGCTAACATCTTCAGTTGTATCAACAAAGTTACTCTATGTCAAGTTGGGTTAGTACTGGGATGGGTGACTGTTCTGAGATATATACTGATGTGGCAGTCAAACATACCGTCTGAAGTCTAATGTAACGTGTTGACAGTATAGTTATACAACTAGTCAAAAAAGTATCCAAAATAACCATTATTCTCTGCAGTGAGTGCTGTTAATCATTTTTCGAATCGTCATTCAAATGAGGATCTGCATTGCACTTTTCGTGTTCCGCTTTGTATGTTTTTGCATGCTTACAATAAAATTAGCTCATTTGTTTATGCGGCTGGTTAGATTGGAAGCAAGTAGCAGCCTACGTCTGTATGAAGAAATGATGAAGGAACAAACTGATTTTCTACCACTTCACGTTGCCCGGCTACATTCACTGGATTCAGAAAAGGTTACAGTGCCTGTTATTAAATGTTCTTTGTGCAGGAAGGACTGAAGATTGTTTTCATGGCATACATAATGTTGATCTCCAATAACAGCAGGCCTCGTATAGGCCAGGTTGTTATCTTTGGTGAGCTCATTATCAAGAATAAGCCGCCCAGGTCAACTCAACCTGGCCATCCCTCTGTGGGTACATTGTGGGTGTAACTACCATATGATGCAATAGCCCAATATCCATGGTCTCACAGTATAATCTGGTGTCTGGCTGAAGGCTAAGGAAATGGAGATTAGTGCTGCTATGTGGGCCTTTGTGGTTTGGGGAGGATTATACGTTTATGTTGCTTGACACTAAGATGAGTGCATGTATTGTACATGCAGGATCGTATGTCGAAGCTGCCGGAGTTAGTAGCAGCTGCCAAGTGTGTTATTGAGAATGTCGACACTGATGCTCTGCTGTCGTACTTTGGACTCAAGACTGACTTGCGGCAAGGCGCTCCTGCTATCAAAGTGTCAGTGCTGCATTTCTATTTACCTGTTTCTGTCTCACCACTTAACTTTGCTATTAACATGATAATGGCTCAACTCAGTAATATGCTAATATGTTACTCTTTTAAAACGTAGTCAAGTCCTGTTAGCCAATTATTGGCAAAGTTTTTGTTTTTTATGTATAAACAGTTTTTTTTTAAACTAACTGCCTGGACGTAATTTATTAGCTGCTGTTTACTTCACTGTTTCAAAAAGATCTGGGCATCTGTAGTGATTGGGTGAAAGCTGGCAGTGGGCACTTATATATATACACAGTGATTGGCGTTATTGGCAAATGTTCATCATGTTGTTCAAATGGCAATGTTTTTGCAGCAGAAATGTATGGTGCTTTTTTTATTCTGGAAACATTTTGTAAGCATGAGAAATGACCATATGGTACAGACAAATTCAGTAACTTTGTCGTAGTTACCAGTATTGTCAGTGTTAGTGTTATATGATGATAAACCTGCAAAATTTTATTTCATAATTTCAAGTGATTGCTGAGAAAATGGCAAAAAAACTTCAGGGGTAACTTTACCTGCTTTACTTGCAGGGCGGAAGGTTTCGAACAACTTTCCAGCACTGAGGTCAGAACGTGGGCTCGATGTGCTTCCCCGGCAGACTTTTAGGTCGTAAAGAGCTGCTGCCATTAATCCTTAGAGCATTGACCAATGAATATTGTGAAGTACTTCTACTGGGAGGATGTGTGCTCCAAAAATACTTCTTTAGAAGTATAATACAATGATTTTTCTGTCCCACCAGGTGGAATGTATCTGTTGACTGTGGATGATAGTCAGATGGAAAAGATGCGGACGTCACTGGTGGATGCCTACGTGCGGCTCGGCTGCGCTCAAGGTGACTATTTGATTCAACAGGGCAAGCTGATAGCTATGAGCACAGCGACTGAGAATTCCCCGACCAGTTCATCTCCTACCTCAACCACAGCTGCTGCACCAGACTTCATCACACCGGCCGATCTCGACACCACTTTCAACGAAGTACAGAAGTTTGTCGACGCTTCCGATGCTAAGGTATCAGACACTGATTTGATACAGTCTTGATCTAGTACCGCACTGTGTCAGAATGCGGAGTACAGTAATGGGTGGATGATTAAAAGAGATCAAATACAATGAAATATAGTGAGTTGTTAGTCAGAAGTCTTCAGTATGTTGAAGTTTGATCATGCTCTGAAGAGGAATAAGTCTGGTATAATATATCATGATATAGCAGCATGTAACGTACTAGTCTAAAGAGGAACCTCACGTAGTCGTTAGTCAAGTTGGTCTGCTAGTAATTACGTTGGCTTTTAATGGATTTTGTCATCTCAGAAATTGTGCTCGTTTTATTTCATCTTTATTTCTGCCAAGTGAACAACACGAATGGCGGAGATACTGAGTTAAGTCAAGTTTCACTAAGACTGTCTGAGACTGAAGTCTGACATGCTGTACTTGGCAAGGAGTTTCCAAACTTTGGTCTAAGACTTTGGTCTTGGACAAAAGTTTTAGCGAAACTTGATCTCACCCAGTGTTTTCTTCAGGTGTGTGTTTATCTGTCTGTGTGCACTGGAACGCTCAGTCACGCCAGTTTGGGTGACAGTTACAATTACTGTTTTCCTGGTTTCTATCATATGTTTTGTTTGTATCTATATGATAGGCGTACGTTTCTAGAGTTAGTGCATATTAGTCGATTTTGCATTGCTGTAGGTGTACATGCTGACACTACGGCATGCTTTGATCCGGCAGCATTATGGCCGTGCGCTCAAGATTATGATGAAACAAACTGAGGAAAAGCCTACCAAAGACCTTGATGGTCGAATGGTTGAGGTTAGTTTATTAGCTATTGCCTCCGTTCATCACTTTATTCTATAATATTGATTACTACGGCATTTTTCACAATACTCTTTTTTCCGCGCGAAAGCAGCTACTGCTTTCAGCGCGTCTCAGCCATCGCAATTCTGTTCGTCCGTCCGTCTGTCACACGGGTGGATCAGTCAAGGTAGCATCACCAAATTTTCACCGTCAGCTGCCTGGAAGACTCTAGTTTCAGGAATCATAAACCTTTTCCATAGGTTCGAGGGTGAGGGTGCTAAATGAGAGGGGGTGGGCAAAATTTGTGATTTTTAGCCAGTAAGTTGCTGCATCTCAATAACAGTGCGAGATAGGGCCTAGGTTACTATTAATCACTAACAGGAAGTCGTACACTGGCTTTTGATTGTCACCAAATTCAATGACCTTGGATGACCTTGAACGTTAAAATAAGGGTTTTTATGGATTTTTTGGCGATTTCGGGCTGCGAGGCACATTTCAAGAGCGAATTGTGCCGAAACCAATTGAGATAGACATGGACAAGCTGCATATGAAATTTTCAGCACTGAACGTAGATTTCGACGGTCCATGTGTCGATTTTCTAGGTTCAAGGAAACCTGCGCATGAGGGCATCAAAGAGCGGTACCCCCGTAAAAGTCACGTCGAAATGGCTGGAGATAGACTGACAGTTTGAATTTGTGAACAGGAACTGCTATAGGCTTTCGCGCATCTTGTGAGCATTAGCTCAAATTTCTTGTTTACGATTGATACTTTTTATCTTTTTTAATTACAATCATTGGTCATTGGAACTTTGATTTTTTCTAGCTTTGTTTTAGTTTGGTGTATTTTCTCTGAGCAGTCTGTTAAAGGTTTGTGGCCATGGTCAAACTCACTTGTGCAATTTATGTAGCTTTTAATTAGACATTTTGCCTTGCTTATATAATATGTTGATTTAAGCTTTATAAATATACAAAATTAATGCCTGATTGTGATGAAAATATGGCTTTACGTTACGTTGTGCCAAAAAAATCAAGACACTTACACAATCGGTGACGTCATCAGTCTAGCCCATAAACGTCATGAATATTAATGGCCCAGCCAGCGTCGTCATTACATAAGGCTAGGTCAGTAATTATTCATGATGTTGATAGGCTGCGCTGATGACGTCACCGGTTGTGCAGCCTAGCCAATATGGCATCGCGTTTTTTAGATCATGTCTGTAAATTGTCGACTTTAAATGTAATTTTCTCCATATTGAGAAAATGCTGGGCGCTGATATTACCGTCAAAATTATCAGAAGATTATGCAATTTTAGAAAAATGGATAAAATGTATATGTTAATTTTGGTGTCCATGGATTTTTAAATTTTCCTAGCTGTGTGAGTGCATCATCTATAAGAATTTTTGTTGGAACTGTAGCTGCATCATTAAACATTTTACTGATGTACTGTAATATTTTTTTTTGTTTTAAAATAACATTGTTAGCAGTAGTGTGAATGTTTTGTGGTAATTATAGAACAGTATCGCTAGATACCACATTTTTCCACATTCTGCGAAATATCCAGCTGAACAGCGGAATTTGCCTATTTCCCCAGAATTTTAACACCTTAGCTGAATTTTGCAGAATTCAGTATTGGTTAATGATTAATTTTATTTTCCACTTTAAATCCATTTTTATGAAGCTTTGTGAAAAACTTTTACTTTTTTTTCATTGGACTGACTGCTTTAGCAATCGGGAAAACGCTACTGCGACGCAAAAAAAATATTCCCACCACTGATGAGGTTTAATCTAATCAACGATTATTGAACATTTGATATGCAGAGTCGTGGAAATTTTCATACATTGAATAATTCAATAAGTCCTCTATTTGCTTCATAAATATGATGCCGCGTAATTAGCAAAATTTGCCGAGGTGAGCCATGGAAATTTGTCAAACTGTCCTGTGCAGTTTGGAATAAAAATTCCATGGAAAACCATGAGTATGGCTATACATCGTATATCTATCTGCGTGCTGTTGCAGTGTTGTGAGTTGCTCGGCTGGACGCACTGTCAGCAGTATCTGCAGAACTGGCTGCTTGTGAAATACCCGGCAACATATCAGCCATTCTGATGATTAGTTCGACCCTTCTATCTCCAGCCACATCCGCTGATCTCTATGCATTGTCATCTGCTGATCTATGCTGATTTCCACAATGGTCATATTATTAATAAGTTACACAACAAGTGGGGTTATATTAATTTCCGTGTCATGAATAATTTGAAATACCGGTACAGTGTTTTGCAGGAAATGTGAATAAATTGTTCTGCAAATCGTATATCTCTGATTGTTTGAAAATTAATGTAGAATGATACCATTTTGTAACTTATTTATTTGATGACCCTTTTACCTTGTTTGAACGTGTGAACTGATACTAACATGTATTAGTCTTTCTGAACACTGATGCTGCGAGAATGGAAAATGTTATACGTGAGTACGTGTATTTTTTGTTTGTGCATCTGCTCCCTCATTTTTCATTTCTGCAGTTTTTGCTGTAACCCGTTTTAGATTTTTACTGCACATCAGCACCCTTGTGCGCTATGCTATAGTGCAGTCAAAAATTAGCACAAGTCCATCTGTCTGTTTTTTTGTACTGGTACTGTATGACAAACTCAATTTAGCAGGATGATGTTGAAATATTTTGATTGCCCAGAAATCTGTTTTTCTGAGAGGTGAGTTATTTTGTATATCTTTTTTTCACTTAGTTTTTTATTTACATTTCAGCCACCAAATTTACAAAATGATATCTTATAATTTATAAGGTTGCAGTTACTGTGAATCACTAATAGGAAGTTATGTGCATGTGCTTTTGACATTGATATCAACAACCTAGAATAACTGTGAAGAACTAACTTTTCTATGAAATATGTTGCATATTACTATTATTGCAGACAAGTTATTTTCTGCATTTGCTGAGCTTCTTGTTGCATTTTCATTAATCCCAGACTGTTTTGTATTCGTGTTTTTTAATATTGTTTTTTGTACTTTCTTTAATTTATCGGGGTTGTTAGAAGCTATTGCTGCAGCTGCTGGCTGATAGTTTTGGTTTTTGTTTGGTCGGTCAATTTCTTGCAATTTCTCGGACTCGTTTGCCTCTCATGCCTGTGGACTTGTTTTTGAAGGTCGTATTTCTTTGCAGAACTGTAATACTTCAACGAGCAATAGTATCAAATATTGAAGTAGCTTTTTTAGAATATGATGCTTTATATGCAGAGCAGGGCTCCAAGTGGGACAGTATGGATTGGTATGGCGTACCAGCACTTTTTTGGCTGCCTGGAAAACTGGTATGCTTTGCAGGCATTTGCAGGCAACTGGTCGCTGATGTTTGCATCGATCTGTGGCCAAAATAGCGCTGGCTTGAGAAAAGGAATGGAAGGAAAGCAAAGCTACCATAGCAGCACTTATTTTTTTCCACTTCAAGCCCTGATCTTTCTAGGTGTATTTTTCAACTGCAGTGTATTATTTCGTGAGAGCATAATATTATATTTACTCGAGTGTCATTATTGGCTGATTGTACTGGTTTTTAGACTAGTGCCGTTAAGGTTGCAGTGTGTGTGGAAATTGTACATAAGCAATGAGAATACAAGGTGATTACTAGCTGCATTTCGAAACCACGTTGAATGTTGTGATTTTTTTTGTTTTAAAGTAAAGTGCATTTTTAACATTTGATCTGTGTTCGTTTTTGCTGTAAATGATGTACTTCAACAAGCTATAGCATAAAATACTGAAGTACCATAGCTTATATTGGTTTGTGAATATACGCGATAATATACACGTGCTGCAGTTATAAACGAGGAAATTGTGTTAGATGACCTATTTTGGCTTAGTCTGGTCATTAAACGACGAGTTGGTAATTATCGTCACATGACAGTCAGATAACCTTGTATAGTGGTTACGAGTGCTGTTGTCGGGTGAAATCGCTTTAGCGCTAGAGAATAGCGATCGAGTGATTTCACCTATAGCTACACATTTTTCATAGCCGCAGTCTGTCATCTGTTTGTCACATATGCACACCCTGCTTAAAGCATTCGACGGATTTAGATTGCATTTGGCAAGTAAACTTGCGAGGTCCATTGACAACATTCTGCTAAATGAGGGTACCTGGGTGATTTTGTGGGTTGAACTTCGAAACATTGCAAATCATATGCTGCCACCTAGCGAATAGAAGTGAGGAGCGATGTCGCCTTTTACCAAATAACTTTGGTGTTTGTTCTTAGACAGTTCATTCGTATGCAGCAAAGTGCAAAAACTGACGAAAAAGAAGAAAATGGACAGGTAGCCATAATACAGTAAAAATAAAATGAATGAATTAGGGCTACTAACGAAATCATGGCGAACTGGCCGATTTATAAACCAACTCAAGTTGCTTCACCGAATTCAAATACAACATTTCTTATGAAGTCGATTTATTATCAGTTTAGTTAATAAATGCCCGAACGGCGTGTAAAGAACCAAAGAGCCAAAAGCAAAAGTTATTATTATAACGGCATGTAGATGTTATTTTGCTATTTACATTTCGTATAGTCTCTGACGGAAACTGTAGCATTGAAAATTGCGCACAAACGCTTTACGACGTATAGGCTGGTTTAGACAACGAAATGCTGGGCAAAATAATGATGCTTTCGACCGGGTGCAAATACGAAAACGGCGGTCATTGAGTATCAAGCATTTTGCTCATGACTAATGTCTGCCAAGCCGTCATAACAAGCCAGCTTACTGCAGTTAGACTTGCCGGATGTTTGTTATCAATTACTACCAAATTAACGCAGTGCATGGAGATTGCACTAACGCTATTTTTTTTCCTTTGCTCGTGTGCTCACGAGCAAAATTAGTGCCGAATTTATAAGCCTATACTCAGGCAGTATAGCAACAAATACTTTATAATAACTGAGGTAATTTAGAGTAGGCTAATTTCTGTCATCGGTCACTGCTAGACGGTTGGTGCTAGTGGACTGGAGAGTCGGCGACCAGGTATGCCTAAGTCGGCGACGTAGTTGAGCGGATAGAGGTCCACGGGTGCAAGATTTTGTAGATCAAAACAGCGATTTAGTTCTGGACTCAGCTGATCGACTTTAGTGACTGTGTTCGATCATCACAGTTTCTGATTGTCTGCATGGCGTGGGTCTTAGCCTCTTGTTCTCTTTCCGTCGTTCGACTATTCCTGCCAGAGATGTGCGGGTCATGGAATTTAATGTTCGCGTTAGCAAAACTAGGCCCTCCGTCGTCCTCGTCCGCACTGTCAGAAACATTACTATTGATGTGAGTAAACGGACAAAGCACATCAACGGCGTTGTATAGTTTCTGTCAGTTGCTTCACAACTTTACACGACAACTAGGCTAGGCCTACTTCTGTATTCGACGAAAACAGCGTTTTAACATGGGCGACGCTAGGAATCTGAAGCTGGGAGGGCAACGTAGGGGGCAAGGGGCAGGACACAGGGAAGTAATAAATTTTTTGTGTGTAGCCCAAATGTCGACTTTACTCAGTTTGTTGTGTGCTTGCGGACGCGCGTCCCGTCCGCATCCGCACATCTCTAATTCCTGGCAGTAGAGAAATCGGTAAAAAACGCCGTGTACTGTTTTCGAAAAGTTCATGTTAACAAATCGCCGTTTTCGTGTGCTTATGTTATTGACCTTTACACAGGTGCTTCAGCTTTTGAACTAGCTGCGTATCATGATGACGGCTGTCAAGGAGATGGATACGTCCTGTCGCTGTAACATATTGCTGGTGTCAGTCGGGTTCGGGCTCTCGGTTATTTTTGCTCCGATTATAATCCAATATTCGACGGTCGTACAACTGCAGACGATGACAGCAGAAGTAAATTTTATTAAAGAACAGCTGCAGCAGCAACAACAGCAAGTACGTGATGGGGATGTAACGCAGGCTCCTTGCGATCAAACGTTTCACGTAAGTGCTGCTATGACACAATCACAGTGACAAAATTTAAATCTAGAAATGTCATGATGTCGTTACAATGTCAGCATTAAAACGTTAGGCTGTTATGTCTGTATTGGTGTAAAATATGTTTTTTCGATGATTTATCTTGAAGAATAAAGATTTGCGTGAGCTAATTCGCGCATAAGATCTAGGCCTAATGGGGTGTTTACACGATCCAGCAAACGTCTAGCAAACTTCTAGCAGACGTCCAGCAAACGTCCAGCATTAGCACGTGTATTTTGAATACATCTGCTGGAAGTTTGCTGGACGTTTGCTGGATCGTGTAAACGCCCTATAACGTAGGCCTATATCTCGCATAAGTGTTCTAAAACTTTCACAGTATTTCACAATGATGCTTTTCGTACTAGTAAAACTGCATAAAGCCCATTTTTGTTTGATGCAGTTTTTATCAACTACCGGCCTTTTGTTTTTATGAAATACAGGCCTAACAAAACACTGGAGTATAGCGCTATAGTTTATGGTAGGCCTAATACTGCTTGTGAACCGACAATACGTGTTTTTCTGGGGCTTGCTGTTGCAGCAGTCGTCCGAGGCAGATTACATAAACCTGCATGAAGCAATTTCGGGCAAACAAAACCGAGGTAAGCGTTTCAATATATCGATATAAATCTATGCACGTTTTATTTACTCGTTGGTACTTCTTTCTACTGTATGTAGTGGGTACTGTCTTTACTTTCTGCCGACCTTATTGTTTAACTCGTCAACTTACTACGGTTGGTTTAGCGTGCATCGATTGTTTATGATAAAACGATTGAAAACAAAGTCTCGTCTGTGATGCGCGTTTCAGCGAAGAGAAGCGGAACGCGTCATGATAGATCAAGAGGCCGCGGCTCGCACAGAAACGGTACCATCATTGTCGTCATTGTCATCTTCATCGTCATATAATTCGTCAAAATATGTACATGCATAGCCCAATACAATAAACCAGTAATGCGGCAGGAACATTTATAGCAAAAACTGAACTTACATTCAGTTGCTCTCACTAATAGAAGCCGAAATAATAGCAGACAGCATTGAGCACAAAACGGTGCAAGAATTGCTGCATCAGAGAAAAGAGATTTGTGAATTGTGACTTTTATTGAACGTTTGAACTTTTGAAAAAACAAACAAGAAAATCCGGTCTGGCTGATCGGCACAGAAAGGACTAGGCCATCGCTTAACGGGCAAACTGTTCCAGATATTTATCACGCAGCACAAAACAGACCTGTCAGAGCTCATAAAAAGGGCTCGAAAATCTGTCTCATGGCGCTCAGACGTAAGATGGCGACACACATTTAGACTCCCATAGCAAAATTATGTTCCATGTACATTAATTGCCTATAGCTATTCACCGTTAACAGAACTGATACTGCTCGTTGTGCAGGAGTATCGAGAAGGAGAGAACCGTTTCGTCTGATAGCAACCCAGGTATGAGATGAAATATGTAACCACGTTACACATTTTATACTTATAAGGAACTGAGATCGAACCACACGCTTCTGCTAAGCTCTTGTCTAATAGGCCTATAGGCATACATGTATACACTGGCTGTTATAAACGTCAGACCATTGTCCAAATCTTTCGTCATTTTCCCTGTTATTGCATCGGTGGTAAATTATACCGTGTGCTGACAAAAAAATCTGATGCGCGTGAACAACTTGATGTACCACACGAATCGGTTGTCAAGTTTATTCCCCCCCAAAGATGTTTCTTGAAATTTTGATTATAAAAATTCAATATTTTGTTGGACTGGTATCAATATTGTTATTTTTTTTTGTCTACGGCAGTAAGGAATAAAGTTAATAGCTTTTTATCCGCATGCGGTAGTGCGCAGTTGTAATAAAACTTACACAGCTTAATTACATTTGTGTTTAATTGTTGCCGTCGTGTGTTTAATTACACAGAATCTGTATCATCCTTCCGCTCACATGTCGCTCTTTGCCGACGTCAACGATCGAGCCAACGGATCAGGTGTACACTTTTTCCGCGCGAAAGCAGCTCTGCTTTCAGCGCGTCTTAGCCATCGCAATTCTGTCCGTCCGTCCGTCTGTCTGTCACACGGGTGGATCAGGCAAAAACGGTCCAAGCTAGGATCACCAAATCTTCACCGTCGGCTGCCCGGAAGACTCTAGTTTCAGGAACCGTAAAGCTTTTCCATAAATTCGAAGGGGGTCACCCCGAACGAGGGCCCTAAATGAGAGGGGGTGGTCAAAATTTGCGATTTTCGGCCAAAAATTCGCTGTATCTCAGTAACGGTGCGAGATAGGGCTTAGGTTACTATTAATCACTAATAGGAAATCGTATACTGGCTCTCGATTGCCACCGAATTCAATGACCTCGGATGACCTTGAATGCCAAAATAGGGGGTTTTTGATTTTTTTCGCGATATCGGGCTGCGCAAGTCTATATCATTCACAAGAGGCGCCACCGTCGCCAACGCCACACGCGCCTATGGCCGATGTGTATTATGGTCCCGATGGGCCGAGTCCAAGTGA